>Ga0209654_1001074_pt1 | contig 22955 bp, 23 predicted proteins | sample SaaInl1SG_22_DNA_FD_184646 | JGI IMG/M metagenome (GOLD analysis project Ga0209654, IMG submission 184646) | Marine microbial communities from expanding oxygen minimum zones in the Saanich Inlet - ESP_161SG_22_DNA (SPAdes) (version 2) | ecosystem: Environmental > Aquatic > Marine > Intertidal... | reverse complement strand
GTGTGAAGAACAGGGAAATGCGACGCTCCGCTTTTTTCTCTTCCTTCGGGTCAAGATCCGTGATCCGCTGGTGTTCGGGCTCTAACCCAGGGTTCTGAACCGCATTAGAGCGGACAATAGCGATGCCGGGGTCGTTGTCCTCGGGCTGTTCGCCAGCGACAATGTCGGTACTGGGAGGTTTCTGGGCCATCGTAAGGAAGTCCTTTCGACCTAGTTAGAGCGGGCAGTGAGCCAGATGGCAACGGCGATCAAGCCGCCCAGGCCGATCAGCCAGATGAACAGACCCTCAGAAACTGGACCCAAACTACCGAGGGAGAAGCCTCCGACGGAGGGGTTCTCATCCATGTACTTGAGGTAACTGATGACGTCGTTCTTTTCCTCGGGGGAGAGGTTCATGTCGTTGAACACCGGCATATTTTGGGGACCGGTCACCATGGCGCCGTAGATATTGATGGGCTGCAGGTCACGCAGGTGGGGTGCATACTTTCCTTCGGTCAGCGCGCCGCCTGCTCCCGCAACGTTGTGACACATCGCGCAGTTGATGCGGAAAAGCTCCGCTCCATTGGCGACATCCCCTTGGGCGTCATAATACTGGGGGTCCGGGTAGCCGGGCCCGGGCGCCAGCGACGCCACCCAGGCGGCCATCGCATCGGTCTGAGGCTGGGTGAACTGAACAGGCTTCACAGCAGCTTGAGGACCCGAGGCCGCCATCGGCATGCGACCGGTGCTCACCTGAAAGTCGACGGATAAGGCTCCAACGCCGATAACTGATGGCCCTGCTTCGCTGCCTTCACCGCTCATGCCGTGACAGCTCGCGCAGTTGGCCATGAACAGCTTCTCGCCCTCTTCGACCAGAGCTTCAGCGGCCAGGGGAGTGGTCTCGGCGTGGGCGATACCCGCGCTGGTGGCAGCGTAGGCGCCTCCGGTGGCAAAAAGACCAATCACCAGCAACAACGCACCAAAAAGAGGGTGACGACGACCGGTGCGACGAGCAGACTGAGTCATGGGTGTGTGCTTATCCTTTGCCTATTGGAGTACGTAGATGACGAGGAAGAGACCAATCCACACCACGTCAACGAAGTGCCAGTAATACGAAACCACAATCGCACTGGTCGCCTCGCGGTGTGTGAAGGTTTTAACAGCGTATGCACGGCCGATTACCAGCAAGAAGGCAATCAAGCCGCCTGTCACGTGAAGCCCGTGGAAGCCAGTCGTCAAGTAGAACGCGGAACCGTAGGCATCGGAGGCGAGAGTGACGCCCTCCGAAACCAGCACGGCGTACTCATACACTTGGCCGCCGATGAAGATGGCACCCATGACATAGGTGAGGAAGAACCACTCGATCATGCCCCACTGAGTCGGCTTCCAGCCCGTCGCGCGCGGTTGCAGACGCTCCGCAGCAAAAACACCGAACTGTGCGGTCACGGAGGACAGCACCAAGATCGTGGTGTTGACAGCGGCAAAGGGGATATCCAACAACCCGGTGTTGAACTCCCAGAGCTCAGGGGACGTCGAGCGCAGCGTGAAGTAAATAGCGAAGAGGCCAGCGAAGAACATGACTTCGCTGCCGAGCCAGACAATCGTGCCGACCGCCACAGTGTTCGGGCGATTGACGGTGGGCACGGATAAACCTTGGGAAAGAGATGTGCTACTCACCCCTCTATTATGCCTGAAGTCCACCTGGGGCTTTGCTCCACGACATGCTGAGAATTAGCCCCATATCATGGTGACCATGCCCTCATCCTTCTCCTGGCCCGAGACGCTCACGTCGGTGATTGATCGTCGCGACCTGACCCTCGGCGAAGCCCGGGAGGCGATGCTCCAGGTGATGGCCGGCACCACAACCGATGCTCAGCTAGGGGCTTTTCTTGTGGCTCTGCGCGCCAAAGGTGAGACTGTGGAAGAAATTGCCGGGTTCCGCGAGGCGGTACTGGAGAACGCCGTTGGCCTCAACCTGCCTTCCCTCGTTCTCGACATTGTGGGAACCGGGGGAGACCCGTTTGGTGCGGTAGTGAATGTTTCGTCGATCGCGTCCATCGTTGCTGCTGCTGCCGGTATTCCCGTGGTCAAGCACGGCAACAGGGCCGCTAGCTCGGCCTCCGGAGCCAGCGATGTCTTGACCGCGCTCGGAGTCAACCTCGAAGGGGACCCGTCGGTCGTGACGCGCGTATTCGAGGAAGTGGGGCTCACCTTCGTGTTTGCGGCGCACTTTCATCCGGGATTCCGCCACGCAGCGGCTGCCCGCAAGGAACTGGGCATTCCCACCGTTTTCAATATCTTGGGCCCTTTGTGCAACCCCGCCAGGCCCGAAGCCTCGGCCGTGGGCGTGAGCGATGCCACCCGGGTTCATCAGGTTGCGGGGGTCTTCCAAACCCGCGGAGCAACCGCGCTCGTCTACCGGGGGGAGGAAGGCATCGACAAGATGACGACCACCGGTAACTCTCTGGTGCTCGAGGTATCTTCCGGCCAGATGCGCGAGCACACCATCAACGCGCAGGATCTTGGTTTGGCGAAGGCAACGCCTCAGGACCTTTTGGGCACAAGCCCCGAACATAACGCCGAGCTGGCGCGTGGTGTGCTCGCCGGTGACCGGGGACCGGTTCGAGACATCATCGTGCTGAATGCTGCAGCGGGGATGGTCGCCTTCGATCTGGCACAAGATCCCGCCGAGGCGACGACGCCGTTGCGCCAACGTCTGCTCACAAAGATCGCCCTCGCTGAGGCCACTCTGGATTCAGGTGCCGCCGCTGACAAGCTCGACGCATGGTCCGCGGCAACTCATCGATCAGTCTGATGGGAGTCCGCGCCGTTGGGGCAGTGGGCTCATCAAGACAAAACTGACATAATATAGATTATCGGATACTAGAGTTGTGTCCTGCAGTCCCGAATGAGGGTGGGCAGGTACACAGGTTCGTAAGGGTCTGATCCACCCTCGATGTCCTCAGCGCGGAACCAATTCCAACCGGTGACGTCGACGTGTTCCTCGGCGGTCCAGAAAGTAGACACCGGCGTAAACCTTTCGGTGCGGGCAAAAAAGTACTCCGCATAGCCGCGGTTGTGATCGGCTTCATCCCACGCGACGGAAAACTCGTACGTCCACACAGGGTCCGGATCAATGTCCACCCGTTGGCCGGTTTCTTCAAAAAGCTCACGCTGCGCTGCAGCAAAATGGGTTTCGCCGGGGTCAACACCGCCACCAGGCGTTATCCACCGGGAGAAGCGGGACGTGTCGGGAGCCGCTGTGTTGAACAGCAAGACTGCGCCTTGCGGATCCATCACCACAATGCGGCTGGTGAGACGCAGGCGGTCAGCAGCAACCACCGTGGATCACTTCACAAATGTTGAGGTGTCGCCAACGAGGCGTGTGTTGTCCTCAGGGATGTCTTCGACGCAGGCGAGCGCGACTTCAGCGGCAAACTCTGCCACGTTGTAGAGCTTCCCGACTTCTTCCTTGCGCTGGTCGATGACCCCCGGGTTCGCTCGGTTGAGCAGGGTTGCTGTCACGGTGCCCTCGATCATGTCGCCGGAGACGACGACAAAGCCAATGCCGCGATCGTTCATATCGCCGATCATCCCGCGCAGAGCGTCCTCACCGGCCCTCTTCGAGAGGGCAACCGGGACGTATTCCTCCATGGTGTCTGCTTCGCGGATGAAGTGTGCCTGGTGGCTCGTCACAAATACCACCCGCGAGCCAGGTTCCATCATTGGCAGGACACTGGTCAAAATCCCTACCTGGGCGTCCCGATTGAGTTTCATCGCGTAGTCCTCGCCCATGTCTGCTTCCATGCCTCCTGAAGCATTTAGCACAAGGATGTCTAGTCCACCCCATTCCTCGCGGATTCTCGTGACCATCCTCGCCACATCCAGAGGGTCTGTGAGGTCCGCACCCACCGCCATGGCCTTGCGGCCGTTGGCCTCCAGTGACGCGACGAGCTTCTCTGCCCGCTGCGCCTTGTTGCGGTAGTTGATCACCACATCGGCTCCCGCGCCCGAGAGATACTCCGCTGTCTGGGCACCAATTCCCCGAGAGGACCCGGTGATGAGTACGCGGGCGCCGGTGAGTTGTTCGGAGGTAAGCGGTGATGTCATTCAAAAAGCCTACCCAGAACAATCCAAAGGGCTGTTTATACTTGCCGAATCAACCAAAAAGGGGTGGGTGTGGCATTTTTGGAGGGTCCGCCCCCGCGTGTTATCGCCCACCGAGGCTTGGCGCTGGAGGCGGCAGAAAACACACCGGGTGCATTCCAGGCGGCCCTGGATGCTGGTGCGGACATCCTGGAAACGGACGTTCACCTCAGCAAGGACGGCCAGGTGATCATCGCGCATGACCCCGATTTGGCTCGAGTGGCGGGTCGCGAGGGATTCGTCTCTGATTTCACGGCCGCGGAGCTTGCGCGCATGGACCTGGGCTTCGGTGAAGGTTTCCCCACCTTGGCGGAAGTGCTCGAGCGTTTCCCGCGAGCCCGATTCAATATTGATGTGAAAACACCAGCGGTCATCGACGCATTTGTGGACACGGTTATCAGCACCGGTTCGCGCGAGCGCGTCTTGGTGGCGTCTTTCGACGAAGCCAGTAGGGCCAGCGCCGCGGCACAGATTGGGAATGTTGCCTCCAGTGCGACGAGCTCCCATGTCCTCGCGGGCCGACTGATCAGCGCTTTCGGTCTCCCCCTGGGGTTGTGGAAGGTGCCGCCAGGGATTGTCGCCCTCCAGGTTCCCCCCACCTATGGTGGGCTTGCCCTTGTCACGCCCCAGCTTGTGGGCTTAGCGAAACGCAAAGGGCTCGAAGTGCACGTGTGGACTATTAATGAACCCCACCAGATGGAGCGTCTGTGGCGCCTGGGTGTCAGCGGAATTGTGACCGATAGGGCGGACCTGGCCGTTGAGGTGCGAGAGACGTTGACTTAAGGCCGGGGAGCTGATTCTCTGCGCCGCACCCGACCCCGATGCGACACCATCGCCACGACAAGCCCCGACAAGGTGAAGCCGATCACCAAGGTCTCGAAATTTCGGCCCATTGCGGTCGCCGGAGTGAGTGTGTTGGATAACGGCACATCCTGGATCATGTAACCCTCGGTATACACGGGCAACCGATCCAAGGTGTGGCCCCGGGGGTCCATGATGGCGCTGGTGCCCACAGTCGAGACATTCACCACACTTCGCCCCGTTTCGATCGCGCGAAGACGGGCGATTGCTAGCTGTTGAACGCTCTGGTCTGTTCTGCCGAAGTCCGCATTGTTTGTGGGGGCAAAAATGATGTCGGCCCCCTCCCCCATGATCGACCAGAGAATTTCGTCATCCACAATGTCAAAACAGATGGCGATTCCGGCCAACGCACCATCAACGGAAAACACCGTGTCTCGTTCCCCAAAGGAATAGTCCCGGGGAATCATCGAAAATAGCGCGGGCGCTAGCGGGTAGAAAAACTCGCGCTCCGGGAGATACTCGGCGAAGGGAACAGGGTGAATCTTGTCGTATTGGTCCCTGGCGACACCCCTGCCCGAGCGCTCATCCCACTCCCACAGCAGCATGCTGTTGTACGAATCGTCACCATCTTTAGTTATCGCGCCGACCACAAGTGGTGCGCCGAGCTCCCGGGACACTTCGGACACCACCGCGGCTGCGTCGGCGTATCTCAGAGGGTCAATATCGGAGGCATTTTCCGGCCAGATAACAACGTCCACGTCTTCGTCATACAGCTCGCGGGTCACCGCATAGTGGTCTCGCAAGTTGTCGCCACGCTCATAGTCCGCATACAGACCAGCATCCGCGTTGCCTTGAACTCCCAGGACGCGCAGCGACCCTGATTCCTGAATCGGCCACGCGGGCCACACCAGAAGAGCGACGAGCCCCGCAGCGCTGACCGTGAGGGCAGAATCTACGCTGAGACGGCGTTCGGTGAAAGCAGCAATGACCCCGGCAACCAACCAGATGAGCAAAAAGCTGAACCCGCTGGTTCCTACCCAGGCGATCAATGGAGCTAAGGGGCTTTCGGATTGGCTGTGTGCCATTCTGGCCCAGGCAAAACCACCCCACGGGTAGACGCTGCTGATCGCCTCTCGCGTCGTCCAAGCGCCGGCGACCAGCGCAGGCACAAGAACGAGCCTCGCCGACAACGATGTCCACTGTGCCGAGGAATAGCGCCAGACCAGGGATATGAGGCCCAGCCCGAGTGAGAAGAAAAATACTTGCGCCAGAACGAGCGCAAACCAGGGAATCAACCCTAGGTAGATCGTGAGCCACCAAATATGAATTCCGTAAAACGAGAAACTTCCCAGTGCGCCCACGAGCAGCGCTTGCGGGAAACTCACTCCCCTTACCGAGAGAATCATCAGCCCTGCCCCGATCAGCGCGAGTGGCCACCAGTCGCGATCCGGGAACCCAAGGTCCATGACCCAGCCGGCGAGAACCGCCATGGGAAGTGCGAGGGCAAGTGGAACCCGGAAGCGGATGTCCCGTGGCGAGGGAAGCAGGGTAAGCAGCGGAATCATGGGTTTAGGCCACACTGCTCATGGCGACAACACCGCGGAAAACTCTCGCTCGGGCATCGAGCGCCACCTCGTGGATGGGCCCCACCCCCACAGTGATGATCTGGTCGAGAACGTCGATAATTTGCTTGCACCAGCGCACAAAGTCGCCCGCCTGCACATCGTGGCCATCGAGAACTGACTCCAACCGCCGCCCGGATGCCCAGCGATACACCGCAAGCGAGAGGTGTGCGGCCAGGTCACTGGAGCCCGCGACCTGGTGCTCAGCTTCGATGCGGCGCAACTTCTCGTGCAGCGAGATCGTGGCCCGCAGTGCGTTGGGGAATTCTCCACCCGGCATGTCGTGCGGGTGAAGAGGGGCGTCATCTCGCCGCGGTTCGTAGACAACCGCGGCGACCATTGCTGCCAGTGAGGGTGCGTCAAGGTCACTCCACACCTGGCGCCTCAAGCATTCGGCGACCAAGAGGTCACGTTCTCCATAAATTCGCCGCAGGGTTTCGCCATGAACGGTGGGTTCCGCCTGATCGCCCTCGCCGCGCAGGTAGCCGGCGTCGTGCAAAACCGCCATGACCCGCTCGAACACCACCGGGATGGCACCTGTGCGCTTGCGAATCTGTCGGCGGATCTTGTCGGTTTCCCTCTCGAGTTTCCACCAGCGATTCGCCCACCGGGCGTGAGATTCACGATCATCACAACGGTGACACGGGTGTGTTTTCATCACCGTCCTCAGCTGGTCGAGGTCTTCCCCTCGGGCCGCTTGGTTTCGCCGACCGCGGGAGCGCTGCCCGCCTTCACGCTCTTTGTCGCTCAATTCCCGGCGCAACGCGGCATAGTCTTCGAAATCCCCGAGGTGGCATTCAAAAGCTTTCTTGTAGCCCTCCAGAGATTCTTCGTTTTTGCGCACACTCCGGGCGAGCTCAACGACGTGGCGGTCGGCCTGAAATTGCGCGAACGATGATTCGAGAATGCTGCGGGTGCGCTCCACCCCAAACATGGCGATGAGATTAACAGCCATGTTGTAGGTCGGAGCGAAGCTCGATTTCAACGGGTAGGAACGTCTCGAAGCCAATGCGGCAACAGCCTCGGGGATAATTCCTGGCTGCCAGATCACCACCGAGTGACCTTCGTGATCAATTCCGCGGCGACCGGCCCGGCCGGTGAGTTGGGTGTACTCCCCCGCTGTGATCGGCACCCGGGATTCCCCGTTGAACTTGTCGAGCTTCTCCAACACCACCGTTCGTGCGGGCATATTGATCCCCAGCGCCAGCGTCTCGGTGGCAAACACCACTTTGAGGAGTTTGCGTCGAAACAACTCCTCCACAACCTCCTTGAACACCGGCAGCATGCCCGCGTGATGGGCCGCCACTCCGCGCAGCAGTCCATCCACCCATTCGTGGTAGCCCAACACGGCGCGGTCGTCGTCGTCGAGCCGGTCGCAGCGCTCCTCCACCAGATCGAGGATGTCCTCGCGCTCGTGCTCTTCGGTGAGGCTGACCCCGCGTCGGAGCACTTGATCAACCGCTTGGTCACAGCCTTTTCGGGAAAAGATGAAAAAAATCGCGGGCAGAAGATCTTCGTCGCCCAATTGCTCCACAACATCGGAGCGGTAAACCTTGTGGCGTTTATCTTCATAGCGCTGGTACCGCGGAGCACCGCGCCCGCGGGTGCGGTGCCCGCTCCCGCGACCGAGCATCTGGGCGGTTTGCACCACCTCGGGGTTCACCGCCGTATCACCGTCAGAGGAGGCGAACAACGGGAGGAACTTGTGCGAGAACATCATGTGCTGATGGAGAGGAACTGGCCGCTCTTCGCTCACGATGACATCGGTATGGCCGCGGACCGTATGCAACCAATCCCCAAACTCTTCTGCGTTGGAGACGGTGGCGCTCAGTGAAATAACTTGGACGCTGGAGGGTAAGTGGATGATGACCTCTTCCCATACCGCCCCGCGGAAACGGTCCGCAAGATAATGCACTTCATCCATGACGACGTAGCTCAGGTTTTCCAGAAGCTCACTGTCGGCATACAGCATGTTGCGGAGCACTTCCGTGGTCATGATGACCACCTGCGCGCGGGCATTGATGCTGGTGTCACCGGTGAGCAGGCCGACTCGGTCTGCTCCGTAGGTGTCGACAAGTTCCTGAAACTTCTGGTTCGACAGCGCCTTCATCGGCGTCGTGTAAAAAACTTTCACATCGGGCTGCGCCATCGCGACGTGGATCGCAAATTCGGCGACGATGGTTTTACCGGCTCCTGTGGGAGCTGCGACGAGGACTCCCTTTCCCGCCTCAACCGACTCGCAGGCTTGAATTTGGAAGGGGTCTAAATCGAATGCCTGTATCTCTCGAAACCGGGTCAGCAAGGGATTTTTGGTTCGGGCTTGGGCGGTCTGATAACGCTCGGCCGGTGACACGTCGGTCACGATGTAGACGCAGCATTCTGTGCGGCCCAGGAACGAGCTTTAGCCGCGACGCGGCGATCGTGCAGCCAGGCAATCCCTGCGGCCAGAAAGTACAGCCCGACCATGGGGATGGCGAGGATGATCATGGACACCACGTCGGCTGCTGGTGTAGCGAGAGCCGTGAAGAGCGCGATGATGACAATCGCCCACCGCCAACCCTTGATGATGGCCTGTGCGCTCAGCACGCCGATGAAATTCAGCAGGACCAGGAAGACCGGGAGCACAAAACCCACCCCGATCGCGAGGACGAATTTGAGGGAAAAGTCGAGATAAACCTTGGCGGTCAGCAAGGTCGCACTGTCTTCGGGGGCAAAGCTTGTGAGCAGCGTGACGACGTTGGGCATAATCCACCAGCCCATCGCCACCCCGGCAAAAAACAACGGGATGGACGCTGCCAGGAAACCCAGCGCGTAGCGCTTTTCTTGGCGCAGCAGGGCGGGGACAAAGAACGCCCACACTTGATAGAGCCAGATGGGGGCCGACATCACAATTCCCAACACCAGGGCAATGGCAATTTTGGTGTCGAAGGCCTCAGTGACCGAGGTGTAGTTGATTTCGGCGTTTCGGTTGCGCTCCTGCGCAATTTCCATCACGGGGTTGCTCAACTGCGCCCACACGATATCGGCAAGGAACCAACCGCCGACGGCGGCCACGAGCACAGCAATCCCGATAATGCCCAGACGCCGGCGAAGCTCAACGAGGTGCTGGCCGAGGGACATTCGCCCCTCCGGGGAGCGGTGGCGACGCTCCGCCACAACTACTTCTTAGAAGATTCAGAACCCTCGGAGCTTGCGGGACTGTCCGACTCCCCTGAATCAGTTCCGGGACGCACTTCGCTCTTGAAGATTTTGAGAGACTGCCCCAGGCTTTTCGCGAGGCCTGGCAACTTGGGTGCACCAAACAACAGCAAGACAACGACAATAAGGACGAGACCCGTCCAGCCGCCAAGATTTCCCGACACGGTATGCCCTTTCGTCGTGGTTTCCCCACTGTACCAGGGGGCCAGGCGTTTATTCCTGGTAAGCGGCCAGTGCTTTTTCCGCAAAACTGTGCACGGCGCCCACCGCAGACGGGGGGCCCAGTACCGTGACCAAGCCGGGGAAGCTCGCCACAAAGCGCGTCAGCGAACCGTAGTGAGCAAACGGCACCTCTAGAGTCATCGTGTCCTGCCCCGACGGCGCCTTAAAGCCCCGCGGCAGATAGTCGGCAATCAGCGGGAGCGCTTCGCTGGCGCATTCCAGCGTGACAATTACATCATCGGCGCTTGGCTCAAAAAGACTCTCGGTAAAAGAGGTGGAAGCGTCATCATGTGTTTCTTGCGCGGTCGGCCCCACACTCACGTTGTCCATGTGGTCCACGCGAAAGGTTCGCAGTGCCGTTCGAGTGTGGCAATAGGCGCGGACGTACCACAGGCTGTCTCGTGATTCGAGCCGGAGAGGGTCAATCCGTCGCTCCGCGGACTCGCCACGCTTGTTGTGATAGGTCATGGTCACCGACAGCGAACGGTCGATAGCGTCACCCAGTGCTTCCAGTCTTGCCTCCGCCGCGGCGTTAACCACGCGGAGTCGATCGTTGGCGCCGGGAGCGCTTCCGGCTCGCAACTTGTCGGTGAGCTGCTGCACGTCGGTTCGTCCGGCGTAGGCGGGGTGGACCGCCAAATACTGCAATCCAGCAATCAGAGCGGACGCTTCTTTGGCGGAAAACTGTGGTTTGTGATCGAGCGCCACGGTGTTCCAAAAAGTGATTCGACCCTCAGCCTCAAACAGGTCCCAGTCGATGTCAAACAGATCTAGGTGCGAGTAGGCGCGGCTGTCCCCGGGAACACCGGCGCAGGCGATGAGCTCCACAGCGCGAACAATGTCGGTCTCGGTGCGTTGAAAATGTGCGGCTGCTTCCGAGACCGATACTTCTGTGCGGTCGAGGACGTAGGGAACCAGGGACAACAACAGCATCAGGTTGTCGCTGGCCGGTGTGAGTCCCTTAGTGGCCATGACGACCCACCAGTTCGACCAGGTTGCTCGTGACTCGTTCGCGAAGCTCCGGTGGGCCGTTCACGACAACGTCGCGGCCATACGAGGTGATTTCATCGGCAAAGATCGCTAAGTCGGTGTAGTGAACCATCACGTGCGTGCCCTCCACGCTGCTGTCCGGGCGGGCAGCTAAAACGCTCCAGGCCTCCGAGTGGGGAGTAATGGTGAGATCTGCCCGCTGACGCGAATACACGTCCTGGAGCGCTCCCACCGCTTCTTCGGTGACGCCGTCGGGCGCTGGCGTCACGTCATCGTTGGACAAGGACACGGAGGAGACAATGCGGCGCAGAAGAAACGTCTTCGCCCGTGAGCTGGCGGGTTCATACGCGTACACATGCCAGCGACCCTCATGACTGACCAGAGCCCAGGGTGAGACGTCGCGCTTGGTCGCCTGGGACTCCCCGGGTTTCAGATAGCTGAAGCTGATCGCGCGACCTTCGTCGATGGCGTCGCGAATTTTTTGAAGTGCGGGGTCCCGGGTGGAAATCACCGGCGCTGACACCATCAAGGATTCCGACACACTCACTCCAAAACTGGCGAGCTTCATTTGGGCCACCCGTGATTCCACTGACAGGGTCCCCTCGCGCCAGAGCGCCGCCGAGAGGTTGAGGAGGGCAACGTCAGTCGGGGAAAACTCGACACCGTCGGGTAGATCGTAGGAACCCTTCGGGATCCGATACGTGGTGAAACGGTTATTCACATCCTCGGAGGCGGGGATGGATACTTCCAGGGGGATTCCCAGCTCCCGGAGCGCATCTTTGTCCCGCTCGAAGCGACGGTTAAGCGAATCTTCGCTGGTTTCTGATCGATCAGAGTCGGCATAACCGCGCACGCTGCCGAGGATTTGATCTTTAGTGAGCCCGTAGGAGCTCGACATCAGGGCAAGAATGAGATGAAAAAGCCGATCTTCGGGCTGAATCGAAGGGCTCTTCTCGCTCACGACGCCATCCTAGAGCGCGCGTGGAGCGAAACCGTTAGTTATTCACGCCCAGAATGTCGAGGACGTACACCAGGGTTGCTTCGCTGGGTACACCTGGTGGCGTTGTTCCCTGGGGATAGCCCAGGCTCGGCGGGATAGACACCAGCACCTGTGAACCCACCGGGAGACCGACTAACGCTGCGGCAAGGCCGGGTATGACACCAACCCCGTCTGCAGCACTCGTGAGATCGGTGGCCACGAGTGACAGCGGCACACCCTGGTCAAACGAGGAAATAAACACACTGCGGGTTTCCCACACGAAGCCCGTCAGGTGGGCGGTGACAAAGCCGCCTTCGGCAATAGTTTCGCCCTCGCCCTGTTTGAGCACCGAGACCCGCAATTCTTCGGGAATCGGGGCGTTGGGGAAGGTCAACCCGTGGTGACCACTCGGCGCCTGCGAGAGAGTGGGAAGCCCGGACTGCGGAAGCCTCGCATCACCCGTGGCGCTGCCCGGATACGTGTTGCGAACATCAACAACGACAGCGATGGTCGAATCGAGCTGAAGGTAATCATCCTCACCAATCGGCCCGAACACGTCGCCCACCGTTGACGTGATAACGACCGTGGCTCCCGGCTTCTGGCATTCCAGCACTTCACCAAAGAACTCGGGAACGATGCCCGCTACAGGTCGGCGAACTGGGTTGCCCTCCTGGTAGCTCGACGCCGTGAGGAAAGCTTCATCGGCACCAACAAAGACAGAAACATCAAAATCGATAAAGCCACCCGCCGGCGCTGGCTGGCCACTACCTTCGGTCAGAACCGTGAGTTGGCGACCATCGGTGACTAAAGGTGTGGGGAAACTGATGTCCGGGACGCCGTTTCCTTCGCCCGACACGGAGACAAGATCCGAAGTGGTTCCCGAGCTGAACGGTAGTGCGCACTCTTCCCCGGCGTTAACGGCGGAGACCGCAAGGATTCCTGCTCCCCCGCCCACCAGCGCTACCGCTGAGGCGAGACCGAGAAGACGAGGCAGAGTAAAAAGAGGCATGTGCCAATTCTACGGGAGGTCGGGTGAGGAGGCTTTGCGGGAGCGATCTGCCCGAGCCTGCGCTTGCCGCACGGTTTGTCGAATCTTCTTATCGCTGCCGTGGCGCTGCCCGGTTGCTCCGGGAGTCCACTGTTCGATGTCCTCATCCGAGTACTCCGGCTTCGCTTGCCGTCTTTTTGTTTCCGGCAACACAGCACCAGGGGCAAGGAGCCTCGCGGTCATCACAAACCCGGTGTGGCCGATCATGCGGTGCTCCGGCCTGACCGCCAGGCCTTCCACGTGCCAGGGGCGAATGAGAACTTCCTCTGCCTGGGGCTCGGTATATCGACCAGACACCCGGAAGGCTTCCACGACCCGCGAGAGTTGGGTGACGGTGGCCACATAGACCGTCACGACTCCACCGGGGATCAGTGCGTGAGACACCGCGTCGACACATTCCCACGGTGCCAACATGTCGAGCACCACTCGATCAACGCTGCCCGCCTCGCGCTCGAGAGCCCGCTGCTGAAAATCACCAATGAGGCATTCCCACCGAGCGGGCGATTCCCCCAGGAAGGTGGCGACATTGGCTGCGGCGATTTCGGCGAACTCTTCCCGCCTCTCAACGGAAATGAGCTGACCGCTCTCCCCCACTGCCCGCAACAGTGACAAGGTCAAGGAGCCAGAGCCCACACCCGCCTCCATCACGGTATGCCCGGGCGCTACGTCAGCGATGGCGACGATGTGGGCGGCGTCCTTGGGATAAATGATGGCAGCACCGCGCGCCATAGAGAGAACAAAATCCCCGAGTAGAGGGCGAAGCGCCAGGTAGGCTACCCCCGCATCGCTGGTGACGACGGAGCCCTCCGGGGAGCCGATCAGGTCATCGTGGGCAATCACACCTTTGTGCGTATGAAACTGTCCCCCGGTTTCTAAGGTGATGGTGTGGAGCGTGCTTTTAGGGCCCCGAAGCTGGACGTGATCACCCTCCACGAAGTCTCCTCGCGCGGGGTTCATGCCGCCCTCCGGTGTCGGCTATACGCCTGGTGAAGATCGTTCAAGCGTGTTCCCGCGAGCGATTCCCACTGTTCGTGGGTGGATCCCTGCGGGATTTCGACGTGCAGAGGAATTCCGATGGTGACCGAGCCTGCGGAAAACGCGCTGGCGGCGCCGTAGCTGGAATCTTCAAACGACAGAGTGTCGGCGATATCGACTCCGATGGCAGCAGCGCCTGATAAATAGGCTTCGGGGTCCGGTTTGGGTCGCTTTACGTCGTCGGCAGAAATGATCGCACTAAAGACTGTTTGACCCAGTTCTTGATCGAGTGCAGCCGAGAGCGCTCGAGCGTTGAGCCCTATCGACATCGTGACAAGGGCCATCGGCAGACCAGCCTCGAGCAATTCCGCCATGAGCTCTCTTACGCCGGGGCGCCACGGCACGGACTCGATGATTTGTTCGCGAACGCGCGCCGAAAGCTTGTCAATGATGACCTCGTGTTCGAGCTCAACGCCCTCCGCTATCAACAGGCTTGCCGAGTTCCACAACCCCGAGCCCACAAGGGCGTAGGCCTGCTCTTCTCCCCAGGTTCCGCCGAAGCTTTCCACTAGTTCTCGCTCAGCCCGCATCCAATACGGCTCGGAATCAATGATGGTGCCATCCATGTCAAAAAGAACGCCACGAAGCTGATGGGAGGTCACGGGCGTCAAGTCTACTAGCGGGTCGGGAAGAGTAGAGTGTGGCGAAAGAGACCGGAGGCTGCATGACTCGTGTTCCCCTGAGCGACCCCAGCGCGCTGCTGATTGTTGCTTTCGAAGGGTGGAACGACGCGGGAGACTCAGCCACCACCGCCGCTCAAATGGTGGTGGATCAGAACGGCCACCAGCCGGTGTTGGACATCGATCCCGAAGAATTCTTTGACTTCCATATCGCCCGGCCCGAAGTGGAGCATGACTCCGATGGTTCGCGGTACCTGGTGTGGCCGACCGTCACGCTCTATGCGCCAAGCCACGGAGATGACGAATCACCCCTGGTGTTGTTGGGGCACGAACCCTCGCGCCTGTGGAAATCCTTTGCCTCGCAGATGGTGGATCACGCGTTGAGCCATGGTGTTGAAGCGATTGTCTTCCTCGGGGCCATGCTCGCGGATGTCCCCCACTCGCGGCCTGTCAAAGTGACCGCCACCAGTGATGACCCGGTGATTCGGGAGCACTTCGATATTGAAAAATCCAGCTACGAGGGGCCCGTGGGAGTGCTCACCGTGTTGTCCTTAGCTGCCCAGGAAGCGGGAATCCCCGCGCTGCACCTGTGGGCGCATGTGCCCCACTATGTTCACACCTCCCCCTCCCCCAAGGTCACGCTGGCGTTGCTGGAAGAGCTCGAGCGGCGCGTGGGCATCGTGACGGACCGCGAGGACCTGGAGGGCGAAGCGAGGCGCTGGGAAGAGGGCATTGATGCCTTGGCTTCGGATGATGACGACATGAGCGCTTACATCGAAAGCTTGGAGAAAACGCGCGACGCTGCAGACGCCCCCGAAGCCAAAGGCGAGGCGATCGCCGAAGAGTTTGAGAAGTATCTGCAAAGCAGACCCGACCGGCCAGGCTCCAACGAGAGCTAGCTACAGCGGGGAGAGCACCCCGGTGCCGAGCAGCACGAAGAGTAGTGAACCCAGTGCCAGCCGGTAGATAACAAAGGGCAGAAAGCTTCGCGTACTGATGTAGCGCATCAGCCAGGCGATGACCGCTAAGCCCACCCCAAAAGCGATGATGGTCGCGACTGCCGTGTCCACCAGGCTGAAGGGTCCCGCCTGGGCGCTTTCACTGAAAGCTGTGGTCAATTCGTATAGACCACTGCCCATGACCGCGGGAATGGCGAGCAAGAACGAATATCGTGTCGCCGAGACCCTGTCGTAGCCCAGTGTTCTCCCCATCGCAATGGTGGCCCCCGATCGGGATACTCCCGGGACTAAGGCCAATGCTTGAGCAAACCCGTAGAGCAACCCGTGGGGCAGGGTGAGCGTCGACAGATCGCGGTATTTTTTGCCCCACACGTCGGCTGCCGCAAGGACTAATCCGAACACGATCAATACCGCCGCCACGAGCCAGAGTGAGCGAAACGTGCTGCGGATGTATTCCTGCGCGGTGTAGCCAATCAGCACAATGGGTAGGGTTCCCACGATGATGAGCCAGCCCATCCTGGCGTCGCTTCGTGCGGAGGCTTCCGCGTTGGCCCACCAGGAGTGTCCCGCCAGCGAGCGGAACCAGGCGCCCAGAATGCGGCCAATATCTTTCGCAAAGTAGACGAGTACGGCGACTTCGGTACCGATCTGCGTGATCGCGGTGAAGGTGGCGCCGGGGTCAGTGGCGCTGGGCAGAAACTCCCCCACAATGCGCACGTGGGCGCTCGAGGAAATGGGAAGAAATTCGGTCAGACCCTGAACGATTCCTAGCAGTATCGCCTCGAGAAGACCCATGCCCCCACGCTAGTGGCACCAGCCCGATGGCAGGAGGACTTTAGTGGTAATGTCATCACTTGGCTCGTTCGTGAAGTTCGCGGCGAACTGCGCGCGGATGGCGGAATTGGTAGACGCGCTAGCTTGAGGTGCTAGTGCCCGTATTAGGGCGTGGGGGTTCAAGTCCCCCTTCGCGCACAAAGGCAACACCGAGGTGTACGCCTCGAAAAACCCCCAGAAATCTAATTTCCGGGGGTTTTTTGTTTCGACGCGGTCTCGGGGCTTCCGCCCCGGAATCTCAGCAGGTGCGGGCGCTACAGTTACCCATCATGAAGACGTTGATGCCGGTAATCCTGCTGCTGGTGCCGGGACTCCTGCTCACGGGATGCTCGCCCCAGGCTGTTGCGGAGCGGGTGTCCACGACCCAGGTGTGTGCCGAATCGGCGAGTATTTTGCGAGACATGCGGGAGATCGTGCTCTTGGCTGCGACAAATCCTGCGGGTGTCGCCACGTATGCGGAAAAGCTGGGCCAGTTACTCGATGAGTTTGATGCTCTCGATCCTCTTGAACCGGGCCTCAAAGTTGCTCACACCAAAGTGTCAGCCTCGGTGAATGCGCTACTCGCCGCTGTTGCTGACCCCAGTGTGTCGGCGCTTGCCGACGTGCCTACCCACATTGCTGATGCACAGATCGGACTTGTGGAGTTCGTTGACGCGTGTGCGAGCTAACCGCTGACCGCAAGCCCACAACAACCAGCAATCTCGACTCATCAAAAATGTTCTCTGGGCTAGGGTTTTGATATGAGTTCAAAAATCCTGAAGAATTTTGTCGGCGGAGTTTACGTTGAGTCCACTGGGGATCAGGCAATTTCTCTTGTCGACCCTGCGACTGAAGAGATTTATGCAGAAGCGCCGGTCTCGACCGCTGCCGACGTTGATGCCGCCTACCGTGCAGCCTCGGATGCTTTTGAAGCGTGGGGTGATTCGACTCCTGGCGAGAGACAGTTAGCGCTGTTCCGGATTGCGGATGAGATGGAGAAGCGCGCAGAGGAATTTGCGGACCTGGAGTCACAGGACACAGGCAAGCCTCGAGCATCGCTTGTTGACGACGAAATCATGGTTAGCGTTGACCAGATACGGTTTTTTGCTGGGGCCGCGCGAAACCTGGAAGGACGAGGCGCCGCCGAATACATGAAAGATCACACGTCATACGTTCGACGGGAGCCAATTGGTGTGGTGGGTCAGGTCACGCCGTGGAACTATCCCCTCAACATGGCTGTCTGGAAGTTTGCCCCTGCTGTTGCGGCAGGTAATACAACTGTCCTTAAGCCATCTGATACGACGCCGCAAAGTACCCTGCTTTTAGCGGAGATATGCGCGCAACACCTTCCGTCTGGCGTCGTAAATGTCGTAACCGGTGACAGGTCAACTGGCGCCGCAATGATTGATCATGCTGTACCCCAACTTGTCTCGATCACAGGGTCCGTCAGGGCTGGGATGGAGGTTGCGAAAGCCGCGTCTTCCGATCTCAAACGTGTCCACTTGGAGCTTGGAGGGAAGGCTCCTGTCGTCGTTTTCGACGACGCAGACATTGCTAGTGCTGTAGAGGGAATCGCTACGGCGGGCTATTTCAACGCAGGTCAAGATTGCACCGCAGCTACACGCGTGCTGGTGCACAAGGACATCCACGATCAATTTGTTTCAGCACTGAAGGACTGGACTAGAGACAACGTCAAGACCGGCATGCCGACCGATGAATCAACCTTCTACGGCCCCGTTAACAGCGAGACTCAGATGAATCGTGTCCTTGAGGTGATGGCAAACCTGCCGAAACACGCTGACGTTGTACTCGGGGGCACACGCCAAGGTGCGTCCGGATACTTCGTTTCGCCGACAATTGTCACGGGGCTGAAACAGACTGACCCAGCCATTCAGGAGGAAATCTTCGGCCCCGCCATTACAGTGCAGAGCTTCACAAGCGAGGCCGAGGCCATGGAGATGGCCAACGACGTGAAGTACGGGCTCGCTTCGAGTGTTTGGACGTCAGACCACGGTCGGGCCATGAGAACGTCAAAGGCGCTGGATTTTGGTGCCGTGTGGATAAATTGCCACATTCCGCTAGTTGCCGAGATGCCGCATGGTGGCTTTAAGCACTCGGGCTACGGCAAAGACCTTTCCCAGTACGGCTTTGACGATTACACGCGTGTTAAGCACGTGATGTCTTACATCGGCAGTTAGCTCCCTGGCGGGTTTGACCGGCCTGTTAGTCCTCTTCATCTGAGCGGGCCAGCCGTTGAGAGACGTAGACGGGGATCAGTGACAGCAGGATGACGACAGTCGCGACCACGTTGACAACGCTGGCTTGATTAGGGCGCGCCATTTCTTTCAGAATCCACAAGGGGAGCGTATCGACGCCAGGTGGCGCCGTAAAGATTGTGACGTAAACCTCATCGAAGCTCAGAGCAAAGGCAAGAATCGCACCGGCGATGAAAGAGGAGCGAAACTGGGGAAACGTTACGAGCCGGAATGTTTCCCACAGTCCAGCCCCAAGATCCAGTGACGCCTCTTGCAGCGAAGGATTCATTCGTTTCATTCGAGCAAAGACGTTGTTAAACACCATCACGATGCAAAATGTCGCGTGGGAAACGATCAGCCCGAAGTAGCCGATATCGATACCAATCGGACTAAGAAAGTTTGAGTAGGTGTTGGAGAACGCCACGCCCGTCACCACTCCAGGAAGAGCAATGGGGAGTACCACCAATAAGTTGACGGTACTTTTTCCAAAAAAGTCATATCGATTGAGAGCAAAAGCGACGAGCGTTCCCAGTACGGCCGCAAAAAACATCGCGGCCGAAGCGACAATTACTGAATTGAGGAGAGCAAGCCTGATTGGTTCGTATGTAGCGGCAAATTCCCACCAATCGAGTGAGAATTCACGAATAGGCCATTCCGAGAGTTGTGCGCGATTGAAACTGTTGAGAACCACGACCACAAGCGGCAAGTACATAAAGATGATAATTCCCACAACAATCGCGAGCATTATGAAGCGAGTTGGCTTGGAAAACCTCAGCATGTTTTACATCCGTTCCAGGGATCCGGTGCGTCGCGCGACCATGAGGTACATCACGACAAAAGCAATAGGAACCATCGAAAATGCTGCAGCGACCGGGGGGTTCAGGTTGATGTTTGCCGCAATGACACTTCCAATCATCTGAGTGGCGCCACCGGTGAACCTGGCGGCCAGGTAGTCCCCCAAGCTCAATGAAAAGGTGAAGACCGATCCCGCGATGATTGCCGGCACGATCAGAGGCAGAACCACACGAAAAATAGTAGGAAAGCCGCTTGCGCCCAGGTCCGCGGAAGCGTCAAACAGGTTCACTGGTAGTTGACGAATTGCTGTAAAAACGGGCAAAGCCATGTAGGGAAACCAAAGATAAGTCAACGTAATGATTGCCACCCAGATGTTGAAACCGGGACTAGACACGCCAAGAGGGCCCAGCGCCCAGTTAATGAAACCATTCTCCGTGAAGACAAGGCGCATCGCCAGAATCTTCACCAGGTAGCCAGCCCAAAGCGGCAAGGTGATCGCAACCACCAGAAGATTACGCATCATTGGGGACGCCAGCTTCGCCATGTATATCCCGAGCGGGACAGCAAAGATTATGGACAGTGCGGTAACCGCTAGCGCCATTCCGAGAGTCCTCAACGAAGTGGACAAGTAGGCGGGAACCGTCACGAGGCTGACGAAGTTCTCAAGGGTGAAGCCGGGGCTAACGCGCGAGGTGAAAGGGTTGACGACCCAGAACGCTGTGATGAGTAGGAGGAAGAGTGAAACAATGTAGACCCCAATGAGCCATGTCATCGGCAGGGCGAGCAGGGCGCCCAGACGGAACCGCTCACGTTGGTACAAAAATGTTGAAACACGCTTCGACTGCAGAGGCGAGGGCACACTTTGCGCCCGCTCATCAACCGGGTCTGCGGTGGTCGTCTCGCTCATTGTTTCTTTCTTGGAAGGGAATGGCGGGGCCTTTCGGCCCCGCCATTCGAGCTAATTTAGCCCTTAACAGTCAGCCATGCGTTAGTCCAGTCTTGAAAACTGGTGCAGCTGACGTCAGTGCGGCCATCGAGGCACTGCTCAATCGGTGTAGTCCATGCCCAAATACGGTCAAAGAACTCTTCGTCCTCTGCGGCGTATTCGTCACAGTGGGCCTGTGCTTCCTCGCTCGATGCACAGAACGCTGTGTTGGCCGGTGCCATACCAAAGTTCATGGCAATGGCGCCGTTGACCGACGGCTGGCTCGTGTAGTCCATCCAGGCGTAAGCGCAGTTCACGTTTGGAGTCGACGAGCTCACTAACCAAGCGTCATACCAACCGGTAGAGCCCTCCACGGGCAGTGTGGTCTTGATGCTGGGTGTGTCAGCAAACTTGCGCAAAACTTCCCACGAAGTTCCCACAACAGTGTTTCCGCCGACAAACGAAGTGATCTGTGCAACCGCGTCAGACCAGTACTCTCCGATGATTCCATTCTGCTGCTTGAGAAGTTCAACAGCTGCAGCCAGTTGAGTCTCGTCAAGTGCGTAGGGGTTTTCGATACCAAGGTCTGGTTCGTGGTACATCAAGTAGACCGCTGCATCAGCGATGTAAATTGGTGCATCGTAGGCAGTTACTTTGCCGGCATAGGGGCTGTCAGACTCCCACACAACATCCCAACTTTCCGGCGCTCCCCCTGTGACGTCTTCGTTGTACTGAAGCAGGTTGGCTCCTCGACCAATCGGCACGCCGTAGGGCATCCCGTTCACGGTGTCATAGAGCTGACCTTTCATGCCCTCGGCAATGTCATCACCAAAGTTGGGAATAAGTTCCACGTTCAGAGGCTGGACATCCCCACCCACAATCAAACGGAGGGCAGCATCACCGGAAGCAGAAACGATGTCGTACTCACCTGAACGCATCAAGGTGACCATTTCATCCGACGTTCCTGCTGCGCGAGAGTTCACGACACAACCAGTGTCGGTGGTGAATTGATCGGTCCAAGCTGGTTCCACAAAACCGGCCCAGTTCACAATGTTGAGTTCGCCTTCGAACTCACCAACGTTTTCGATCATTGGGACGTCGGGGACGTCAAGGGTTAGTTCACTAGTGCCAGAACAGGCACTGAGAATCAATGTCGACACCGCGAGGAGCGATACGACACCTACTTGTTTGGTTTTCATAGATTGCTTCCTTTCGGCATGAGCCGCTGTTTGTTGGGAATTGCTGCAACGTGGCTTTTTTGCCACCTAGCAACAACTTTGTCGCCCGGCGCGAAATCGACGAAGTCGGCGGGCAATTCTTGGTTAAGTCGTAGTGAAGTAAGCCGTATTCCACTCTCTGACTCAACGACATACATGGTGCTGGAACCGATGTAGGAGACATCTTTCACGACAGCCGGGACACTCCGATGCGATTTGTCATCACTGGAGCCGGCCCCTGAAAGCGTTACGCGTTCGGGCCGAATATTGACGAGCTCGCTGACGCCAAAGAGCGCATGAGCTTTTTCGCCTTCCACGAGATTGGAGCTCCCCAAGAAGCCGGCAACAAAAGCGGTCTCTGGCATTTCGTATACCTGTTGAGGTGTTCCCAGTTGTTCGATCTTGCCCATATTGAAGACAGCGATTCGGTCGCTCATGCGCATAGCTTCATCTTGGTCGTGAGTGACAAAAATGAACGTGATTCCCGATTCGCGTTGAATTCTCTTCAGCTCAGACTGCATCTCCTCCCGAAGCTGCTTGTCAAGCGCTCCAAGCGGCTCATCCAGTAACAGCACTTTCGGCCTCATCACCAGAGCCCGAGCCAGTGCAATCCGTTGACGCTGACCACCAGATAATTGGTGCGGCTTACGTTCAGCGAGGTGGGAAAGTTTGACTGATTCGATTGCCTCCGACGCTAATTGTGAGCGATCTGGTTTGGAGACTTTTTTTGCCCGAAGACCGTATTCGACGTTTTCTTGGATAGACATGTGTGGGAAAAGCGCGTAGTCCTGAAAAACGGTGTTCACGGTTCGGTCAAACGGTGCAGAATCAGTGACGTCTTCTCCATCAATAGTGATGGACCCGGTGGTTGCAGTTTCGAAGCCAGCGATGAGCCGCAAAACAGTAGTTTTTCCTGAGCCTGACGGCCCTAACATGGAAAAAAATTCTCCCTGAGCTACATCCAAATTCAAGTTAGCAACGGCGTGTATGTCGCCAAAAGATTTGTTTAGGTCTCTGATCGAGACAAACCCCGACTCATGTTCAGATGAAGAATTTTTTTTGCTCGACACAGAACGCTTTCTTGATTTTTCAGCCTGATGAATGTAGCTAATAGTAGTCCCAAGTTTGCGGACTGCTTTTCTGGGCGGTTCTGTTTTGCGTTAGCGCGCATCGCATAGTGTCCACTGTCAGTGGATATTGACAGAATCGAACAGATGTTCGAACATAGTCTCATGTCCCCCGCTCTTAGCCTCGAAGGTGCCCCACCCCGGCGCCCCGATGTTCGTGCTTTACAGCAGCGCATTCACGCCATGGAATCGGTTAGTGCGGACCATCACGTTTTTCCTGTCGG
>Ga0209654_1001072_pt1 | contig 22955 bp, 21 predicted proteins | sample SaaInl1SG_22_DNA_FD_184646 | JGI IMG/M metagenome (GOLD analysis project Ga0209654, IMG submission 184646) | Marine microbial communities from expanding oxygen minimum zones in the Saanich Inlet - ESP_161SG_22_DNA (SPAdes) (version 2) | ecosystem: Environmental > Aquatic > Marine > Intertidal... | reverse complement strand
GAAGCAGCTAGCAGTAATGACTATGCAGAAGGTGTTGCCGCATTCGTTGAAAAGCGTAAACCTAATTTTAAAGGGAATTAATTGAACAAGGAAACCCTCATAGAAGCTCACAACAGAATAAAACCATTTATTCATAAAACACCGGTCTTAAGTTCAAGCTTAATAAATGACATGGTTGGTGCAGATATTGTTTTTAAATGTGAGAATTTTCAAAAAATGGGTGCTTTTAAAATGCGAGGTGCCGCCAATGCAATATTGTGTTTGTCAGAGAAAGAAAGACAGCGGGGTGTCGTAACACATTCCTCAGGAAATTTTGCACAAGCTGTATCACTAGCTGCCCAAAAATTGGACGTCAAGGCATATATCGTAATGCCGGAAAATGCCCCTAAGGTAAAAAAATACGGTGTAAAAACTTATGAAGGTGAAATCATAGAATGCGAATCTACACCTCAAGCAAGAGAGGCAACTGCCAATAAAATTAAAGAAGAAAAAGGAGCGTCTTTTTTACATCCATCAAATCAAGATGAGGTGATATTTGGAAATAGCACAGCAGCTATGGAATTGTTAGAGGAATGTCCAAATTTAGACGTAATTTTAACACCAGTTGGTGGTGGTGGATTAATTGCTGGAACTGCTTTAGCTGTAAATTATTTTTCGAAGAATTGCAAAGTAATAGGTGGTGAGCCAATGGAGGCTGATGATGCGTATCGTTCTCTAATTTCTGGTAAAATAGAAACTAATGATAGTTTTAATACTGTTGCAGATGGCTTGAGAACTCATTTGGGGGATCGTAATTTTCCGATTATTCAAAAGCTTGTCGAAAAGATAATACGTGTTGAAGAAGATGAAATTATAAATGCAATGCGTATAATATGGGAACGAATGAAGATTATTGTTGAACCCTCATGTGCTGTGCCTTTTGCGGCAGTTTTAAAGAATAAAGAAGAATTTAAAAATAAAAAAATTGGAATTATCTTATCGGGAGGTAATGTCGATGTAGAAAAATTACCATTTTAATATAGAACTATGAACGTAGGAATAATAGGAGCAGGAACAATGGGTTCTGGTATAGCTCAGGTAGCATCAACAGCAGGATATTCTGTGAAAATATTTGATGCAAGTGAAGCTGCTTTATATAAAGCAGAGATATCACTTGAAAAAATATTAAATCGTTTAGTTGAAAAAGGTAGAATTGACCATCAAGAGAAAGAAAGAATTCAAAGCAACATATCTTATGTTAGCAGGCTAAAAGATTTAGCGGGTTCGGATTTAACAATAGAGGCAATTGTAGAAAATTTAGAAGTTAAGCAAAACGTACTTTCAGAACTCGAAAATTACTTGTGTGATAAATGTATAATAGCATCAAATACCTCTAGTTTATCTGTGGCCTCAATCGCTGCTTCATTAAAAAAACCACAACGCTGTATCGGTATTCATTTTTTCAATCCGGCACCTTTAATGAAGTTGGTAGAAATTATTCCTGCTATTCAAACTTCAGAAGAAACACTTGAAGCAGCTATAAAAACGATTTCTGATTGGAAAAAAGTCGTCGCTATAGCTAAGGATACACCAGGTTTTATTGTAAATAGAGTGGCGCGTCCATTTTATGGCGAAGCTTTAAGAATTTACGAAGAAGGTATCGCAGATTTTGCGACTATTGATTGGAGTTTAAAAACTATTGGTGGTTTTAGAATGGGGCCTTTTGAATTGATGGATTTTATCGGAAATGATGTTAATTATACGGTAACAGAAACCGTATTCACAGCCTTTTATTTTGACCCAAGATACAAACCAGCATGTACTCAAAAACGATTTGCAGAAGCTGGTTATTTAGGACGTAAATCAGGAAGAGGTTATTATGATTATTCTGAAGGAGCAATAAAACCAAAACCAACAGAGGATAATGATTTAGCAGAGCAGATTTTTAATCGGGTAATAGTGATGTTGATCAATGAAGCAGCAGATGCATTATTTTTAAACATTGCTTCAGCAGAAGATATTGACAGTGCTATGACTAAAGGTGTTAACTATCCAAAAGGGTTATTAGCTTGGGCGGATGAAATGGGTATTGAAAAATGTGTGAATGCATTAGACAGATTGTATGATGAATATCATGAAGATAGATACCGTTGTAGTCCCTTATTACGTAAAATGAATAGAGAAAATAAAACGTTTTTTAATTAGCGTCAGTTCGAGTGCGAAGCGTATCGAGAGCAAGAGAAACTTCTCGATACAATTTTCTATCGAAAATCACTCGAAGTGTCAAAATTGTTAATATGAAAGGAGTTGATATCCCATATAAAATGTTAAGCCAAGATGCCTACAGTAGTTGGCTAGGTATTGAGATTTTAGAATGCGAAATAGGTCGCTGTAAAGTAGCCATGACCATTAGAAAAGAGATGCTCAATAGTATGGGTAAAGCGCATGGAGGCATTAGCTATTCGTTGGCAGATACAGCATTTGGTTTTGCAGCAAATACTCATGGTAAATACGCTGTTTCTATTGAAACGAGTATCAATCATATTGAAGCATTAAATGAGGGAGATGAGTTAGTTGCAGAATCGGTGATTGAAAAAGTGAATAATAAATTAGGTTTCAATATCATAGAAGTCAAAAGAAGTGACGAATTAGTAGCACTTTTTAAGGGAGTAGTCTACAGAACGCAAAAAGAGTGGGAATAGTAGAGTGTTAAAGTCCTTATAGAATATTTTATAATCAAATACAGTCAATATGAAAAAAGTCATTCTAGCATTAATAGTTATTAATTTAAGTATTGCTCAGCAAGAACCAGAAAAAGTATCTAGACGCATTCAGCTCGTTGAAACATATACAAGTCCTGATTTAAAATTACCAAAGAAAATACTCGTCTATTCTGGCGGAAATTTTGAGCTTGCTCCTAATTACAATAATCTTTTTAACAAAATTCAAAAAAGAACATTAAAGGAAGAAAAGACTATTAATTATGTGTATAATACAAAAGCTGATTTTCCAAAAAACTTAAAATCTTTTGACGAGCTAGATATTAAATTCAATAATGATAAGTATGAAGCAATATGTGTTTTGCTCCTTGGAAACGTAGAAATGTCTGCTCCAGATAAAGTGTCGGGGGAGGTTCAAATGTATGTAAACAAGAGTCCAGAGTATTTTTACGACTTTTATTTGCTAATGGTCGAGGCAAACACTCATAAAATACTAATGAAAAGAAAATATAATGTTACAGGAACAGACTTATTTAATAAGGACGGTAAAGAGTTGGCTAAAGTAATAAGTAAAGTTCTTATAAAATAAATATGAAACAAGCATACATTATAGACGGGATTAGAACACCTATAGGAAATTACAAAGGCACCTTATCTGCTGTTCGAACAGACGATTTAGGAGCAATCGTCATAGAAGAGATTGTAAAACGAAATCCAAATATTCCAAAAGAAGCGTACGACGATGTTATTATGGGTTGCGCCAATCAAGCAGGTGAAGATAACCGCAATATAGCGCGCATGTCATCACTTTTAGCAGGATTGCCGTTTACGGTTCCGGGTGAAACAGTGAACAGATTATGTAGCTCAGGATTGTCGGCAATTATTCATGCCAATCGTGCCATAAAAGCTGGAGATGGCGATGTTTTTATTTCAGGTGGTGTAGAGAATATGACTCGTGGACCATATGTTATGGCTAAACCAAGTTCAGCATTTGGAGGCGATTCTAAAATGTATGACTCAACCTTTGGATGGCGTTTTGTAAACCCTAAAATGCATAAGCTATATGGAACAGATGGTATGGGTGTTACTGCCGAAAATCTAGTAGAGCAATATAATATTTCTCGGGAAGACCAAGATAAGTTTGCCTATTGGAGCCAGATGAAAGCATCCAGAGCCCAAGAAAATGGACGTTTAGCAAAAGAGATTGTCACTGTGGAAATTCCTCAGCGTAAAAAAGACCCAATACAATTTTCTAAAGATGAATTTATAAAGCCAAGTACATCACTTGAGGTCTTAGGTAAATTGCGTCCAGCATTTAAAAAAGAAGGGGGTAGTGTCACGGCAGGAAATGCATCCGGATTAAACGATGGAGCTGCAGCAACGATTATAGCATCAGAAGATGCAGTTAAAAAATACAACCTAAAACCATTGGCAAGAATTGTAAGCTCTGCTGTAGTTGGTGTAGAGCCAAGAATTATGGGAATCGGTCCAGTGCAAGCTTCTAATAAAGCATTAGAAAAAGCAGGATTAAGTATGAATGACATGGATGTGATTGAGCTTAATGAAGCATTTGCCGCACAAGCCTTAGCGTGCACTAGAGCTTGGGGATTAGCAGATGATGACTCAAGATTAAACCCAAATGGAGGCTCGATTGCAATTGGTCACCCATTAGGAGTAACTGGAACAAGGATTGCATATTCCGCAGCTTTAGAATTACAAGAGCAAAACAAAAGATACGCATTAGTGACTATGTGTATTGGGGTAGGACAAGGTTACGCTGCAATTATAGAACGCGTTTAGATATGGAAAAAATACAACATTATGTTCAGGGACAATGGACATCAGGTAAAGAAGAAGGCACACCAATTTTAGATGCTGTTACAGGTGAGGCATTCACAAGTGTAGCTATCGAAGGCATAGATATTCCAGAGGTTCTTCAATACGGAAGAACAAAAGGAGGTGAAGTGCTTCGAAAAATGACGTTTCAAGAACGTGGAAATATGCTTAAGAAATTAGCATTGTATCTTACGAAAAGAAAAGATGCCTTTTACGAGTTAAGTTATAGAACGGGAGCTACTAAAGTAGATAGTTGGATTGATATTGAAGGTGGTTTTGGAAACCTTTTTGCCAATGCGTCATTACGAAAATTGTTTCCAAACCAAACGTTTCATGTAGAAGGAGATGCTATCGATTTATCTCGTGGTGGACGTTTTATGGCGCATCACATCATGGTGCCTAAAAAGGGTGTTGCTGTGCATATCAATGCGTTTAATTTTCCTGTATGGGGCATGTTAGAAAAATGTGCTGTGAATTGGATGGCTGGAGTCCCTGCTGTGGTGTTACCCGCACCTTCATCATCATATTTAGCTGAAGCTGTAGCAAGAACAATTGTAGATTCTGGTATTCTGCCAGAAGGTGCTTTACAAATCATAAACGGAACCGTAAAAACAATTTTAGATACTGTTGAATCTCAGGATGTGGTGACCTTTACAGGTTCTGCACAAACGGGTAGATTGCTAAAAGCACATCCAAGATTAATTCAAGAATCTGTCCCATTTACTATGGAAGCAGATTCATTAAATGCTTCTATCTTAGGTGAAGATGCTGTTCCAGGGACACCAGAATTTGATTTATTTATCAAAGAAGTTCGAAAAGAAATGACGGTTAAAGCTGGACAAAAATGTACAGCTATTAGGCGAATCATTGTTCCTGATAACTTAGTTGAAGACGTGCAAATTGCATTAGGAAAAGCACTAGATAAAGTTACTATTGGCGACCCAAGATTAAAAGAAGTGAGGATGGGCTCTTTAGTCAGTCATCAACAAGTTCAAGCGGTCAGAGATTCAGTAAATGATATAGCAAAAGAGGCGCAGATTGTATATGGTGATTTAGATAAAATAGAAACTATTGGTGCAGATGCTAAAAAGGGGGCGTTTATTAGTCCAATAGTATTAAGAGCTGATCATCCGTTTCAAAATACTGTGATTCACGAGCGTGAGGCTTTTGGCCCTGTGAGTACCATAATGCCTTATAAAAATTTAGAGGAAGCCATTACCTTAGCGCAAATGGGCAAAGGGTCTTTGGTATCGTCAATTACGACTAATAATGATAAAATAGCCAAAGAGTATGTAGTTAATGCCGCTAGTCATCATGGTCGTATTTTAGTATTGAACAGGGAAAGTGCCAAAGAAAGTACAGGTCATGGTTCGCCATTACCATATTTAGTTCATGGAGGCCCCGGGCGTGCGGGTGGAGGTGAAGAAATGGGAGGTATGCGAGGTATAAAGCATTATCTGCAACGTACCGCGATTCAAGGTTCGCCTACTACTATAACTGAAATAACAGGTATTTATCAGCAAAACGCAAAGTATAAAGAAGCTGAAACACATCCGTTCAAGTATCATTGGGAAGACATTCAACCAGGTATGTCTCTAAAAACACATAATAGAACAATTACTGATAATGATATTCAGAATTTCGCCAATTTAACATGGGATCATTTCTATGCGCACACAGACATCACTTCTTTAGATGGAACTATTTTTGAGAAACGAACAGCACACGGCTATTTTATAATTTCTGCAGCAGCAGGCTTATTTGTGTATCCTAATAAAGGACCTGTAGCTGCAAATTATGGGTTAGATAGTATACGTTTTTTACGTCCGCTGTATCATAATGACACTATCTATGTAAGGTTGACGTGTAAGGAAAAGGTAGATAGAGATGTGGCTTCGGCAGAGCATCCAAGTGGAATCGTAAAATGGCATGTTGAGGTGTTTGATGCTAATTTTGAAAATCAACCAGAAAGCCGGAAAACAGATAAAGAGACTCCATTAGTTGCAGTCGCAACTATCCTAACCATGGTTGAAAAGAAGCAAGAAACATTCATTGAAATTACAGATGAAAAGATTGATGAATGTTTGAATAAATTGAAGGAGAACTCAAAACCACAATGGGGCATCATGACACCACAACACATGATTGAGCATCTAGAATATACTTATAAAATTGCTTCTGGTGAGATTCAAGATTTTGAAATTTCTACACCAGAAAAGATTTTAGAGAAGGTCAAAAACAGTTTATGGAACTATGATAAATTTCCAATAAACAGTCAATTTCCACTACTAGAAAAAGATACACTTGACGCTTTAAAACATAAAGATTTAGGAACAGCTATTTCAAAATTTAAAGAACAACGCAATAAGTATATTGAATTTTTCAAAGAAAATACAGATGCTACATTACGTAATATAGTGTTTGGAGAATTAAATAGATACGAGTGGTATTTATTAGAGCGCAAGCATTTAAATCATCATTTTGAACAATTTGGATTAATATAATATGTCAGAACAACAACCATACGTAAAACAAACTATTGAGAACGAAGTAGGATATATTGAGTTCTTTCATCCTGCGCACAATTCACTCCCTGGAGATGTATTGGCAAAATTGGCAAATACTATTACTGAAGCTGGTAAAAATGATGCCATTAAAGTAATAGTTCTTAAAAGTGGAGGTGACCGCACCTTTTGTGCCGGTGCAAGTTTTAATGAGTTAATAAACATAAATGATGCAGCAACAGGAAAAATATTTTTTTCGGGTTTTGCCAATGTAATTAATGCGATGCGTAAGTGCCCAAAGTTTATTATTGGACGTATTCAAGGTAAAACCGTTGGTGGAGGTGTTGGTCTTGCGGCTTCAACGGATTATTGTTTGGCTACTAAATTTGCTTCAATAAAGTTGAGTGAGCTCAATATTGGTATTGGGCCTTTTGTTGTTGGGCCAGCTATTGAACGTAAAATGGGATTAAGTGCTATGTCTCAAATTGCTATAGATGCTAACTCTTTTTATTCAGCAGATTGGGCAAAACATAAGGGCTTATTTACCCATGTCTACGAAAGCACTGATGAATTGGATAAAGCTGTTAAAGTAACAGCTGAACATCTATGTACTTACAATATAGAAGCTATGCTAGAAATGAAAAAAGTATTTTGGAACGGCACTGATGATTGGGATGCGCTTTTATCTGAACGTGCTGAAACAAGTGGACGATTGGTGCTTTCTCATTTTACAAAAGAAAAATTGAAAGGGTTTAAATAATGTTGAATTATAACAATAAAAAATTTAGAACTGTAAAAAATTCAATGAATGGAGAAACCTCAGAAACTACCATGTTTCATTATAAGCAGACGGGAAATATAGTAACATCTACATATTCTGGAGGTAAAATTGTTGAAGGTCACCTTATAGGACTAGTTTCAGCTGCGGGTGAGATAGATTTGAGATACCATCAGGTGAACAATAGTGGAGTTTTAATGACGAGACAGTGTAAATCTATTCCTGAGATTTTAGACAATGGAAAAATAAGGTTGCATGAACAATGGCAATGGACTTCTGGGGATAAAAGTAAAGGCAGTTCTATAATAGAAGAACTATGATATATGAATTTCAAGGTTTTATACCAGTTGTGGACAAAAGCAGTTTCGTTCATCCTTTAGCGGCGGTCACAGGTAACGTTATAATAGGTAAAAACTGTTACGTAGGTCCTGGTGCTGCAATCCGAGGCGATTGGGGACAAATTATTTTGGAAGATGGTGTCAATGTTCAAGAGAATTGTACTGTCCATATGTTTCCTGGAAAATCAATCACCCTTAAAGAGCGCGCGCATGTTGGCCATGGTGCCATAATTCATGGCGCTAATTTGGGTCGTAATTGCCTTATAGGAATGAATACTGTGATTATGGACGATGCAGTAATTGGTGATGAGTGTATTGTTGGAGCTATGGCTTTTGTAAGCGCCGAAACTATCATTCCAAAACGAAGTTTAGTGGTTGGTAATCCTGCAAAAATTATAAAACAAGTTAGTGATGACATGATTGTATGGAAAACAAAAGGAACAGAACTATACATGAAATTACCAGCGGATTGTCATAAGTCTTTAAGAGAAGTTGAACCGCTTCGAGAAATTCCTGAAAACATGAAAATTCAGGATGATATTTATAAGACGCTTCGAGAAACTTTTAAAAAGTAGTTCTGTCGTTTTTTAGTAGGAATCTATTTTTGATAAGTAAATAGAATTAAATCCTACTCAAATCAATTTCATTAGTTTCTTTTCCAGTTGATAATGTTATTAAACTCTGTACATTTCCTAAATACGGCAGAAGCGTCAATTTTGAAATGATAAAATGCTCATAGGCTTCAATATCTTCAACCACAAGTTTTAATAAATAATCAAAGTTCCCACTTACACGATGGCATTCTACAATTTCAGGAAAATTGTTTATTTCTGTCACAAACTTTTCCAGATAGCTTCTAGTGTGACCTTGAAGGGTAATTCCAATAAAAACAGTAAGCTTTAACCCTATTTTTTTGTTGTCTAAAACAGCGACATACTTTTTGATATAACCCTCTTTTTCAAGCTTTTTTATACGTTCAAATACTGGTGAGGTTGTCATGCCTAATTGCTCTGCAATACGTTTAGTCGTCTGATTACTGTCTCTTTGAAGAATTTCTAAGATTCGTATGTCGATATTATCAAGTGAGTAGGCCATAAGAAAAATTATATGTTTCGAATATCTAAAACACAAATATAAAAGAATAAAAAACTTTATTTGTATTGTTATATAGAAAATAATTCTTTTTATACGTAATTTCAAAGTTATTAACAATTGTAAAATAGGATATTACCTATCTTTGTTTCTTATAATTTTATTTTAAAAAAATTGGAAAATTTCGAATTTAAAATGCCTCGTTTAGGTGAGAGCATTACTGAGGCAGCTATTATCACTTGGTTCAAAAATGTGGGTGATACCATTGAAGAAGATGAGATGTTATTAGAGGTTGCTACTGATAAGGTTGATTCTGAAGTACCATCGAATGTTTCTGGTGTTATAGAGAAGATTTTATACGAAGCCAATGATGTTATTAAAATTGGTGAAACTATAGCTGTTATAAAAGTTAATGGTAAGCCAACATCACAACCTAAGTCAAAAGATTTTAATAGCCCTAAAAAAGAAATTCAGAAGAAAAAAGCACCAAAAAAATCTGAACCAGTTCAGTCGGTTTCGAATTCAAGTTCAACTTCATTTTCAGTTAATAATTCCAATACATTCTTTTCGCCTCTTGTTATATCAATAGCGAAAGAACAACATATAAGTTTTGAAGAGTTAGCTCGGATTCCTGCAACAGGACAGGAAGGGAGACTGCGAAAGAGTGATTTGTTTCAGTATATCGAAGACGGAAGGCCATACAAATTTGCACAACCTTCTGTGCAACAAGACCCAACGGCTTTCAGAATTCCACAACTAAATTTAGATAAAGGCAAAGGAAAAATAGTGGAGATGGATCGCATGAGAAAACTAATTGCGGACCATATGGTATATTCTAAACATACATCACCGCACGTTACAGCTTATGTAGAAGCCGATTTAACAAATATGGTGAACTGGCGTAATGAAAACAAAGTAGCCTTTCAAGAAAAATATGGTGAACGCTTAACTTTTACACCATTATTTGTTGAGGCAGTTGCCAAAGCAGTTAAAGACTTTCCAAATATTAATGCCTCTGTAGACGGCAATAATATTATCATAAAAGAGGATATTAATATTGGTATGGCTACTGCATTACCAAGCGGAAATTTAATCGTTCCAGTTGTTAAAAACGCAGATGCTAAGGATTTAAAACAACTTGCAGAAAATGTAAACGAACTCGCAAACAAGGCAAGGCAAAATAAGTTATCTGGAGATGATATTAAAGGCAGTACGTTTACAATTTCTAACGTAGGAACTTTTGGAAGTGTTATGGGAACGCCAATTATCAATCAGCCAGAAGTCGCCATCTTGGCTTTAGGCATTATAAAAAAGCGTCCAGAAGTTATAGAAACTGAAAATGGCGATGAAATCGCAATACGAAGTATGATGTACCTCTCATTGTCCTTTGATCACCGTGTGGTCGATGGCTTTTTAGGTGGAAGTTTTGTCCGTCGCGTTGCCGATTATTTTGAGCAATTTGATGCTAAAAGAACAATATAAGTTAATATCACTTCGAGTGTCCCGACCGTTTTGTCGGTATGTATCGAGAAGTCTAGCCAAAGAAATTCTCGATACAAAATTGCAAATGCAATTTCATTCGAATAGACGAAATAAATAACATTATGAGCTATAATATATCAATTACGAGAGTTGAAAAATCAAAAGTTGAAGACTTAGATTTTAATAACATTCCACTAGGAACCACTTTTACAGACCACATGTTTATCTGTGATTATGAGCATGGTACTTGGGTGAACCCAAGGATTGTACCTATGGGACTAATTCCAACACATCCTGCAGCAATGGCATTGCACTACGGCCAAGCTATTTTTGAAGGTATGAAAGCTTATAAAGACACAGATGGTGAACCAATGTTGTTTAGACCCGCTAAAAATGCATCTCGATTAAACAAGAGTGCTGACCGTATGGGTATGCCTCACATTCCTGAAGATTTGTTTGTTCAGGGGTTAAAAGAATTGGTGAGTTTAGAACATAATTGGATTCCGCCACAACAAGGAAGTGCCTTGTATTTAAGACCATTTATGTATGCTGATGAGCCTTTTATTGGCATGAGAGCGGCTACACATTACAAGTTTATCATTATGGCATCACCAGCTGGGCCGTTTTTTAGTAAACGTATAAAACTTTGGGCTGAGAAACAATTTATTAGAGCAGCAGCAGGTGGAACAGGAGAAGCAAAAGCGGCAGGGAATTATGCAGCAGCTATTCGTCCAACAGAATTAGCAAAAGCAAAAGGTTATGATCAAGTGTTATGGTTAGACGCTGCGGAGCACAAGTACATTCAAGAAGTAGGAACAATGAATATTTTCTTCAAAATTAATGGTGAGTTTATTACGCCAGAATTAGACGGTTCTGTACTTCATGGTATTACTCGCGCTAGTGTTATAGATATGCTACGCGCCATGAATTATAGCGTTACAGAACGAAAGATTACGATTGATGAAATAAAAGAAGCATCAACAAACGGCGTTTTAGAAGAAGCATTTGGAACAGGGACAGCTGTTGGTATTGCTTATATCCAAGAGATTGGTGTTGAAGGAGAAACGATTCAAGTGTCCGATACAAGTCCAGTTGGATTAGAAGTGAATGACACATTAAATGCAATTAAAACGGGTCAATTAGAGGATAAGTTTGGTTGGATGTTGAAAACAAATAGGGAATTAGCGTAGATGAAGAAAGATATCTTAAAAAAAGGATTTTCAAAGCTTTGCACAGCTAAAGCTATGGCGGAGTTATATGAAGAAAATTTCAAGCAAGTTTCAAAATATGTTCATGCTACATCTCGCGGCCATGAAGCTATTCAAGTCGCATTAGGCATGCAATTATTACCTCAAGATTATGCGTTTCCATATTATAGAGATGACGCTATGCTGTTATCATTTGGTTTGGAACCCTATGATTTGATGTTGCAATTGTTAGCAAAAAAAGAAGATCCATTTTCTGGTGGAAGAACATATTATTCGCATCCTAGTTTAAAAGATAGTGACAAGCCTAAAATCCCGCACCAATCTTCTGCAACTGGTATGCAAGCGATTCCCGCGACAGGTGTTGCAATGGGAATGCAGTATAAAGAGTTACAAGGTTTAAATGACCCTTCTATAGAAAATCCTATTTCGGTTTGCTCGTTAGGTGATGCTTCTGTTACCGAAGGTGAAATAGCCGAAGCGTTCCAAATGGCAGCTTTAAAGCAAATGCCAATTCTGTATTTAGTACAAGATAATGGTTGGGATATTTCTGCAAATGCAGAAGAAACTAGAGCACAAAATGCAGCCGAATATGCTGCTGGGTTTCACGGATTGGAATCTGTTTCAATAGATGGTTCCAACTTTATTGAGAGTTACAAAGCTTTAGAGAAAGTAATTAAAACCATTCGTATAGAACGTCGTCCATTTCTGGTTCATGCGAAAGTGCCGTTACTAAATCACCATACATCTGGTGTACGCATGGAATGGTATAGAGATGATTTAGAAGAAGCACGTTCTCGTGATCCATATCCTGTTTTAAGACAGCAATTATTAGATAATGGATTTTCAGAATCTGATATTGATAATATAGAAAATAAGACTAAATCTAAAGTAGCTTCAGATTTTCAAAAAGCATTGCAAGCAGAAGATCCAAAACCTGAAGATTTATTTACGCACGATTTTGCACCAACACCAATAACAGAAGAAAAAGGAATTCGTGAACCTGAAGGAGCAGAAAAAGTAGTTATGGTAGATTGTGCCTTGTTTGCTGTGGAAGAACTTATGCGTGAACATAAAGAATGTCTAGTATATGGACAAGATGTAGGTGGACGTTTAGGAGGTGTTTTTAGAGAAGCAGCAACTTTAGCGCAAAAGTTTGGTGATGACCGTGTTTTTAATACGCCAATACAAGAAGCATTTATTGTAGGATCAACAGTTGGTATGTCTGCTGTTGGTTTAAAACCTATCGTTGAGGTGCAATTTGCAGATTATATATGGCCAGGATTAAATCAACTGTTTACAGAAGTGAGTAGAAGTTGTTATCTATCTAATGGTAAATGGCCAGTTAGTATGATTCTTCGTGTACCGATTGGTGCCTACGGGAGTGGCGGACCTTACCACTCATCTTCTGTAGAAAGTGTCATAACCAATATTCGTGGTATTAAGATTGCATATCCAAGTAATGGAGCGGATTTAAAAGGCTTAATGAAAGCAGCATATCATGATCCAAATCCAGTTGTAATTTTAGAGCATAAAGGCTTGTACTGGTCTAAAGTGCCAGGAACATTAACTGCAACATCAAAAGAACCTGCAGAAGATTATGTATTGCCTTTTGGTAAAGCCTGGGTCCTTCAAGAAATCTGGAAACAAGAAAATGTTGAGACCATGACTATAGTTACATATGGAATGGGAGTCCATTGGGCTTATAATGCATCAGGGGAGTTAGATAAACGTGACCAAATTGAAATTATTGATTTGCGAACCTTATACCCTTTAGATGAAGACACTATAATGAAGTCTGTAAAGAAAACGGGTAAATGCTTAGTTGTAACCGAAGAGCCATCAAACAACAGTTTTGCAAGAGCATTGGCAGGTAAAATTCAAGAAGAGTGTTTTAAATATTTAGATGCACCTGTAATGACTATTGGTAGTGAAAATATGCCAGCAATTCCATTGAATTCAACTTTAGAGCAAACGATGATTCCTTCAACTGAGAAAGTAAAAGCGAAAATTGAAGCTCTTTTGCGTTATTAGTCGAATTAGGTTGAATTGAGAATTTCTGTATCTTAGTTTCAACTAAATTCAATTAAATGCTTACCAAAAAACGCTACTCGGTCAAAGACATGGTACTTTGGACTAGAGGAGAAACGCTAATTTATCTTTTATATGCTGCAATAATTACAATCCTATATAAAGTATTTGGATTTACATTTCTCAATGTGCCTTGGACCCCAGTAGCTCTAATTGGTACTGCCGTAGCATTTCTTGTAGGATTTCAAAACAATTCGGCTTATGGGCGTATTTGGGAAGCGCGTATGATATGGGGAGCTATAGTCAATACATCTCGTACTTGGGGCATGAAGGTACAAGATATGGTTACTAATGAGCATAGTAAACCTAAGGTTTCAGAAGGAGAAATAATGCAGCATAAAAAGGTGCTTATTTATCGTCATATAGCTTGGATGACTGCTTTGCGATACGCTATGCGTCAGCGTAAATCTTGGGAAACACAGCATAAGGCGAAGACAAACAGAGAGTGGAGCAATATGATTCATATTCCTGAAGAAGTATCCACCTTAGAAGACAATCTAATGTTGTATCTATCAGATGAAGAAGAAAAATATGTACTCTCTAAGAATAATAGGCAAACAGCATTATTATACCTTCAATCCAAACATATAAGAGAGTTAAAAGAAAAAGGGTTAATATGGGAGTTTGCATTTTTAGAGTTGGAGAATGTTTTAGAGTCTCTTTTTACACATCAAGGAAAATCAGAACGTATTAAAAATTTTCCCTACCCGAGACAATATGCTAGTTTGGGGTTATATCTTACAAGAGTTTTTACAATTTTACTACCCTTTGGTTTGATTCCGGAATTTGCTGAGATTGGAGAAACGATGGTAGGTGATTTTTTTCTTGTTGGTAAATACTTTATCTGGATAGCGATACCATTTTGTGCTGTAGTATCTTGGGCATTTCATACAATGGAACGTCTAGCAAGAACAGGAGAGAACCCTTTTGAGGGAGGTCCTAACGATGTGCCTATTTCAACAATTTCTAGAGGTATAGAAATTGATTTAAGACAGATGTTAGATGAAAATCATGATGATATTCCGAGTCAATTCCCTGAAGAGAAAAACGTACAGATGTAAATAAAAAAAGCCTATCGTAAGACAGGCTTTTTACTTAAAAAGATTGTAAGGTATATAATTATATAACTTTTACATTAACTGCGTTTAATCCTTTTTTTCCTTCTGTTAAATCAAATTCAACCTTGTCACCTTCTCTTACTTCATCAACTAAACCAGAAATGTGTACAAAATGATCTTTGTCGTTTCCTTCTTCTGTTATGAATCCAAAACCTTTAGAATCATTAAAAAATTTTACTGTACCAGTACTCATATTAAAATATATTAAATTGAGTGCGAAAGTAGTCTAATTAATTGATTTTCAATTATTTTCGTTAATTTATTTTGAAAATTTATAGAAACAGACTCTTAAGTGACTAGATCTAAGGTAATAAGCAGATAAATAAAAGACTGGTCAGAGTTTGTATTCTGTAAGTGGTTTTGTAAATTTTTCTGGATCTGCGGCTAAATGATAACGTGGATCATCGATATCTTCAATAATAACTTCTTCAAATTTTGGACTTGCTTTGCGCAATAAAATTTTACAATCTTCACTAAGATGTTTCAGTTTAATGGATTTGCCTTCTGCTTCATATTTTTCGACCAAATTGAAAACGGCTTCTAACGCTGAATGGTCACTTACACGAGATTCTACAAAATCGATTTCAACATTGTGAGGATCATTTTTAGCATCAAATTTAGAATTGAAATTCTGAATAGATCCAAAAAATAATGGTCCCCAAATTTCATAAGTCTTTGTGCCGTCTGATTGTATGCGTTTACGCGCTCTAATCATCGTCGCATTTTTCCAAGCAAAAACTAAGGCAGAAATAATAACTCCTGCTATTACAGCAACTGCTAAATCTTTCCAAACGGTAATCGCAGAAACAGCAACTAAAACTATAGCATCCGTTAAAGGAATTTTACGGATTATCCTAAAACTTGACCAAGCAAAAGTTCCAATAACAACCATAAACATTACACCTACCAAAGCGGCAATTGGTATTTGCTCAATTAGAGGTGCGCCAAATAACACAAAGCATAATAGCGCAATGGCTGCAACAGCTCCTGATAGTCGCCCACGTCCTCCTGAATCTACATTGATTATAGATTGGCCAATCATAGCGCAACCTCCCATACCGCCAAATAAACCGTTTAAAATATTAGCACCACCTTGAGCAATACATTCTCGGTTTCCATTTCCTCTAGATTCAGTCATGTCATCAATGAGGTTTAATGTCATTAATGATTCTATTAGTCCAATAGCAGCAAGTATAAAAGCAGTTGGTAAAATTACATTTAGAAAATGTCCATCAAGTGTATTGAATAAACCAAAAATTTGATCTTGAAATGTTGGCAATCCTCCTTGTAAACCTTCGCCACCACCATCTCTAATAAAAGAACCTACAGTGCTAACATCTAACTTTCCAAATATTGTTATCGCTGCAACTACGATAATGGCTAATAACGCTGCGGGTACTTTTTTTGTAAGCTTAGGTAAACCGAACATAATTCCCATTGTTAAGACTATTAATCCAAGCATAGTGTATAATGCTGTACCGGTCACAAATACCTTTTCACCATCTATAGTTTCTTTAAAAAGACCTAGTTGTGACAAAAAGATTACAATTGCCAAACCGTTTACAAAACCCATCATAACTGGGTGAGGAATCAATCTCACAAACTTTCCAAGTTTAAAAACACCAGCTAATATTTGGATACCTCCCACAAATAGTAATGTGATAAATAGCCATTGTAATCCTAAGTTATCGATTGGTGTGTCTAGTGCTAATCCAACATCATTTCCTTTTTTTATAAGATGAACCATTACGACAGCCATAGCACCGGTGGCTCCAGAAATCATTCCTGGTCTTCCTCCGAATAAAGCAGTTACAATTCCCATCATAAAAGCACCATATAAACCAACTAGTGGGTCAACCCCTGCAACAAAAGCGAATGCTACGGCTTCGGGTACTAATGCTAATGCTACAGTTAATCCAGAAAGGATGTCGTTTTTTGGGTTTTGCGTAAAGTTTTTACGAGTTGTTTGACCTAGAATCATAATGCTTTGCTTAAAAGTGGGCAAAGATAAACTTTTAGTCGAGATGGTTGTTTTTGGTTTAAACTAAAAAAGAGCATTCTATTAAAATACTCTTTTTTAAATATTTTAATTACACACTTTAATTAGTGCTCACCTTTGGAGGATATGCAGTCATCATTTGTGTAACAAATTCTTTAATTCTAGCTTCTTTCTTTTCAGCGTTTCTTGTTGCAAGATATCCTGTTCCCGAACCTTGCCAAATGAGTTCTTTCTTTTGAGTATCAATAAAATCTACAAATAGAATACCTTCAGTTCTTGTAGAGACATTATTTCCTCCCCAGCCAAAGCCTGGGCCCCAAGCACCCCATCCAGGTCCCCAGCCCCAACGTCCAAATCCTCCCCAGCCCCATGCGCCAGCACCCCATGCATTGTTGTAAATATCAACACGCTGGTTTGATTTCGTAAAAATACTAACAAGCATATCAGGATTTTCGGATTTAGTCATGCCTTTTGCCATAAGCTCACTTTCTATAGCTTTTAGAATTCTACGCTTGTCTAAATCACTAATTTCAGCTTTATCAATACCTGGCTTAAAAAAGGCAAACGTTTTATAATTGTTAAATTCAGTTTCCTTGTCGTAATCTGATGCCACACGTACAGAGCTACACGAGGTTAAAACAATGGCAATAAATGCCAGCGGTAAAAATTTAAATAATCTTTTCATAGCTTAATTTATTTGAGTTCGAGTCCGTTTAATAATTTATCATCAACCGTATTTGGCAACGTTACTTTTAAGTTAGGTTCACTTTCCATGGCGCGTTTTATAGCAAAAATGGCGCCTTCATTTCTAGCCCAACTTCGTCTTGAAATACCGTTATTAACATCCCAAAAAAGCATCTGTTTCAGACGTTTTTCTGCTTCTATAGTACCATCAAGAACCATACCAAAACCACCATTAATAACTTCACCCCATCCAACACCTCCGCCATTGTGTATGCTTACCCAAGTTGCACCTCTAAAACTATCACCAATGACATTGTGTATAGCCATATCTGCTGTAAAACGTGAACCATCGTAAATATTACTTGTTTCTCTGTATGGTGAATCTGTCCCAGAAACATCGTGATGATCTCTTCCTAAAATAACGTAGCCTATTTCTTTGCGCTCTATAGCTTTGTTAAAGGCTTCAGCAATTCGCATTCGTCCTTCGGCATCTGCATATAATATTCTAGCTTGGGAACCAACAACTAATTTATTGTCTTGAGCACCTTTTATCCATTGAATGTTATCAGCCATTTGCTGCTGAATTTCTATAGGTGCAGTTTTCATGATGTCTTCTAGAACTTGGCATGCAATCGTGTCAGTTTTCTCTAGGTCTTCAGGTTTTCCAGAAGCGCAAACCCAACGAAAAGGGCCAAAGCCATAATCAAAGCACATAGGGCCCATGATGTCTTGAACGTAACTAGGGTACTTAAATTCTCTTCCAATGGTTGGGTTTTCATTCATGACATTGGCACCTGCTCTCGAGGCTTCCAATAAAAATGCATTCCCATAATCAAAGAAATAAGTACCTTTCTCAGTATGCTTATTTATTGCTTTAGCATGACGCCTCAGGCTTTCTTGAACTTTTTCTTTAAATAATAAAGGATTTGCAGACATCATTAGGTTAGCATCCTCAAATGTTAAGCCAGCAGGATAATAACCGCCTGCCCATGGATTGTGAAGAGAGGTTTGGTCACTTCCTAAATCGATGTGGATGTTTTTTTCATCAAATTTTTCCCAAACATCCACAATATTTCCTAAGTAAGCTATAGAGACCGTTTCTTTATCTGTCTTTGCCTTGTTTACACGAAAAACAAGTTCATCTAAATTGGTAATTTTTTCATCTATCCAACCTTGATCTAAACGTACCTGAGTTATTTTTGGGTTTACTTCAGCACAAACCGTTATACAGCCGGCAATATTACCAGCTTTTGGTTGAGCTCCAGACATTCCGCCTAAACCAGAAGTGACAAAAAGATGGCCTTTGGGTGATTTTTTAATTTTACGAAATCCATTTAGAACTGTAATTGTTGTGCCGTGAACAATGCCTTGTGGTCCTATATACATGTAGCTGCCTGCAGTCATTTGTCCATACTGAGTAACCCCCAATGCATTAAATTTTTCCCAGTCGTCTGGTTTGGAATAATTAGGAATCATCATGCCATTAGTGACAACAACGCGCGGTGCTTCTTTATGACTTGGAAATAACCCCATGGGATGCCCGGAATACATGACAAGTGTTTGTTCATCATTCATTTCGGCCAGATATTTCATTGTTAATCTATACTGTGCCCAATTAGAAAAAACGCCTCCATTACCACCGTATGTAATAAGTTCGTGAGGGTGTTGTGCTACTGCATAATCTAAATTGTTTTGAATCATCAGCATAATTGCTGCTGCTTGTTTTGACTTGGCAGGATATTCTTCTATTGGCCTTGCATACATGTCGTAGTCTGGTCTTAACCGATACATATATATGCGACCGTAAGTTTCTAGTTCAGTTTTAAACTCTTTTATAAGTGTTTCATGATGCTCTTTATCGAAATAGCGTAAAGCATTTTGAATTGCTAATTTTTTTTCTTCACTTGAAAGAATATTTTTTCTTATTGGCGCATGATTTATTTCTTCTTGATAAGGCTTTAGTGAAGGTAATTCTTCAGGAATACCCTCTAAAATTTGCGCTCTAAAATCTGTAAGCGTATTTTGCATTACGTTTTTTTTAGTTGTTCTTTTGAAAATCCATACGGGCAATGTCTACAGCCACTCTCGCAGCAGTAACCACGCTTTAGGTGATATTGTTCCGTAAAACAGCGATAACCTTCTGGTGTTAAATAGTAATCACCATCTTCTATTGGAACGTATTTTTTCATACGCTGCAAAGGTAACGCATTTTGGAGTGATTTTTGAACATCTTAAAATATGATATTGATTTCAAAATATATAATTGCCAAAGGTTATTTAGGAATGGCTTTATTTCCTTTCATTTTTTTAAGAAGTAAAAAATTAATCAAGTATAAAATATTAATTAATCATGAAAAAATTCACCTAAGACAACAATTAGAATTATTGGTGTTGCCCTTTTATATTATCTATATGATTGAATTCTGCATAAAACTTTTCAGACATGGAGATTGGAAGAGAGCCTATGCATTAATTTCGTTTGAAAAAGAAGCTTATGCAAATGAATCTAATTTGAAGTTTTTACAAAAGCGCCCCTTTTGGAATTTTATGCGTTATTTTTGAAGCCCTAATGAAAACAGAAATACAACAAATTAATATAAAAAATGATAAAAATATTCAGCTTTTTATAAAGCGGGAAGATTTGATTCATCCCTTTATTTCTGGTAATAAATATCGAAAATTAAAGTATAATCTCCATGAAGCGCAACGCCAACAAAAGACAACTTTGCTTACTTATGGCGGTGCATTTTCTAATCATATAGCGGCTACGGCTTATACCGGAAAACTAAATGGATTTAATACCATTGGCGTTGTTAGAGGCGAAGAGTTGAAAGATAAAATAGAGACAAATCCAACTTTGGTATTTGCAAAAAAAAATGGGATGGATTTTCATTTTGTAAGTAGAGAAGTGTATCGTAAAAAAACTAATCCTAAGTTTCAAAATAACTTAAAAATGAAATTTGGAGACTTTTATTTAATCCCCGAAGGTGGTACTAATGATTTGGCGGTTAAAGGTTGTGAGGAAATTTTGGATAAAGAAACATCTTGTTTTGATTACATCTGTACGTGTGTTGGTACAGGTGGCACCATTTCGGGGTTAATAAATGCTTCAGAAAAGCATCAAAAAATATTGGGTTTTCCTGCCTTAAAAGGGGGCTTTTTACAAGAAGATATTTGTAAATTTGCAACGCAAAATAATTGGGATTTGGTGACGGATTATCACTTTGGCGGTTATGCTAAAATAAATGCAGATTTAGTATCGTTTATTAATGATTTTAAGTCGCAATATGGCATACAATTAGACCCAATTTATACCGCAAAAATGCTGTTTGGGCTTGTGGATATGATTGCTAAAGGACAGTTTAAAGAGGGTGTGAAAATACTTGCCGTCCACACAGGAGGTCTCCAAGGTATTGCGGGCATGAATCTAAGATTAAAGTCAAAAAAAATGCCATTAATACATGTTTAAATGAAATTACGTTTTTTAATACTTATCGTATCTGTTTTACTCATGGCTTGCGGCTCTAAAAAGGGCGTAGTTACAAAAAAGCGAAAGCAGAATTCTACTGTAAAAAAGGAGGTTGTCATTAAAACAGAAGAAAAGACAGAGCCAATAGCCGAGGCAGAAAAACCTATTTTAAAGCCAAGAATACGCACTTCGGTAGATACATATATTGAAACTTATGCAGAGATTGCTATGACCGAGATGCGCAAATATAAAATACCAGCGAGCATTACTTTGGCACAAGGCATTTTAGAATCGGGTTCGGGTAATGGTCGGTTGGCAAAAGAGGCAAATAATCATTTTGGAATAAAGTGCCATGGCTGGAAAGGTGCTAAAATCTTCCACGATGATGACGAAAGTCAAGAATGCTTTAGGAAATATAATGAAGCTGCAACATCTTACAAGGATCATTCAGAATTTTTGACAGGACGAAAACGTTATGCAAATTTATTCAAGTTAAAACCAGACGATTACAGAGGTTGGGCAAAAGGACTCCGAGCGGCCGGTTATGCTACAGACAGGCAGTATCCTCAAAAGCTGATAAGTCTCATAGAGCGCTATGCGCTTTACAAATACGACGACGTAGTCTTAGGTGCAAAAAATGAAAACGAAACTAATGAGATTATAGATACTATTGCGCATACGGTTGTAAAAGGCGATACGTTGTATTCGTTAAGCAAGCGTTATGGCGTTTCGGTTGAAGTTATAAAACAAAAAAATAGATTAACCACAAACGATTTGTCAATAGGGCAAGTTTTAGTAATTAAATAATTATATGTTGTATCAAAGAAGTAGTGCACTTTTTAAAGAAGCTCAAGACGTTATCCCAGGAGGCGTTAATTCACCAGTTCGAGCATTTAAAGGCGTTGGAGGCACGCCGATTTTTGCAAAGTCAGCTAAAGGTGCTTATGTGTATGACGAAGACGGAAACAGGTACATTGATTACATAAATTCTTGGGGGCCAATGTTATTAGGGCATGCTTTTGCGCCTGTGGTTCAAGCGGTAAAGACCAAAGCCGAATCAGGTACGTCTTTTGGAATGCCTACGGCTTTAGAAACCGAAATTGCAAAACTAGCGGTCTCTATGGTACCAAATATTGATAAAATTCGATTTGTGAATTCTGGTACAGAAGCCTGTATGAGTGCCATTCGTTTGGCTCGTGGATTTACAAAAAGAGATAAGATTATTAAATTTTCGGGATGTTATCATGGCCATAGCGATGCTTTTTTAATTGCAGCTGGTAGTGGTGGGGCCACTTTTGGAACACCGAATAGCCCTGGTGTTACTCAAGGTACCGCGAAAGATACTTTACTAGCGGATTATAATAATCTTTTAAATGTAGAAGAACTTATTGCCGCCAACCCTAATGAAATTGCAGCGATTATTATTGAACCTGTTGCAGGGAATATGGGATGCATTCCTCCACGAGAAGGTTTTTTAGAAGGTCTTAGAAACCTATGTGACACGAACGGGATTTTACTCATTTTTGATGAGGTTATGACCGGATTTAGACTTGCAAAAGGTGCAGCCCAAGAATTATACAATGTTAATGCGGACATTATTTGTTTTGGAAAAGTAATTGGCGGTGGATTGCCGGTAGGTGCATTTGCAGCTAGAAACGAA
>Ga0209654_1001070_pt1 | contig 23046 bp, 16 predicted proteins | sample SaaInl1SG_22_DNA_FD_184646 | JGI IMG/M metagenome (GOLD analysis project Ga0209654, IMG submission 184646) | Marine microbial communities from expanding oxygen minimum zones in the Saanich Inlet - ESP_161SG_22_DNA (SPAdes) (version 2) | ecosystem: Environmental > Aquatic > Marine > Intertidal... | reverse complement strand
AGGTGACTCACATCGTGTAGCACAATAAACCCCAAATAATCCTCCGAAAGAATGTCCAATTAGAATTCGTTTGTCGGTGTTCGCATCACAAACGGGCAGTATAGAATCTACAATAATCCTCAGAAATTCATCTGCAGCTCCTACAAACTTTGCTTTGGGCATAAAAAATGAATCTTCAGTCGCAGGCACAAAATCCCTACGTCGCCTCTTCCCGCTAAACTTAGAGTGAGCAATTCCAACAATCCGATAGTTCACACTATCCTCTTGTTGCACCAAAGTTTCATACAACCGTTGTACGCGTTTATCTAACCCTGCGTCTAATACGTAAATTGAAATAGTCCGTGATGATTCATTGGCAATGTATCTCTGTTGCACACGTAGGCTGTCATTTCCTATCGGCATCCACTTTTGATTATTTGCACTCTGTTGAGCGTAGCTTACACTTGCGAGCAAAAGGCAAAACACGGCACTTAGAAAGGATCTAGAGCCCAAGCGAACGCTCAAGCAAGATGTCTTGCCTTTACAGCATCGCCTCATCCAAGGCCTTAGCTGTAGCATCATTTACAGGTGCTACGGGCAATCTGAAGTGGTTACCACAGATGCCTAACTTGGCAAGTACGTATTTTATTCCACCCGGATTCCCGTCCATAAAAATGGCTTTCATCATAGGCAAGAGTTTGTAATGAAGATGCTTGGCGTTTTTGAAATCACCGTCCAACGCGTAGTTAACCATTTGGCTAAACTCCTTGGGATACGCATTGCCCACTACGGAAATTACCCCTTGCATACCCGCCGCAATAAATGGCATCGTAAGAGCATCTTCTCCACTCAATACATCAAAATATTCCGACTTATCCATTACAATATCCATACAGATATCAAAGCTACCTGTTGCCTCTTTAGTTGCAACGATGTTGGGCAGTGCTGCTATTCGAAGTGTAGTTTCCGCACTTACCGTTGATCCTGTTCTACCTGGTACGTTATACATAATTACGGGCAGTGGAGTTGCATCATTTACTGCCTTAAAGTGTTGGTATATACCTTCTTGACTTGGTTTGTTGTAATACGGGCTTACACTCAATATTCCGTCTACGCCTTCTAGGTTTTCTGTTTTCAATCGATGTACTACCGCAGCCGTATCATTCCCGCCTATGCCAAATACGATAGGCCGTCTGCCAGCATTCACCTCCTTCACTTTTTGTAAAACAAGTTGCTGTTCTTCGCCAGAGAGTGTGGGATTTTCACCCGTAGTACCCATTACTACAAGATAGTTTACCCCGCCATCTATGAGGTGGTTGGTTAATTTTTCTAACCCCTCTAAATCTACTTTTCCATCGGCTGTGAAAGGTGTCACCATTGCGACCCCAAGTCCTCTAAAGTCTCTCATGTTATTTAATGTATCTATTAATATCCCGCAACAATTCAGTTGGTGTTTCGGCAACACTGCGTATCATCAAGTCATGTGCATTTATGTAGTTTTCAAATTGTTTACCTATTCGGATTTTTGACGCAGAATAAGCCGATATAGCCTGCAACTCATTTCTCCCTTCCATATCCAGGTTAATCAGATAATCAAAGTTTTGTGAGACAAAATGGTTTATACTCGCTTGCTTAGGGAGTCTAAGTAGGTTTATATCGTTCAAACAGTAATAGTGGTTCAACTCATCTGCTTCATAGTCGGTTAGGTCTTTCTCCTCTACGAAGCCAAGGGTATATATCTTAATTCCTTGCTTAGAATAATCGTGCACCATTTTTTTAAGTGTGTCAAAAGGCGTTTTATCTACGTGATAGACAAAACCCATTGCAGTAATACTATTTACCCCTTTAACAGCTTCATTTTTTGGCGTAGCCTTGCGTTTTGCTAACTTTTTCAACCCTATGTTTATCAGAAATTTTAACAACGGCACGAAGGTACAGAATAACTATAAGATTTGTTTTAAGGAGAGAAGAATCCCAATTTGATCACCCCAACATCTTTGCAAATTCATCCTCTGTAATCATCTTCACACCTAGCTTCTCAGCTTTCTCTTTTTTGGCAGGACCCATACTGTCTCCCGCTACGATGAAGTCAGTTGATTTAGAGATAGAACTTACATTCTTTCCCCCATTGTCTTCTATCAACTTCTTAAGTTCATTTCTGCTAAAGCTAGTAAACACTCCGCTCACCACTATTTTGGCTCCATCTAGTGCATTACTTGCTAGCTCTTTTTCTATGACTTCAAACTGCAAGCCTGCGACTTTCATCTGTTCTATTTCTTCTCTGTTTTCAGGAATGCTGAAGTAATCTATCACACTCTTAGCTATCACTCCTCCTATCTCGCTCACGGCATTTAATGTCTCAAAATCTGCCGCGATCAGTGCATCTATATTTTTAAAATGGAACGCCAGTTTTTTGGCTACGGTCTCACCTACAAAGCGTATTCCAAGACCAAATAACACACGCTCAAAAGGAATCTGCTTAGAAGCTTGAATTCCACCCACAATGTTTTCTACCGTCTTTTCCTTAAAACTTACAATCCGTTCATCTCCTGTATCTTCATTTATAATGCTCTTGCTTAGTCCAAGCAGCTGCTCCCCCTGCAAACTGTACAAATCTGCTACTCGCCGCACCAATCCAGATTGGTACAACACATCAATCTTCCCTTCTCCCAAACTGGCTACATCCATCGCCTTACGACCAATGAAATGTTCTATACGTCCTTTTACCTGCGGTGGGCAGTGCTGCGTATTGGGACAGCGGTATACGGCATCCCCTTCAGGTCGTTCCAATAGGGTTTCGCACTCTGGACATGTTGGCGTAAATTGGGTTGGCTCACTACCGGGGCCTCTGCCGCTGGCATCTACTTCCACTATTTTGGGGATGATTTCTCCCCCCTTTTCTACAAATACTCTATCTCCTATGCGTATATCTAATTCCGCTATAAAATCGGCGTTGTGCAAACTTGCTCGTTTTACTGTAGTGCCAAGAAGCTGCATGGGTTCCAAGTTAGCTACAGGAGTCACTGCACCCGTTCTCCCTACTTGGTAGCTGATACTGAGCAGCTTGCTCTCGGCACGCTCCGTCTCAAACTTGTATGACATCGCCCACCTCGGAAACTTACTGGTAAATCCCATTTCCTGCTGTTGCAGCCGGCTATTCACCTTTATCACCACACCATCTATCTCAAAGCTGAGATTTTTACGCTCCGTATCCCAATGCTCTATAAACGTCCACACATCTTCTATGGTGTCGCACAGTTGGGTAGCATCGTTCACTGGCAATCCGTATTCTTTCATACGTTGCAGACTATCCCAATGGTCCAACTCTTCTTTACCGTGCTCTGCGAGTTGATAGAGGAAACCATCTAACGGTCGTTTGGCTACCTCCGCACTGTCTTGCAGTTTTATAGTACCAGCGGCAGTATTCCTAGGATTTTTGTAAAGGTCTTCTCCCTTATTAGCACGCTCTTCATTGAGCTTCGCAAATGCTGCTTTGTGCATAAATATTTCACCACGCACTTCCAAGTTGGGTGGATAGTTACCTCGTAGTTGATGTGGGATACTGCGAATGGTTTTCACGTTAGCCGTCACATCATCACCTTGTGTTCCGTCACCACGGGTGATTGCCCGAGATAGCTTACCGTCTGCATAACGCAGTGCAATAGCAAATCCATCAAATTTCAATTCTGCCGTGTATTGATAGGCATTACCACCATTCAGTTTTGCTACTCGCTTATCAAAATCAAGTAGTTCTTCTTTGTTATACGTATTGCCTAAGCTTAGCATACGTGTACTGTGAGGTACCGTTTCAAAGTTTTTGGTGATACCTCCACCTACTTGCTGTGTTGGACTATTAGGGTCGGTATACTGCGGAAACGCCTGCTCTAGCTTCTCCAGTTCTTTCAGTTTCATATCAAACTCTCGATCCGATATCGTAGGATTGGCTAATACATAGTAGTCGTAGTTATGCTGTTTGAGCTCGGCGGTAAGTTCTTGTAATTTAGCTTGAGGTGACACGTGGCGAAGATAATATGACTACTAATACTTATTGACATCACCCTCTGTCTCCAACCACACAGTTTTTAAACACTTTATTTTATGCCCCTATCTCTGCATTTTACTAAAATGAGAATAACACTACTAGCTACTATATTCCTGTCCACCATCACATCTTATGCTCAAAGTGAATTGACTTCGGGCTACTTTAACTATCATATTTCTGATAGATTTGAGATTATGAGCGACAGTCTTCCTTCACGACTATTTAGCACGGTGAAGCCTTATCGCCGTGATGTATTGAGCAATTTTGTGCGGTCTACTGGAACCAGGTCTAAAGCTGATGACTTTAACAAGTCGTATTTACTAAACGATAACTTTCTTTATAATGATGCGGATAATCTTCTCAGAGAGAAACCTATATTATCTCATTTTTATAAAACTCAAAGCGCTCTTCTTGTGGTGCAGGAAGACAATTTTAATATGATGCTCAATAGTAGCGATAATGCCGTGCTGGGTATGGACTGGAAATGGAACTTTATGAATCGTTTTTCATTTTACGGGCAGTTCATATTGGACGAATTTATAAAAGATGAAATGTTTGGCCGCACTCAGTCTTGGGTAAATAAATGGGGCTACCAGGCAGGAATCAAATACATTAATGTGGCTAATATCAATAACCTTGGCCTGCAGCTAGAAGTAAACCAACTCAGACCATACGTGTATCAACACCGATCAAAATCTCAAAACTGGGCACATTATAATCAGTCACTCGCTCATCCGCTGGGCACCAATATGCGTGAGTTTATGGCTATAGCTCGCTACCAGCCTACTAATCGGCTCAATGTCAATGCCATATACAGCACCTCCAAGCAGGGTATAGATACCGCTGCCACTGGAATCAACTATGACGGAGACTACCTACGAACCTACGGAAACCGACCCGCTGGCTCAAATCCTATGTTTCAAGGTATAGAAAACAATATCAGCAACCTGTCGCTAGACGTGAGCTATATGCTATGGCATAATCTGTTTTTGGATGCGGGAATTCATATTCGCAATCAGAATAATGCTTTACTCGCAGCGGATAAAGAAAGTACCATATTTAGATTTGGTATGCGACTCAACATCGCTGCTCTGGACTACAGGTTATAGCAATTACTGACGGGCAACTACTTCTCGTTGTTTGATAATCGTATTTTGCTGATAGCACGACAGCAACTCGAGTTCGGCGGCAATCTTACTTTCCCACCTTTGTTGTGCATTTACACGTAAGGAATGGTGTGTTTCGGCATCATATAAGGCCCGGCTCGGCAATCCATTTGCGGGAGAATTGAGGTATATGCCAGTATAGCCTGCAAGGTGCTCTTCTCGTATGGCTTGCCAATTTATCATATCGGCAGTGAATATTTATCGGTTTTTGGTATCAAAAAAAGCCTTCCGCAAGAACGAAAGGCTTTCAATTTTTTATTGGAGCAGCTCTTTATTAGCGGTACATTACGGCATTTACAGCCTCAGTAACACGTTGTACGTTTGGTAACCACGCCTCTACCAATGTAGCAGCATAAGGAAGCGGCGTATCGAGTGTAGTCACACGCTTGATAGGAGCATCCAAGTGGTCAAATACCATTTGACTCATCATATATGATATTTCAGATGAAATAGATGCTAGTGGCCAAGCCTCTTCTAGCACAACACATCGGTTTGTTTTCTTAATACTCTCAGCTAAAGTATGGTAGTCTATTGGTCTCACACTCTGTAAGTCGATAAGTTCTACATCTATGCCTTGCTCACCTAGAGCTATTACTGCTTGCTCCGCAACACGCATCATTTTACCAAATGATACAAGCGTTACGTCAGTACCGGCTTTTTGAATATTTGCTTGTCCTAGTGGGATGTAGTATTCTTCCTCAGGCACTTCGTGCTTTAGTCCGTACATCTGCTCACTTTCCATAAATATTACTGGATCCGGATCAATTATCGCACTTTTCAGAAGACCTTTTGCATTGTACGAGTTAGAAAGTACGGCTACTTTAAGTCCTGGGCAGTTAGCATACCAGTTCTCAAATGCTTGAGAGTGTTGTGCACCAAGTTGACCTGCACTACCTGTAGGGCCACGGAACACCATTGGGCAGGTGAACTGTCCGCCACTCATGCTATTCATTTTTGCAGCTGCATTTATTACTTGGTCTATAGCTACAAGGCTAAAGTTAAATGTCATAAACTCTACGATAGGTTTTAATCCATTGGTAGCAGCACCAGTAGCAATACCCGCAAATCCAAGCTCAGCGATAGGAGTATCAATCACTCTTTTCTCACCAAACTCGTCAAGCATTCCTTGACTTACTTTGTAAGCACCATTGTACTCAGCTACTTCTTCACCTATTAAGAAAACATTCTCATCTTTTCTCATTTCTTCGCTCATAGCCTCGCGAAGAGCTTCACGTATTTGCAGTTGTCTTGCCATCTCTTTTTTTACGAAGGGCAAATGTAAGAATTATTGGTTATTCGCTATTGATTTAGGCTGTATGATTTAAGATGGATGTTCTAGGTACAGTTTTGCTTTAAGCAAAGTTACTCGAAGTAACATCGCATCTTTCTTCACGAGACGTAGGCCTCAAGAGAATGGAGTGAGGTCACGATTAATCTTAATCTGCTAAAAGCTTTTAATCGTAAACTTATTTTTTTTGGCCATTTACCTTTTTAACTCATTTGGTATTAATCACTATATTTCACCATACTAGAGAACACCATGAAACATTATATATTTACTTCCATACTCACCCTTACTGCGGTAGTGTTATTTCCGCAAATATCTTTAGCTCAGAGCATTAGTGGTAATGTAAAGGATCTAAGTGCAACAATAGATTTAGGCTATGCTAATGTAGACATTTACCAAGGAGAGGAGCTCGTAGCGTCGGTTTTGGCAGATAAAGAAGGAAATTTTAACGTAGAACTAGATACAGGAACTTACCGTGCTGAAATAGTTTATGCCGGTTACAAAAAAATATCACAGCAAATTCGAGTAAAAAGTGATGAGAGTGTAGATTTTAATCTGGCAGAGGACAAGGACAGTAAGTATAAACCTGTAAAAGTAAAAGAGACGGTAGAAGAGAAAGCCGACTATAGTGATTACGATGGTGATAGAGTGGGTTATTTTATGGATGCTTCGCCAGAATCGCCTGAGACTATAACGCGAGGAGCTACAACCTCAGTGAAACCTGCGAGAAGTGCCTTGATGATGAAACGGAGTGCACCCCGAGGTATTTCAGTTAGTAGGCCCGTCATTCCACAACAGGGAGTCGCAGGAAAACTCACAACTGGAGAGATTAATGATTTTAGCAAATGGGACTTGTGGGGAGACTTAGCCGAAGGAGAATTTGCCCAATATAGCCAGCTATGGAGTTATAGTGTGAGCAATCGGTATATGGTTCAACTTGCCGATAAAAAGGGGCTGCCGCTAGCAGACGCTACAGTACAACTGGTAGATAAGGAGGGTGTAAGTTACTACTCCGCTCGCACTGATAATACAGGTAAGGCTGAGCTATGGGCAAGCATATCTGGCCGAGACTTTAAAAAGAATAAGTTTAGCATAGTAGGCAATTATCATGGTGAAAGCTTTGGCATACGTAAAGCAAAAACTATTGCAAACGGAATAAATACCATAGATCTTAATGTAGCATGTACGCAATCACAAAAAGTAGATATCGCCTTTGTGGTAGATGCCACTGGGAGCATGAGTGATGAGCTCAACTACCTTACTGCAGAGCTGAATGACGTCATTTATAAAAGTAAGGAGATAAGTGCTACGTTAAATTTCAGCTTCGCCAATGTTTTTTATCGCGACCGTGGAGATGCCTACCTCACACAACAGCAAGATTTTACGCGAGTACTATCGGAGTCGGTATCTTTCATCAGTCAACAGCAAGCTGGCGGTGGTGGTGATTTTGAAGAAGCCGTAGAAGTTGCCCTCGATACGGCTGTCAATACCCTACAGTGGAGTGAAGATGCACGGGCAAGAATACTTTTTCTTATACTCGATGCACCACCACATAACACGCCAGAAATTCATGAAAAACTAAAGCGTGTAAGCCGACAAGCAGCCGAAAAGGGAATCCGCATTGTCCCGCTTGTAGCTAGTGGTATAAATAAAGGGACGGAATACCTGATGAGGAGTATTGCCTTGGCTACTAATGGAACTTATGCTTTTCTTACCGATGATAGTGGGATAGGGGGTAGTCACCTAAAACCAAGTACCGATACCTACAAAGTAGAAACACTCAATGACCTACTGGTACGTGTTATCAAGAGCTATACGTATATGCCAAACTGTGAGCAGGAGTTGCCCGATCTTAATCTGAATTATCCAGCAGATAGCATTACCTACACGCCGGTAAACACAACGCTTACTGACACGAGTAGTGTGGTGACAAATTCGACTAACCCAAAAGACATATCGTGGACATACTATCCCAACCCTACACGTGGCATAGTGAATATAAAAGCAAGTGTCGATATACCTGAGCTATATATTACAGACCTAAGCGGCAAGGTGTTGCAGGTAGTAAGTAATCTCAAAAAACAAAACATTCAACGCATAGACCTTAGTAGCTACGCAAGTGGTATCTATCTCATACGCTACCCCATCGGCAAGCAGTGGTTAAGCGGTAAGGTTATATTGAAGAGGTGATGCTTGTACTCTATTTTAGGGTGCGTAAGGCGTGGACTATGCTCCGTCAGATACTTAAGGTGAGAGAATATGTAATTTTATTTCTTGGATTGCTCTATATTCTTCATTGGTGAGGATGAGTCGTAAGGCACTTTCCCGCTAGGTACTACCTTGCTCGCCGACTCTAAATGAGCCTCTTGATCATCAAAAAAGATATGAGCCCCAAAGGCTTCTAGTACCTTGTCCTTGGATAATCCACCCATAAAATATACTTCATCTACGTATACGCCCCACTTACGCAAAGTTTTGATGACTCGCATATGAGACGGAGCACTGCGTGCCGTAACTATGGCTAGTCGCAGTGGCGAAAGCTCTATGGTAATAGGCAGGTGATCTTGTATTCGGCTTAGTTTGATGAGGAGCTCCGCAAACGGTCCTTTTTTGAGTGGATTGTTTTCGTTTTCTTTTTCGTGTTTCAGAAATGCATCTATACCTTCCGTTTTATAACGATGCTCACTCTCATCACTAAAAAGTACTGCATCCGCATCAAAAGCTATTTTTACCCGATTGTCTTTGGGGTTAAATGATTGTGGTGGAGCATAAATGGAAGCAGCTGCACAGGCCCGTGAGTCTATTACAGTTTGTACATCCTTGTCATCCTTACTCAAAAAGAGGTCTATATCGTAAGCATCTATATAGGGTGCTAATGGCTCGCCACCACTCAGTGCTACGCGAGTAATGTCTAAGTCGTGTTGGGTAATGCTGTTGAGCATTCGCACACCAGTCTCGGGGCTGTTGCGACTCATTAGTACGATTTCTACAATGCGTTTATTCGCTTGGTTATTAAGCTCTAGTAGACTTTTTACGAGATAGAAAGCCGAACCTATTTTGAGGGGTTGGTTTTCATTTTTAAGCTGATAGGTGCGATAGCCTTCTATGCCCTCTTTTTCGAAAATGGCATTCTCTTCTTCTAAGTCAAATAAGGCTCGTGATGAAACACCCACTACGAGTATGTCTGATAAATCTACTGGCACGTGTCAAATGTATTGATTTTCGCGTGATACCTAACCACGAATGTGTAAATGGGTATTGCTCTAGTTCTGGCGATTAATTCGTCGTCTAATGAAAATAAGCACGGGAATAAGCAGTGTATAGCCCACAAAAAATGGGAGAATATATCGCTCTAATTGAACACTTAACATTACTGCGATTATCAATAACTGAAAACCAAGGCCCATGGCCGAAACGAGTGTCATAAGCCAGTGTGGCATCTCTTGCTTTTTGGGAGCTTTGGGGTCGGCATGATATATGGCTTGGTCAAATAAGCGATATAAGATATTGAATGTTTGATAAAGCATATTTACATGAAGTTGTTTCTCGCCGGGCAATGCTTTTGGAGCACGTTTTTCGTTGATACGACTGGTATCGTCTCCGTCAAATTCATTTCGCAATATCACATAGTAATAATTGAACAATGTACCTTGTAGCTGTATGCCTACGAAAGCTAATAGTGCAATAAGTACAGAACTATCTGTGATGTGCCATATACACATAACAATAAGAAAATTAAGAATGATATCAAAGATGGAGTCTAGGTATCTTCCTGTATATGAGGGTGTTGCTCTTACTCTGGCTAGCTCTCCATCGGCTGCGTCTAGTATGGATTTTAAGATCAAGAATAGGCCAGCAAGTACAAGCAGATGAGTGAGTATAAAGTAGCAAGCTGTAAGTCCCGCTACACCAAAAAGTAACGTTATATGAATAGGAGTTATGGGGGTATTTTTAAGCAATAAAGCAAACCATCGGGCAGGCTTTCGTCCATAGTCGGATAGATCTAGAAATGAATGCTCCGGAGGTAGTTTGCTCATTTTTTAGCGTGTTGAAATAGCGAGTGTTTAGGCTTATTTGTATGGTAAGGATGCACTAAGTGCTATAATGTTCGGCAATAATAGGGGCATTTCTCAGGTTATGTATAAAATGAAGAACGGATATGAGGAGAAGGATTTTAATAATACCAGTATTGGCGATACTCTTGGCCGCCACCACAACTTACAATGAGATAGTTTTGGGAAATAACAAGCCACTGCAATGGGCTGATTTTAGTCATAATCACCAAGATGATAATTATGCAGCAGTAAGAGCAAGTGGCCTACCACGTACCGTACGACATTCATCAGCGAAGCAATACCTGCCATCAAGCAACAAGTTGCCGAACTAATCAATGCATCACAATCGTCTGTTGCTCTCATCCCAAGTTTCTCTGTGGGTATCAATTTCTTTATTCAGTCACTACCTGCCAAAACCAAAATTTTACTTCTGCAAGAAGATTATCCTTCTATTTCTACCCCATTCACAATCAATGACTTTGAGTTCATATGGACCACATTTGAGACAGATAAAACCATAGACTTAGCTAAATTGGAGACCGTCTTGCACGATACGAAACCCGAATACTTTGCATTAAGCCATTGCCAATATCTCACGGGCTATCTTGCTGATTTGGGAAGCATAGGGGCAATCTGCAGGCAATATAACTGCAAACTCATTGTAGACGCTACTCAGAGTTTTGGTGCTATAGGAATAGATGTGTAAAAATGCAACATCAGTGTGCTAAGTACCAGCTGCTATAAATGGGCTTTGGCTGGTTTTGGGAATGGCTTTCTATACATAAGTGAATCTGTGCTCGCCACGCACACACCAAAAACGGGTGGGTACAATAGCTTCCCCTCCTAGGACAACACAACGTTCTATGCACCTAGTATAAAAAGTTACGAACCGGGACATCAAGACCATCTCGCTTTTCACCGGCTCGGTTTTGCCTTGCAAACTATAAAAGAACTTAATCAAGAGCAGATACATCTGCGTATTACATAACTTATGGATTATCTACTTGATCCTTTGGCTGACGCCAGTATACCCATTATTGGTGATTTTTATGATGAAAACAGACTGGGTATTTTGATACTTTCCGGCTCTAAAGGGTTAGCAAATCATCTAGTGTCGAGAGGCATTGACTATTCTGAAAGAGCAGGCAATCTCCGAATCGCACTACATTATTATAATAACAAACAAGGTAATTGATTATTTTGCACGCGAAATTTCGCCATTCCTATAAAATTGATTCTCCGTTAAGATTTGTGGTAAGCACATCGCTCATATAATCAAAGAATGGTCTTATCGCTAAAAAAGCATTCATCACTTCTTTCTCAAATGTATCTGCGGTTACCTCCTTATCTGTGAATTCACGCATGACATAAAATTGCTTCATGCGTATCCATTTAATATTGGGATGTGCTTTGTCAAAATCACGTGGTGCCGACTTCAGAGTATCGCCGCGTAGTAGCCCAAAATGCTTAATAAAGTTCTTATCCGAAGTTATTTTTTCTATTTCGGTCGCATCCATTTCAAACTCGCGACGTATCCGCAAAAGGTCGTCTTTCTCGGGAGCATAAAAACCCCCGCCTACGATAGTTTTGCCTCCTGGCTCTATGCTTATAAAGTAACCTCCCCTGCGTGAAGCTCCAGCCCTCACAAAATAGCCACTCAAGTTGCTCTTGTAGGGTGATTTGTCTTTACTAAAGCGGATGTCTCTATTAATTCTGAAAATCTTTTTATCCTCCAAAACATCCGTAAGATTAAGTTGATCAGCAGTGGCATCTAAGAATGATAATAACTCTTTGCGTGCGGTATCATACCGCTTCTTATTCTCCTTAAACCAATCTCGTGTGTTATTCTTTTGGAGGTCTTTGAGAAATGAAAAGGTGGCTTGTTGAATCATAACTACTATTCAATCAACACATAAATGCTCTAAAGGGTTGAATTTCGAGCAAAAAAAATGGGACCGCCACTGGCAGTCTCATCCATTTCTTAAGAAAAGATCAAATTACTTATAAAAAGTAACAGTGATTCTTTTTTGTGATGGATCGTTAGCATCTACACCTTCTATAGGCTCATTGCTTCGTGGTTTACATCGCTAGCAGAATTTGAACAAGTAGTAAACGTAATAGTTGCAAAAGCCATTACTACCTATAGTGTGTTTTTAATGTTTTTCTTAATAATTGATTAGTATTTAAATTGGATTGGGGCAAGGGGTCAAAAAACAAGCGGAAATAAAAGAACGAACCGCACGGTTAGCTCCATAAAACTTATAAAATTGATACACTATTATGAGATTCTGGTCGAAACACGTTCTTTTTCTCCAAAATAGAAAGGAATATTCAACATAGATTTTATACCACAAAAGAATTCAAACTCATATCACTTTAGAGCATTCCATTTTCATAAAATTGTAGTTCATTTGCACTGCTGTAGGCAAAGCTTAACTCCACAAGTATTCCTCAAGTAGCAATTACTTAATCATCGGGATGTAGCTTAGTCCGGTTAAAGTGCTGGTCTGGGGGACCAGAGATCGGAGGTTCGAATCCTCTCATCCCGACAATCAAAAAGGGGCAGAATCTAAGATTCTGCCCCTTTTTGATGTTATGTATTAAACTCTTACTGCAGTGTATATCGTATAGTCACTCCAAAATCAGTAAGAGCCGATGGGAATGAATTACTTGTAACCGGATTATTACTATTACGGTTATAGAACATTCTCAGATTCAACGCATCGTTTATCTTATAATCGATAGACGGACGTATGCCCATTGTACGTATGCCAGCTATAGGTGTATGGCTATCTTCACCATTATTGGCTTCTAGTGTGTGTACCACGGTAATTCCATCTCTAATAGAGAAGTCGAATCTGAAGTTTAGATCATTCGCAAGGATAATCCGTTTACCATCCATCTTAATCGGTAGTTTAAGTCCCGTGGTGCGGTATCCTGCTCCTATTACAAACTCTTTATTACGCACCTCAACCATACGTGCAGATATCACATTCAACTGCAAGTTTCTGTCTGTTTTGTATTCAAACTTGGCTGATATCCCTTCTTTAGTCGTAATATCTATTCCTATAAGTGGCGTTAGTCTTTCTATAATGCTCACACCCGTTTGGTAGCGATACTCGGTAGATAAGTTGCCCCCTGAGTCTAACTGTGCCGTTCCGTAGTCCTGTGGACGCTGAAAAGATCCAATATTGAGCGTACTAGAATATCCGTGTGATATAGTAATGTTACTGAAAATATCCTTAAATGCATCTAGTCGAGACAAGCCTCCGTAATTTATTCTCCAATTAGGTATAGGCAAGCCTTTGAAGGGATTAAGACTAACGGCATCAGCATTTTTACCGCTGTATGCTGATATAAATGAGTGTAGCAATACCTCTTGGTGCTTATTGGTATACCCCACTGGGAATCCTGCACTATCTAAGTCATTGAGCTTATTACCATACAAATCATTATACACCCCTCCTGCACCAAAATCTCTACTCTGCAATCGTTTTGCTATGGTAAATCTATTGTTTTTGAATTGCTCAAATGCCTCGGAAGTGTACTCGTCTGACATCTTATCAAATAGTGTATTCCACGTAAGGAAGGATGCGGTGTACGTCCCTACTTCCGTATAAAACACATCATTAAACGCTGACTCTGAGGTTTGAAACCTAAAGTTGCTATTGATATTCAAGCTTTGGCGTTTGCTGAATGAAATATTAATCCTAAACCCTTTGATAGGTTCTAGTGTGGCCGAACCATTGATATCTAAACCACTCATATTGATATAACGAGCTATCTGATTGGTATCACGTGTAAGGAATCCATTCTGAGCGATGGTATTTCTAAAATCTTCACTCTGTGCACCAAATATGAATGGCAACCCAGGTGTGTTATTAGCAAAGTTTTGACCAATAGCATCTATGCTTTTAGTAAATCCAGGCAAGGTGGTTCCGTCTGTAAAGTTAGTAGTTACTTGCACTTGTTTCAGCATCATCAAGAATTTGAGAAGACCCTTGGTGCCTTCACTTAGTTCCCCCTTTTTCTTCTTATCGTCACCTTCTAAGGTATCTTCATCGGTGTCTTTTTTCACAGCAGGTCTTCGGGTGGGTCTATTTACTTTACGCAAAAAGTCCGACTTATTATAGAGGGAGATCAGATTCATATTAGCTACCACGCCCATAGTTCTTGAGTTTTGGATGGTATTACCTAAACTTACAAAAGCAGGCGGAGCATTACGCCATTCGTAACTCGCACTATAACGTGTAGTAACTGTAGCCCAGTCTAGCATTTTAATCTTACGCAATGGCAAGCTGTAATTGGCATTTACTCGCTGATTAAAATTATTGAGCTGGCCTAATGACCAGAAATTTTGCCACAATGTATCTCGTTTCTCTTGTGTATTTAACTCTCCAAAGGGTTCCTCTACCCAAGAATTAGCCGTGGCGGCATAGTCTACAGAGAGGGCTTTAGTAAGATTCCATTTCCAGCCATAAACTCTATTTATGCTAAAAGTTTTGTCGTACAATACAGGTATAATGGACTTAAAATTATCATTATCCCTATTCATCAATTCGCTGTACCTGCGGTCCACATCTACCCTAAAGTTAAGATTAGCAGGTGTTAACCCGATATTAAAATCTTTAATTAGAGCAAGACTTTTATTTTTTACAATCTTTTTGAAGGGTTCCCAATATTTGGGCTTGATGCTATAATTATAACCTAAGCTACTCTTGTACGTTTTGGCATCATTACGTTCTATGACCTGACTTCTGCGGAACAGACGTTGGTATGCGAACGTATAATTCCAGTTTTCGATATCATAAAAATGAGTTTTGCCACTGGAGCTCGTTCTGTTTTTCTTCACATTGGTAAAGTTGAGACTATATCGCGATGAGTAATCTTGAGCGGCTTGGCGTATTGCATCCTTTTCTATGGCACTTTCGGCATTGTCTATGGCGGTACGCAATTCTATATCTGGATTAAGCGGGTAGAATTTTGGGTTCACGATATTCTCACTGTATCCTATAAACATAGGCACAGTAATTCCCGATTTCTGCGGGAAAAATTTACCTAACTGTACGTTAGCTGCTACATCGTACTGCAACTGCTCTGTAATGTTACGCTCATTCAATTTTTTGTCTATCGCTCCGAAACCTATAGTCTGGTAGTTTCCCGATACGGTTATATTGGCAAAATCGGCTAATTTAGCTACCAAACGTGCATTGGCAGCATATCCACCTCTGTTGGCAAAGTCTACCAATCTGAGCTCATTAAACCATACCTCACCACATAGTTTTTCTTGGCTACTGGTTTGTGCATTTTTCACTCCTAGCAGTATCGTTCTCACGTTACTCATATCTGGGAGTCCGATGATACTTACCTTATGTCCGTTTTCTAATATTTCGGAATAGTAACCATTCGGATTACCCGTGTTATTCAATTGTCGATTTAGTTTTACATTATAAAAGGCATCTAAGTCTATGATCATTTCATTGGACTCTGGCCATATTACGCGGTCATCCGCAGAACCTTCAGGTGTCAGTTTTAGTGGCACCTCATACTGATAAAAGTTGTTTTCCAAATCAGTACCTACACGCATAATAGCCACCATATCATTGTCCTGAGCCAATTCTGACTCAGCGTGCACAAACATCTTAATTGTCTTATAGTTACGTATATCAAAATCCAATGTACGGTATGCCCCACGAGCATCTTCTTTTTCCAAGTCACATACGGCTATACTCAATGATTGCTCGTTTTGCTGTACACTCCCCTGCTGTGTAGGGTCTATCTCACGGTTAAAACCAGGAGGTACCTTGTATGGCACAGGGCTTCGCTTACTATTCTCATTTACATTTACAGTAGACACTACAAGCTCCGTATCGTCATTAGGATCCTGAGCTGGACCAACTCTTGGCGGGAATTTCAGTGTATTCAGATAACGTCTCCAGTCCGCTCTTACTAGTTGTAGGTTTGCAAAACGCAATACCACGCTATCCTCAAAACCTTTGAGGTACATACGCATAAAACGTATGGACTTAAAATCCTGAATACCACCAACTTTTTTCTCATACTGGCGAATTGGAATTTTCAATTGGTACCACGTAATATCATTAGGCAGTGCTCCTGGGTCTATCTGATTAGCCTCTACTCTGATGGAATCTGTCACATAATTTTCTCCTATTCTAAGACGAGTAGGATCTATATCTATTTTGTATTGGTAATATTCTTCCGTCAGGTTTACAGTGAAATCTTGATTAATATCCTCGTCATCTGGAATAGTATTCCCCGACTTAGGCGTTCCATCTGCCAATTTATCTAAGGTAGAGTTACCGTCCATCCCGTTGAATCGCTTGTAACGTTGCAAGACCAATGCTTCTTGGTCATCATACACTGGGTCACGTGGGTAGATATAATTATCTGCCGCCGGGTCACTCTCTATTTGCGTATATACGGCTGACGTAGCACCAAACTTGGTTCGTACGGCATTGAGGTAGCCTTCTAGGTGCTTTCGCTCTGTGGCATCATCCATTCCATCTAGCCCCACATCTTGTGCTTCTCTTGCTGCCCGTTCATTGTCAAAAGCTTTGTTTATGATTTGTCCGTTTGGCGTGAAAGCGAAATCACCCGTATCTACCACGTAATTACCATCTGGAATAGGCAATCCGTTCTCAGCCGAGCGTCTTCTGTCAGGAATTATATCCTCTGAAACAGAACCTAAGTTGAGGTATAGCTGTCCTTTATGGTGTGGGTCGCCATTGTATTTAGAATATACAAATGGGTCCATTAGCCATACCTCTATGTAATCAATATTGGTTGCTTCAAAATCATTTGTTTCTATTCTTCGCATGATACCTCCCCAGTTTTCTTCTGGTTTGTCTAGCGTCCCATCTGCTTGTAGGTCTACGGAGTTATAATTATACTGACCACGCTCCTTGGGGTAGTACGCCAAATCTAGCGTAGGCAGCTGTTGTGGCTGTCCTTGCTGCAACTCTATGTCTGGGAAAATCTCTTTTTGTACGACGGTACGTACCCAGTGACTACTACGTTCAAGGGTGTTTTCACGGATATTTTGAGGCGTCAGGTTATTATCATCCCCTTGAAAAACGGGATCAATATTGTACCACGAAAGGCTTGCTCTTTTGGAGTTATACGAGCTATCGGCATTGAGTGGCGAACTCGTTTCTGGAAATAAATCAGGTTGTCCTTGTGGTGTACTGGCTATATACCAGCTACGCACATACTTAAGGTCATAAGGTGTTTCTGCTCCTTCAAAATCATCAATGTAGGAAGTACCTTTATCTCCTTGTGTTTTGGCTTTGTGTGGGATAAGGTGTGCAAACTCACCCGTAAAGTTTATGGTCGATATCTCCTTAGTTTCTACAAAGGGTAGCTTATCTACCATTCGGGTAAGAAATCTGCTCGTGGTGTTATAAGAACCATCTACACCCCATATACTATTACGCAAAGGCTCGTCACCTATGTTTACTTTATTAGTGAGCGGCTGCTCGCTCATATGCATAAACGTACCACCCAGCACCAACTTATCCGAATGCTTATAATCCAATCGTGTACCTACGAGTGTTTTTTGTTGAATATTGATAAGTGAGTTACTCTCACACGTTGCTTTGATAGCGGCACCAGAGTTGAGTATTCCCTGATTTACAATTTTTACTGTTCCCAGCGTATAGTCCACTGTATAGTCAGAACCTTCTCGCAGGGCATTACCATTGGCTGTGACACGCACAGAGCCTTGCGATATATTATAACATTGCAAACGTATTTGGTCAGAAGATGAACCTTTGAACGTTCCACGAATGAAATACTTGTTATGTTTCAAATCTTGCTCTGCATTCCACTTAGTGGTACTGTACAGCGAGTCAAAAGCATAGTAGTCTGCTTGGTCCTCACTTACAAACTTGGAGCGTAAGAACTCACCAAAGGGTTCTCTCACTGGAAACATGATACGTCCTTTGAGTGCATCTATCGTCACTCCATCTATTAGGTCAAAAACACCATCTGGCTTTGCCTCCTGCTGCTTGTTTATTTTATCAAGATTAAGAACAGTAATAAGTTGTTTCTCTCGGATAGCTGGTTCCGAGGCTTCTACAGGCAAGTAGTTTAAGTCTGCACCACTTGGGTCATCCGCATACACTACATTCATCGTAAAATCTTCACGCTGAAGGTTGTACGTATTAAGTGAGTAGATATTTTTCATCATCAAATCCCACGTCGGTAGTGTTGTTTTGATGGTAGAATGTTTTAGTAATTTTAGATTAAGGTGAGCATTATCACCTGTGGTAAGCGGATTGTCTACCGTAAGGTCTCCTACTTTGAAATTGGCACCATTGGCAGTGTATTCATAAGCCACCATGAGCACCTCATCATTATTCAATGCTTGATTGAGCGATATGTATCCTAATGTAGGATGAAATACGAACTCATTAGCATTCAGTTTTCGAGCATTACTCAGGCATTCATAATCGATACCCAGTTCTAATCGTGCATCTGACGGATTACAAAATTCTTGATTTTTGACTACGTCATTATAATAGTTAGTACCATTATTATCGGGAAAACCGCCGCCTGTATTTACCACCCAAGGTCTATATGCTTCTTCTTCTCGCTCTCCTAAGTCGAGGTAACCCATTACATTACGTGAGTTGCCTACAGCGTTATTACGGTTTGTAACCCATACCTCTACATAATTTACCTGAATGTTACTGATGATAATGGGCAGATTGCTGAGTGCGTTATCATAATTTTCGGCAAAATACTGCGACAAGAAATAATGTCTGTTGGCATCATAATTATGAGCTTGTATGTCATAATTGGTAACTTGAGCACCGCCGGTTACTTCTGTTTCTTTGGTTTCACCCTTATCTTGTGTAGCGATGACAGCAACCTTTAGTTTACCAAACTGCAATTGGGTTTTAGCTCCAAAAAGGTTTCTACCACCTTGTATCAAACTACCATTGAGCGGAAGACTTACGTTACCCAGTTCAATGTTTTTTACAATATCGTCTTCTCCACCACCCCAGTTTAGCTTCATTTGGTTCTCAAACTCAAATGTAGCCTCCGTGTCGTAGTTCCAGTTCAGCTTGAGCCTATCTCCAATTTGACCCGTAACATTGAGCTGCATTTTCATCTCAAAGTCGAATTGCCCGTTACGCTGCTGGCGAACAGGAAAGGTAGGATTTTCAACCTTGTTGTAATTCCCGCCAAAGGTCACCTCCGCACTACCCGTAGGGCGTATATCTATAATTCCACCTCCAAAAACTTTATCAAATATCTCCGGGGTAACCGCTAATTGAGGAATCAATCCTCCCCCTTTTACATAGTTGTCGGCATTACTTTTTTTACGGTAATAAGCTTCACGATCTTGTTTTTCTTTGGCACGCATATACTCCATCAGCGTTAGCACGCGTGGGCTACCTATGGGTTTGCCACCTACGGTTACCACCTCTAGGTAGTTTCCTGTTTCGGCGTCGTATCTGTACTCTGTCTTTATGTTTGGCGGATCGCGGAAATCGATAAGATTACGCCGAACATCTTCTCCCAGTTTTTTATCTTTTAGCTCATAGCGTAGCTTGGTACTATCCAATTGGGCAGAAGCCAAACCATAGCAAAAACAACAAATAGCTAATATCACAGAAGCTCTTAGAGCTCTACTTATTCTCATTTTTAAATCTCTTTTTATCAAAAGTTTTGTGTTAAAACTTATGTGTTCTAAAGTAGGTGTTTCCCTTATACGCTTCGATATTGAGTAGAAAGCAAAATTACAATAATTGTAATGATTTTTTAATTAACTCTTCTGTGCTTAGATTATTGCCTTTATCTTTTATTATTCGAGTGAGTATTTTAGCAACGGCAGGACGAGCAAAACCAAGGGCTAATAATGCATCTGTAGCCTCCTCTGTTTGTGTACCTCCGGCTACCAAACTGTAGGCACTATCTGCCCCTATGCCACCAAGCTTATCTTGTAGCTCTACCACTAGTCTTTGGGCCGCTTTAGGACCTATGCCTTTTATGCTTTTGAGGGCTGCAATATTGCTATTGGTAATAGCACTTACTACATCATCTACACTCATGCTGCTCAGTATCATACGAGCAGTGCTTGGTCCTACCCCATTTACCCCAACAAGTTTTACATACATCTGACGTTCATTTACCGTAGCAAAGCCAAATAATGTGTGGCTATCTTCTCTTACGATAAGGTGAGCGTAGAGCTTAATCTCCTTTTCTGATTTGATTACCTCAAAAGTATTGAGTGATATATGTAATAAATACCCTACTCCTCCTGCATCAATCACTACCTCGGTAGGTGTAATACGGTCTATCTTTCCAGCTATGAAATCGTACATATTGCAAGGATAAGGCACTTCTGTCAAAAGAGGGGTGTTTTCAGTTTTGAGTTTTGAAATGGAGGCAGTAATATCTCTGACCAAAGTGCTTAACTCCAAAAGTTAGCTTGACCTTAGAAACTGAAAAAAATCGTCGCTCATATAAATTTAGACTCAAAGTTCTCTTTCCTTTGTCGCCTTGTTACAGAATAAAAAGATAGGTGTGCATTTGGCCATGTTTACGGTAGCATTTTTTTATGCTGCCAATTACTCCATCGCCAAGTGGGCTATGCCCGAGTTTATATCTCCTTTTGCATTTATCATTGTACGGGTAGGTTGTGGAGCAGTGTTTTTTGGATTGTACTATTTCCTTTTTGCTCGCGAGAAAATAGCGAGCAGTCGTGATTACTTTGACTTGGCAGTATGTGCTTTTTTTGGTGTAGCCCTCAATATGCTTGCTTTTTTCAAAGGACTGAGTATGACCTCATCTATCAATGCAAGCGTGCTCATGATGCTCTCACCTATCATGGTGGTATTGTACTCAGCCATTGGCAGCAAAACGCGTATTAAGCCGCTGGTCTATCTGGGAATCACTGTTGCCTTTATTGGAGCAGCATTTTTGGTCAATGCGGCATCGTTTTCTGTATCTCGCGAAGGGATCATAGGAGACTTACTTATTATGCTCAATGCATCCAGTTTTGCATTTCACCTCTACTACGTAGCACGATTACTCAAAAAATACAAAGCCACTACGGTAACGGCCTATATGTTTATGTTCGGTTTTTTGTTGGTGCTTCCGGTCGGGTATGCGGATTTTGCAGCAGTGCAATGGAGCACCTTTACCTCTAAGGCGTTGTTTGCTATGGTCTTTGTGGTCTTTTTTGTGACGATTGTCAATTACATACTCAATGTATGGGCCGTACAGCATAGCACAAGTACACAAGTAGGCAGCTACATCTACCTACAACCATTGCTCGCTACGCTCATAGCAGTGGGCCTAGGTATGGACATACTCACCCGGGAAAAAGCTGCCTTTGGGCTATTGATCGTCTTGGGGCTTTGGTTGGTGAATAAAGGGAGGTGAGGAAACCTTCTATTTAGAGTATTCTTTGATCACAGATTTATACTTATTCATAATTGCTCTTTTATTACCTGTAATATATCCTGCATCGCTATACAGAATTTTACCGCGGGGTGAGACAATAAGCGTCTGTGGAAGCCCTATATTCTTATCATAATGATAGTATAAACTGTCATAGGCAAAACTCAAATTATATCTATGTTTAGTTCGGTTTAAAGAGTTTATATACTCAGGAAGATTGTCTTTTACTCCTTTTTCATAATCTGCATAAACACACAAAATTTCACAATCACCCTTTATCTCGTTTTGAAGTTCGTCTAGCATATACATTTTCTTAAAACAATTAGAACAACCACTATTCCAATATTCTATAATTATAGGCTTCTGGCCAGGTACTTTATACGATTTGCCGTCATTTGATTTATATGTGAATGAGATGCTTTTGTTAGGTGAAATTTTCGATTGCTGAGTTCTAAGTAAATATTGAGGTAAAATTAGAAATGATATTATATATGAAACTGACCCAAATATTAATAATACAGAAACAAGTCTAATCTTTTTGTACAACAAGTATTGAGCCATATAAAAAAATAAAAGTGATATTACAGGCAAATAGACAACTCCAATATTACCTATAAGTATTACCATCAAAAAGACGACATGAAGAGGCAGCATAAATAAGATGATTTTTGAATTCTTTATAAAATGCGTAGCAGCTATACCTGCGATAGCTGCTATACATCCTAATGAAAACAGACCCCATAAAGGCTCTTGATGATTCATCATGACAAGTTGAACCACGAAAAACCATACAAGACCTAGACCAGTTGATATGAGAATTTTTTTCTTATCCACTAATGATATAAAACAGTTTCGCCATCTGGACTTGGCACGTCATCTCAATTTCTTGTTACCTAGGATTAAATGGGGTTGAGTTTATTTTGTCACCTTAAATGTATCAAATATTTTTTTTAATAAAAAAGTTTTAATAAATCAGTGTAAAATATTGATTAACAACAGATTAAATGCTCAAAAGTGTTAATATCTCAGATATCAAGACGTCATGTGGGATAAAGCAGCCTTTGGACTACTTATTGTGCTTGG
>Ga0209654_1001068_pt1 | contig 23073 bp, 17 predicted proteins | sample SaaInl1SG_22_DNA_FD_184646 | JGI IMG/M metagenome (GOLD analysis project Ga0209654, IMG submission 184646) | Marine microbial communities from expanding oxygen minimum zones in the Saanich Inlet - ESP_161SG_22_DNA (SPAdes) (version 2) | ecosystem: Environmental > Aquatic > Marine > Intertidal... | reverse complement strand
AGTGGGTTATTCGAGCAATATCGACTTTGTCCCGTCGCTGAATACGCTGGACCTTACTTTTGGTGACGACGGTGTCGCCAGCCTCCCGCTGACTGAGCCCTCATCGCCCAACGCGGCTGGATTTTTCCAGCAGTCAGCCGTCTTAGGATTCCGTTGGTCGGGGGCGGGTTATTCTGTATTACCGAGCCTTCGGGTGATCGATCGGAGTTCAGCAGGATCCAGCTCATCCGACTACGTGTCGAGTAAGGGAAGCCTCCAAATCGTTGATCCCGAGCAGCAGCGTGGCATGCGGGTGGGCTATGGGTTGGTGGATTATGGTAGCAACCAGGGCCGTCAGGAGTTGCGCCTTGGGTATAGTCAGACGCTTGGGCAGGTCGAGATGTCAAGCTGCCGCTTAGGGGTATCGGCTGACTGGTGGTCACAAAGCTACGGCGGCTCAAGCTCGAATGATACGAGGATTTATCAGGCCGGTGTCTGGGGTGATTGTGCCGAGGGACGGTTCTTCGCTGCGGATCTCAGTCTGGATCGTGCGTTGCACGACCGCATTGGCGGTAACCGAGTCCGCTGGGCGCTGTCTGGGGGACAATCGATCCCGGTGGACGTGGGGTCATTAACGGTCTCGGTGGGCTGGGCACGTGAGTCAGACAGCGAGACCTACAGTGAGTTCCTGGCGCGCGGCGCCTCCCGCTCGATTACGACCTTAGATCTGGGTGCGACCTGGAAGGTTCCGCTGTCGCCCCACTTGACCGCCTCCGCCGAGGCCGGACTGGTTCGGCAGTCCAGTAATGTCGCATTATTTGATGCGACTGCTAGTGAATTTTCGTTAAACCTGATATATACTCCGTAAGTGATTGTTTTTTATCCGCTCTCGAATCTTTTTTCGGGGCATGGGCGAAAAAGTGACGGTGGTCACATCTTTTGCAATTTGCCTGCGTTTAAATCACAATCAGCATTGGTCGAGGGACCAGAGTTTTTCAGTCGCACTGAAAACGCGCTAAGTCATTGATTTAGTGGGGGTGTGATTGAGAGAACTGGCGCATGCGAAGGGGAACCTGGCGTATGGGCGAGTTCGGAAGGCAGCTTCTGGCTCGGTGAACTTTGATCAAAGCTCAATTAAAACTGAAATTGTCATTACATAGAGGGAAACTCAAATGGCTGTTAATACTACTCAAGGTATTGTCCTTGCGATTTTCGGAGCGAATGCGGGTGGTCACCTGTCTTCACTCGACGCGAACGCAACGGCAAACGGAAACGCATCACTCGCGACTGATCTGTCAGCTGCTGCTGGCCTGATCCTCGGCGTTGATTTGTCATCTGACGCAGCGTTTACATCAACTGTGCTCGGTAACCTCGGCATCGCCGAAGATTCTGCAGGGTACACGCTGGCGTCTAACTACTTCACAACAAACCTGGCAGCTGGCGCTGGCCGCGGTGACTTGGTCGCTGCAGCGGTTGACTATCTTCTGGGTTCTAACGTTGACGCGTCACTTTCTGATGCGGCGACTGCATTCTCTACGTCTGTGACTGCAGGTGTTGAATATTCACAAGGTGAAGGTGCTTCAGTCTTCGGTGTGGCTCAGTTGCAGACTGCGGCTGGATCAGAGGCTACTGCAGGTGAAGGATCCACGTTCGAATTGACTTCAGGCGAAGACACGCTTTCGGGGACTAATGGTAATGACACATTTACCGGTACTACTGCGAACTTGTCGGCGGATGACCGTATTTTGGATTCGTCATCCACGGATAACGATACGTTTACGCTGACCGCAACGGCCGACCCGGTCGCGATGGATGTCGCTAATGTTGAAAATGTTATCATTGATTGGGATGCGTTCGGTACACCCGACATCGACCTTGACAACGTTTCTGGCGCTACGGTGACTCTTACTTCCGACAAGAGTGGATATCTAGGTAATGCGAATTTCGATAAAGTCGAAAGCAACGCAATCGTCACGGGTGCAGGTGTGACAGGTACGGTTACAGTCGATGGGATCGAAGATGCATCTGTTACTGTGGCTAATGCTACAGAGCTCGATATCGGATCCGGCACAGCGGCAGATGGTACTATCACCGTCGACGCAGGAGTCGCGGAAACCGTGACGGTTGTTGGTGCAGATGATGTCGTTATGACGGCTAATTCGGCTGAAACGATTACTGTTAACACTGCTTTTGATACTGCCGATATTACTGTCGGGGTTGACGTCAGCTTAGAGGCTGATGGGGCTTCAGATGCTTCAGTAACGCTGAGGTCATCGGCAACTGAAGAAGTTCAAGTTGTAGTTGGTACCACTTGGCAGGGTGAAAGCATCGAAATTGCTGAAGGAAGTAATATCGAGCTCGATTTTACCGACTCATCGGATATTAGCGGCTTAACGGTGACTAACGGCGGCAAAATTATCCTTGCAGATGGTATGGATGCGGCCACTACCCTCACGGGTGTTGAGCATACCGTGATTACCGCAGAGGACACATTAGGTGCTGCGAGTACCCTGACTGCAAACGATGGGCTTAATCTCGTGTTCGAAGAAGATATTACTAATGCAGTGGATATTGTACTAAAGTCGAGCGCAGATTCAGCTAACGACTCTGCAACGGTTACGTTTGAGAAGACAACGACCGCAGCAATTGATTTGGCAGTTGCGACCAACACCGACTTTGAAAATGTTACAATTATTGCGGATGGTACTGCAGATATTACCCTTAACAGCGTAGTTGCGACGGGGAATACTGTCACTCTGCAAAGTCCGACCAACGACCTTACGGTTACTGGTATTGCTGCGGAAACAGTCAATGCTCAGGCAATGACAACTGATCTCACGCTTACGCAATCAGCAGCAGCTGATATGACTGTCGCGTTGGGCTCAGGTACCAATGATGTGACTCTCGCTGGAACATCGCACGAAAGCACAGTAATTGGTGGCGATGGAAAAGACACAGTAACGCTCGTAACTTCAACTGGTAATGCATCAATCCTTGCTGGAGGTGGTAATAACGTCTTGTCAGTTGCATCACTATCTAGTGGTGATGGGTTCATATCTGCCGGTGCGGGCGACGATACTCTTACATTAGGAAAAATGACTTCGGCGGAGGTCAGTGTTGATTTAGGCGATGGTGATAACGAAGTTACTTTGGCACCGGGGACATTGGCTGGGGCCGAAATCACGTTAACCCTCGGGACGGGCGACGACACAGTAAAGCTCGATGATGCTAACGACACTACTATCGAAACTGTGGCAGCCGATGAAATCGTTATAACCTTCGGAACAGGGACTGACACTCTTGATCTTAGCGGTGTAACAACGGCGGATCTTACCGCTGGAACGTTCACTGCGAGTGGCTTGGAAGTCATTGAATTCGGAGGCAAAGCTGCCGGTGTGACATTCGATGGTGCGTTCCTCAATGGCCAGTCTTACATCCTCAAAGGTGACGGCGACGTTACTGACCTTGCAAAGGTTGCGCTGGATACCAAGGGCACTTACGACTTCTCAGACCTTGCAATCGATGGCACTATCGCTAAGGCAATGGGTGGTCTTAACATCACAGGTAATGCTGGGGCTGATACCATAACTGGTACGGATGGTGGCGACACGATCGATACTGGGACAGGTGATAATACCGTAGACGGTGGTTTGGGTGCCGATTCAATCACTGTAGGTGCTGGTGATGATACGGTCGTTATCGGTAAGAAGACTGCGACGCAGACGTCTTCTTTTGCTGGTACCAACACTACCGCGGATAACATTGATGAATATGTTAGTCTGGATTTTGCGTCAGCAGATACTATCCAACTATCTAGCGCGGCTGGTGCCTATGGTACGGGTATTACCCTAGATGATCAGACAGTTATTAATGTTGTTGAAGTAGCTTTAGGAACAACTGAAGATAATTTCACTGATTTCTTTGCTACCGCTGAAACACAGAGTGGGAATGGAACGGCTTCTACGTCGGATATCCTCTACATTTATTATGCGGTGGAGAGTGGAGCTGGAACGCTTGAAGACGGTACGTATCTGATAATTAATGATGGTACGTCCACTTTGTCGGCTGACGATACTGTTATCAAGATCGGTGGTGCTGGTGGCGTTACAGGCCTAGATGCTTCCGACTTTACAGTCGTTTAAGTAGGTACGTAGCCCTAAAGAACGTCCGCCATTTGGCGGGCGTTTTTTTTGGTGGTAATCGCAAGCAGTTTTTCACATAAACCTTCTCGCCATAAAACTTGGGATTCCCTCGTAAGGATTAGATTTTAAATGGCATTAGACATTTGTATCCCAACTCGAAATCGCCAGTATGAATGCATGGCAACGCTTAAAGCTTTTGAAGCGCTAATGGTGCCTCACGTTACGGTGTATGTGGTGGATAATTCTGATGATCCCAGTATTTTTCTCGACTTCCTTAAAAAAACTTTTCCATTCGGTTTCCCGTCTTGGCTTCGGTTTGAAGTAAAGCCACATCAAGAACCGGTGAGGTCAATGCGCGAAAACTGGGAGAGAGCGCTTGATTTAACCACCGCGGACTGGGTGTGTTTTATAGGTGATGATGATTTTGTAGACCCAAAGGTAGAAGGTCTCTTGTCAAGACTAAGGAACCATGATTCATCATTCGATTATCTATCGTGGTCTCATATGCGTTATCAATGGCCTGGTTGGTCTGATCAGAATGTGACTGTTGAAGTTAAGATGAGTCGACTGCTTAAACCATATCCGATTGATAAAGGTTATGAAACGATCACCGGATGCGTAGGTAAACGACCGCTATCGCTGGCTTCGGTATACCATGGGGCACTTCATCGTAGTGTCATAAACAAAGTTCGCACCGCTTTTACAGATGATAATAATTTCTTTAAACACTCAAATGTTGACTATTTTTCTGGATGGTTAAGTGGCTTGTACGTAAATAAGGCTGCTTACTCTAACAGGCCTTTATCTGTGGCGGGCGCTAGTGCAAAATCAAATAGTGCGACCGTTCGAAAGAAAGGGGCTATTTCTAAAGCGGTAGACATTTTTTTATCCGAAGCAGCGAATGAGACCGCTTCGAAAATCCCAGATCGTTTGTACACCGCCAAGTCCAATTCGATGACCCAATATTTCTATCTGATTACGCAGGACTTCTTTGATTTAACGGATGGAAAATTCGAGTTTAAAGATGGCTGGAAAGATCAAATAGTTGTGAGGGCTCAATTAGAGGTCGAAGAAAGAACTGACTACGGAGCTTTTGAGGAGCTGCGTGAGGACCTTCAGGTTTTCTTGGATAGTATTGGTGCCACCGCCGAGTTTGCACCGAAATACCAGGAGCAGCCAAAGAGCTCTATATTAGCCAAAGGGTTGCATGACGATCGGCTACTGATCCACAACAATGCTTTTTCGACTGAGTCGGCAGGCGAGTTTTATCAGATGGTCGATAATTTATTGACGCGGGTTGAACACATTGGTAATGAGATCCAGTATGTCCAACGAGGGAAATAAGTGGGATTTCCGTTTCTTAGTTGGCGATAGAAGTTTCTGATTTTAAGGTTTGTTGGGAAATTGATTGGCAATCGGCAGATAAGCGTGTTGACTATGACCTACCCAACTCAGAATCCTCCACTTTCCTTCACAGGCCGTCGCTATTACAGAATCTATAAAAAAGTGGGGTAGTTTTTGGGGGCTTGGGTCGCTTACTTACTGTTCTCAGTCCCAAGCGTTTTCATTCGGTTTCATTTCCACGCGTCCATAGCGCCGTGTTTAGTCTTCTGTAAGTAAAACGCGGCAACGCTGGTACTAAGTCCTCCGAACCGATTCGGCTTCCTAAAATCGATGCAATCTTTTCTTTTGGAAGTCTGGTTTTTCCTAAACCGCTTGCCGGCGGAAAAAAATCTAGGTCTTATTTCTGGAGCCTGGGCACTGTAATGGTCAATAAACACCGGACACAATTTTAAGTCGTTGTTTAGCTTTTGCAGGAGCCAACTCCCCCTTTGACCAAATACGGGCGTTTCCGATTGTAGTACCACAAAAGATATCGACAAAGATGCTCATGAGCGATATTAATAATCTCATTACCGAGTAACATGCTTAACTCGACCTTTAAAATTCCGAATAAACGCTCCGTCGGAGCATTATCCCAACAGCTATCTCGGCAAACTATGCTCAGCTTGGCTCGATAACACCATAGATGCATCTAGAAGCGACGAGGGGATTGTAAGCTCTGTTATGACGGGTTGACTTGAGCCCCTAAAAACTCCTCCCCTTTTCTGTAGAGTCCGACCGTGATAGGAAGGGCCTATGGAGAAGCGATTTACTGAAGAACAGATCATCCAGATCTTGAAGGAACAGGATGCGGGCGAACGCACAGCCGATGTCTGTCGGCGCCACGGCTCGAGTCAACCGACGTTTTATAAGTTGAGGGCGAAGTTTGGCGGTATGGGAGTCTCCGATGCTCGGAAGCTGAAGTCTCTGGAAGCGGTGAACACGCGGCTGAAGAAGCTGTTAGCTGAGCAGATACTGGATAACACCATGTTGAGAGACGTGAACGTAAAAAAGTGGTGACACCTAACGCCAAACGTGAGGCTGAAAGTTATCTGAAAGCTGCGGTGTCAGTGAGCGAAGGGCGCGTGCTGCGATGGCAGTGGATCTATCACTTTGTCGCCTGGTATAACGAGGAGAATGGTCACAGCGGTATTAAATATGTCTCACCGATGGCGCGACATCATGGTGGAGATCGACAGATTTTGAGTCACCGAGAGCACGTATATCAGACTGCCAGACCGGCCAATCCAGCACGCTGCCAAGGACGTCGAACTCGGATCTGGAGTCAGGTTGAGCGCGTGTAGACCAATCCGTCAAAACAAACTGATCAACTACAGGAGCGTTCTTCGAAAGCTGCATGATTGACCGGACAACTTTATTGAAATCTACCGGTGGCAAGGGACCTCACGACAAGAAAACCCTTGATCTAGTTCCGTTGCCGCGGCTTCACGCTTGAAATAGCAGGAATTTGAAGGTAATTTCTCCATTTAAACAATCTCCGTTAAGTGGTGATTCACGACTCAGTGGACTATCCGGATTCAGTTAATCACAACAAAGACTTACTTGTCCCTCAAAATTACCAATGGCGTTTATCGTGGGGATTATTCACTGGTCGGAGTCGAATCTGCTCCGACCAGAACTCCAATGTCAAGAGCTACTCTAGCCTTGGAGAATGCGATTGCACCTGTATATTTCGACGACCTAGGTCGTAGCCAGTCCAACCTGCAACATTGAGCTGTTATTCTCTGTAGCCTCAATATTCTCTAACCAGCAATCCCTCGGGCGCACAAGAAATAAGCATTCGTTTTTCAATTGAACGATCTTTAGTAAAACCATATCCGGCCGGCGAAGCGAGAAATTGGTTTACTGCTGTAAGGGGACTATTTCCAGGATACCAGGCCCGTTCCACATTAAATGAATCCGGTGCAGCAAATTCAATGCCGGTATCTAATACAAGGATCGCAGAACCGACGCTTACCAGTGGAGAGTACCTTACTAACTCATCGAAAACGTGCTCAGCGGTATGATTCGAGTCAAGAATGACTAAGATCTTTTCGTGCCCAACTTTTTCCTTGAACACTTCTTCGCAAATACTATCGGATACAGAAGAGCCCTCGATTAGTTTGATCATCCCCGCTAAAGGATGGTTTTCCAACGCATCACGGTTTTGCTTCCGGATTTCAATGTCAACACCAACTACTTTCCGTTGCTTGATGGATTTACCCACTAGTTGCTCGCTCATTCCAAGTGCCGCAAGAATGGTAGCGGATAGAACCAAAGAACCTCCGTGAGCTATACCCGTTTCAATTATTAAGTCGGGCTTGACTCGCCAAATTAATTCTTGAAGCATGCATATGTCTTGCGGATCCTGGATTATAGGGCGCCCCATCCATTCAAACATATACTGGTAGTCATACTGTCTACTAAGGTCATGCCACGTTCTCGCACCAAGCTGTAACTTTTTATCGGCAAAATTACGCTCTGACGTTTTCAACCGATTTTTAAAAAAATCCATTAGTCGCTATCTCCTATTTTGGCAGTCTGGGGGTAGAACATGAACTTCAAGAGATTCCATACCGAGATCTAACAAAAATTTTTCAATACGGTGAGCATTTACCGCAGCGATGAAACAGACATGCCTGACACCGAGCGAGGCTTGTCTGTTTACATCTCTCTCAAATCCGCTGAGGTCATAGATTTCTATATCGTGTATTTTCTTCGAAGCAAGCCTCTTGTCGGTATCTGCCAGCCAACTCAGAGGAATTCCGGTTATATCCCAGAGTGTCAAGAGACGAAAGGCATAACTGGATAACCCATAAATTCCATACACTGCTTTCACGCCAATACGCTGATGATCTTCGAAAACCTGAGTAGCGCGAGAGAGCGTAAAAGAGATATCTTCACTTGATCTCTGCATGTACGATTCCATTACCGCTCTAATTGGCTTCCTAATAGATTGATAGACCGCGGTCCGTTGAGTGTCCGTTTTCTTTTTCGCAACAATAACAATTTCTGGGTATACAAGTGTTTCCGTTACAAATCTCTCAGATTCCGAAATGACAAGTGCCGTAAAACCATTTCTTTCCAACGCCTCGTTCAGGCTATCGCAATCGAAATGATTTATATGTTCCAGATCAAAGCAGTTGTAGGGTCCATAGTAATAGTCAGAATAACCCCGTATGTCCGGCACAGCGATACAAAAGACCCCACCATCTGCCAACACACTCCATATTCTTCTGATTTCAGAATTGAAGTCATAAATATGTTCAAAACAGTGTGTCGAAACAATAATCTCGAATGTATCTCCCGAAAGTTCCTCTTGTAAATCAAAATTCGATGCCGACGACGCGCCTTGGGATAACGAGATCTCAGAAAACTGCTTTGCACCTGAACCGAAATCTAAAACCCGAGCGCCATCGAAAATTCCAGGTGAGACCCGCTGGACTAAATCAATAATCTTTTTGAAATATTCTAGGTCCAGATCTGCCAGTGGCCCTTCCCGAGTTTGATGCTTATTATACTCACGATAATAATCTTCATAATCAACCGCCACTGAACTAGTCTCAGCGCCAACAAACTGGCATGATTTGCAACTAGATAGAACCATATCCCCCTCAAGAGGATAGGGTACCGGCGTGGCCAACGCCATGTTCTCGCTGATAATATTTACGTCTTGCGAACCGCAGAGACGACACCCTAGTGTTGATAGATCCTGGTCAATTCCCATTTCAAGTCCTGTCACATTTGGTTGCAAAAAGTGTGATCCCTTCACCGAATAAAGAGTGTCCGGCTAGCGATAACTGATACCCACCCATATCTCGAAAAAACAAAGGAATATCTAGCAACGACACTTCGTCGTGAGATAAATTAACAAATACGTCTGGCTTGATATCCTTAATCAAATTAACAGCACCCCTAAGCACTTGTATTTCGGCTCCCTCAAGATGAAGCTTAAGAAGGGCTCCTTCCCTCCCGTTTAACTCGGACCTACAAAAATAATTATCAAGTGTAGTAGTTTTAACTGTCTTAATCTGACCCTCAAACGCTGCGGGAACGTCTGCAACTATTCGTGAAGAAAGCAATCCGCTTTCAAGGAACCTTTGTTCTAGCGGTTCTTCAAATAAAGCTAATTCTTGTAACTCAACAGCCTCAATACCTGCCAGCGATTGTTTTTGGGCCGCCATACATCTGGCAAGGTTCGCTCTATCGGGCTCAAACGCAACATACCGCTCCACTTTTATTGACGCCGCGTGCAGGTAAGAAGCCAAGGATAAGTCGAATGCTCCGCAATCAATAACGATTCCGTATTGACTGCGCTTGATACCATAACGTCGAACGTCATATTTCGTATTTTCTGATTCACATTCAAACCGCCGCGTTAGAACCCTTCGATAGCGCCAATCAACCGCGGCGTCAAATACTTCTAATGAACGAGAGTCAGAGAAGCACTCCCGCACCGAAGCTATTTTCGAAATTTTTCTATTATCGGCTTCTAAATTGCGCCATCCGTTTGAGAATACACTCGGGCAATGATGCTCGAAAAAATCGTAAACAGTCAGCACGAGGTCTTGCCCAAGGTCCGCAAATATTTCTGATACCTCACGCACCCCGATTTTAAAAGCGCTCAGCAGAAACACTGGCTTGGGGTCCATTTGAAATCCTTTTAAGGCAGATATCCCCACTCCCAAACAAAATCCTGTCTTATTGGAGTCCAAAACAGCTAAAGGGGGAGGTAAGTCATGCGGCCAAATCGAGATAGCCATTTCCCCAAGTTGCCCAGCACCGACTAATACAAAATGTTTACCAGACAACATTTCTTTGATTTTTCGCTCCTGATCAATGTTCATGAACGCCACCTTTTTCATCACTATTTATTATCAAACTACACTCACACTACATTATCCCCGCGAGGGAGATTGACCATTGACGCACTCTATTTTGTTAACAGACTTCCGATAGCGAGGAGATCATGAATCCCATCAAATTTGACCGATCATTCTTTGCTTGTTAGCTCGCTCCATCTCTTCAAAACCGGATCACTTGGGAAGAACGATGCGAACTGATGTGCGGTGCTTTTATTATGTGACTGCCACTGGGGCAAGCTGCTAAGCGCTCGGAGCTGCCCTTCGGTAGATGCATTCGTAAAATGTTTGGGGACTAGATCTTCACGAAAAACCTCTCCATACCGACCTAAAGATTCTATAAACACATGATGGGGCTCATTTTCCAAGGGTCTATCGCTCCAAAGCCGAGGCCGCTTGTCAGAAGAGTCGCATATATCAGCTAATAGTTGATCCCATGCAAGCACGCTCTTCTTAATCGAAAATGTTTCGAACGCGTATTCGCGAGCATTTTTGGCCAGCTGGCTTTTAAACGCAACATCGACCAACAATACCTTTATATATTCAACGTATTCAGGAATTGATTTTGCTACCAGTCCAGTAACGTTATGCTCAACCATATAACTCTCCATTGGGTTCGCTAATACAACCGGCACAACTCCTACCGCCATGGCCTCCTGTATTGTTTGGTCGCATGTTCCGTAATGATGAGGTGCTAATGGGTACCCAAAAACATCGAACCTGGCTAGTTCGCTCCACTTTTCAGATTCAGATATAAAGCCTGTAAGCCGGACCTTTGCAGATGGAGCTAGGGATGCAATATGTTCGCTAAAGTCCGAGTTTGGAGGACCGACAACCGTGAACGTTGCATCGTCGGCTAAAGCTTCACAAATTTCGCCGAATGATGAACTAATTTTTGTGAAATCTAAATTTCCTATATAACCAACGTTTTTTTCCTTATGAGCAATTGGATGGACATTGGCTAGTCTCTCAACACCAGCGGTAGACCAGATTACGTCAACTCGCGACTTAATGCTTTGTGGTAAGCCTGCATAGACGGGGTCAAGATAACTTAGCGGCGTGGTGAATACAAAGCGATCTGGAATTTCAAACAAGCGCTCAGAAAAGCAATTTGGAGCCGGCGTGCCGGATATATGACTCCAAATGACCAAGCGGCATGGCGGTAATCCTTTGCAGATGAGGAGCGAACTTATTAACGGGTGATTCCACCAATGCAAAACAACGATGTCATGCTCGGAAATTACTGTACACAGCTGCTCGAAACTTTCATAACAATCGGAATAGAAAGCTATCCCAAGTCTTTGAAGTTGATCACGGGCATTTGAATTTAATGTATCTAAAGAAATGACGGTGTGAGTTTGACTGGTGTCATTGACTTTGTAGCTTAAATAACTAAGGACGACAGTACCAACGCCACCACCGAGATGGCCAGTGATATGTAATACCTTCATGACGCGAAATACACCACGTTGATCTGGATTTGACCTATCATTTACTCGAAGCTATCAGCCCAGGCGTCATACCCGGGGAATCTTCGATATCGTCAAAATACCCGCACTCATTCAACTCGCGTAGGATTCTGCTGGCATATTCGTCGATGTTATCTGGACTTCCGTGAGACATCTGACCGCAATTTCCGCAAACTGGGTGCTGTTTACGGTGACCTTCTAGAAACATCTTTTGGTATTGCCTCATTGGCTGCCCCTTCCAAATGCCAACTATGGACTCCGACTCGACGTTCCCGATGACTAATTTCCTGCCCCAATCGAGAAAACATGTGCTGACAAGCCCATCACTGTTCACAGCCATGCTGTAAAAAGGGTAGGGGCAAGTGTCTATTTCTTTAATTTCCTGACCATATAGACCGACGTCCGGATTAACCTCTACTCCGCGGAGTTTGAACTCTGGCCAACACGACATTGTATGTTCTATATAAATTTTATCAGTAAAATCTCCGAACTCGACCAAAAATTGTTCTTTTTCTATTTCTGACAATGAATCGCCGTTTATTTTTACTAGCATCTCGCAATCACCACGGACTTCATAGAATGATTTCACGTTTGCTAAGACAGCTTCGAACTGACGGCTTACCCCAGAAAAATTTTCATAATGTGCGTTCGATGTACCATAAATAGAAATATTAATTCGATCTAAGCCCGCGTCTACTAGGTTTTTAGCGTTTGTTTTTGTAAGAAGTGAAGCATTCGTTGTAGTGTCGACGCGAAGAGCAACCCCAGCATCTTTTGCGTACCTAATCATATCTGGTAGCTTTTTGTTCAGTAGTGGTTCACCATCTTTATATAACCTCAAAACCTTTACAGGTTCGTCGAAACTTCCCATATCTCGAACAATCTTCTTGAATAAGTCGAAAGATAGTTGCTTCCACGGACGCCCAACAGATTTCATAAGCGACCTGTCTGAAGTGGGGCAAAAACGACATTTAAAATTACAGGCATCAGAAGGATCAATAAAAATAACGAAAGGTGATACCAGTGGAATTGCATGCTCCAATAATGTTCTATCTTTTAGATCAATCCTTGGTTCATATTTTGCTTTCATCTTCGCGCAGTCACTATCATCTACCTACTATCCTCTGAGGATTATAACACTTAAGGCGGTCGGTAGGCGAAAATTCTAAGAGATGTTCTGCATCATATTGTCTTGCAATATTGAGCGCGTACTGCTTGATAGTTATTGGGATCCCTGAACAGATGTTAATCGCACCGCTTTCTTCGCCAAGCGCTGCCTCTGCAATTCGCCTCCCAGCTTCAACCACGTCAAGAAAATCTCTTATTGCGTCGCCGTTTTCAATTTTCGCAACGAGCTGGCGAGATAGTCTATCGTGCAGGTACGGCGTAAGCCGCCTGTCGTCCTCATTTTCACCAAATAAAAAAAATAAACGACACCACACAAAATCAACATCGTTCTGTTTCAACCACTCTTTTAGGGTGAAGTATAGCGCTGCTTTTGTGGCTGCGTACGTTGACATTGGGTTCAGATGAGTTTCAATTGGAAGACAACGCCGCGCTAGGTCATATTCTAGACATGTCCCAACGCCAACCACTCGCTTTACGCCAGCTTTTACAGCACCCTTTGCCATGATTAATGAACCTGCCAAACACTCCAAATTTCTATCTGAATGCACATAACCTTGGGGCTCAGCATACCAAGCGCAGTGGATAATAGTATCTACTCCTTCGCACGCTGATACCCACCATTCTTCGCTTTCGTGAAAAATATCATCTGATTGGTGGATTTCAGAAACAGCGCCGAAGTTGTCGACCGAAGAAGTTTTTTCTGGCCGCACTACCAGCGCGACTTTGGCGTGACGTGAGTCGAGAGCTCGCAAGATCTGACGGCCCACAAAACCAGTTGCTCCAGTCAACAAAATTTTTTTCATAAGGACAGCAGTCTTAATTCTGGAATGGCTAGGACAAAGGTGGCTCGCTTGAGACTGTTGGCCTTCAATTCTTGGATTAACTCTGATGATATATTCCATGGGAGGATCAAAATATAATCCACATCGGCGCTTGCCAGGTCTTTGGGTGATTTGATCGGTATGTGACTTCCGGGAAGAAACTTGCCCTGTTTGGCCTTAGATGCGTCGAAAACCGAAGGAAGTAGATCTGACTTTATGCCTGCGTAGTTAAGTATCGTGTTGCCTTTAGCAGCAGCCCCATAACCAACCACAATTTTACCATTAGCCTTTTGCTTAATCAAAAACCCTAGTAGTTCATTTTTTAGGCTGTTTGCCTTAATCTGAAAGCCTTGATAAGTCTTCAACTTATCCAGACCAAAATCGCGCTCCCTTTGCAATAAATCTCTGACCGCCGCCTTCGTTTCTCGATCATCATCGTCGTGACATCCGTGTATACGTAGACTCCCCCCGTGGGTGGCAAGTTCTTCGACATCAAAAACACGAAGACCTTCACTTGCGAACACATTCCTTACAATATCGAGTGATAAATACGAAAAATGCTCATGGTAGATTGTATCAAATTGAGCTTGTTCGATTAGACGCATCACATGCGGAAATTCGAGATTAATAGTTCCACCTCGCTTGAGCGCACGTTTCAGTCCTTTTGTAAAATCAAGGATTTTTGGTACATGTGCATAGACGTTATTTCCAATAATTAGATCTGCTTGCATGTCATCTTGGGCGAGTTTCTCTCCCAGAGCCGCACTGAAGAACTCACGGAGTACAGGAATCCCGATGCTTTCTGCCGCTTCAGCTGTACTGTCCGTTGGCTCGATGCCGACGCATGGAATCCCTGCATTTAAAAAATTTTTTAACAGATATCCATCGTTCGAAGCCACCTCAATGACAAAACTTTGATTTCCCAATTTAAGTTCGGGAATCGTTTTGTCTGTATAGTCTTTGGCGTGATTGAGCCAGCTGGACGAGGTGCTCGAAAAATAGGCATAGTCTGATGTAAATAGCTCATCTGAACGCGCATAATCTTCAGTTTGAACCAGCCAACAGTGGTGGCAGACTTTGACTTTTAATGGAAAATATAGCTCAGGTCGGTTTAAGTGATCGGCAGTTAAATACGCGTTCGACGGGGGTGCAAAACCCAAATCGATGAACGTATGTTCAAGAGGTGTGTCGCAATAACGGCAGTTCATGGCAATTCAAGCCCAGTAAAATTTTTATCAATTATGGGATGATTCGAATCGCGTTTCGAGCGAACCGTCACGGGCTGTGGCCACTGGATCCCTATGCTGGCATCTAATGCATTCAATGCACCCTCGGCATCAGGAGCATAATCACTCGTATGAAAATAAAGAAGCTCACAATTCGGCACTAAGGTTTGGAAGCCATGAGCGAAACCTTCTGGAATCACAAGAGATTTCCTATTTTCTTCAGTCAGTGTTACCGAGTGATAATTGAGGAACGTTGGTGAGTTTTTGCGTAAATCTACCGCGACATCCCAAACTCGTCCTCTGAGGCACGTAATTATTTTCATTTCACCTTTTGGGGGGAATTGAAAGTGAAGTCCCCTGACTGTGCCCTGTTGCCTAGTCAATGTTTGATTAATTTGCCGGATAGTTTGGCCGGCTAAAATGGAATTTAATTCTTCCTGACAAAACAGCCGGTCAAGAAAGCCTCTATCGTCTGCTCGGTGATATCGATCCACCTCGTATAACGAATCGATTGATGATGGTTGCAGTTTAAACCTCTTCATGAGGTCTTAAATTCCGCAATTTGACACATCGAGAATGCTCTCATGGGTTGTTGAATTTTCCACGCATAACGCCACTGGATCGTTTTGTCGATTGCGGTTTCCAAAGACCAGCGTGGCTTCCACGATAGGAATCTATTAGCCTCTAAGCTATCCGATCTTAATAGGTTGGCTTCATGCGACTGAGTAAAATCTTTTGTCATCCATTTCGTTTTTCGACTTCTTGCACACATCTTGTCTAAGATCCAAGCGACTGACTTGGCATCTGATTCTGTGGGCCCAAAGTTCCAAGCTTGTGCGAATTCAATTCCGTGAGTGACTAAATGCTCGGCTAGGATTCGGAACCCTGACAGAGGTTTCAACATATGTTGCCATGGACGCACCGCATGAGGTGATCTAGCGTACAATACTTCACCTGATTCTTGAGCCCGAAAGAAATCGGGGATTAAGCGATCTTGCGCCCAGTCACCATCTCCGATTACGTTGCCTGCTCTAGCACTGGCAACATGGATACCATCTGAGGCCAAAAACGAGCCTCGATAAGCCTGTGTGATAATCTCTGCGCAGGCGTTGCTGTTGGAGTAAGGATTATGCCCTCCAAGCCTATCGGCTTCGCGGTACGGCCATACCCACTCTCGATTCTCGTACCATTTGTCGGTTGTCGCATTCACAACTACCTCGACTGTGCCTGTTAACCTCGTCGCCTCTAAAACGTTAAGAGTACCCATAACATTGGTTGTATGAGTGTCCACTGGATCGCGGTAAGACTGAAGAACAAGCGGTTGAACAGCCATATGAAGGACTATCGTTGGTTTCAGCTCACGCATTGCTTTGGTGAGCTTCACCAGATATCGAATATCTCCGATCGTTGAGGTTGTAATGTGACTTTCGAGGCCTGTAACGTCGAAAAAGTTGGCCATTGCTGGGGGCGCTAGGGAATATCCGTGGACTTTAGTTCCAAGACATGTTCGCCATAGGCTCATCCATCCACCTTCGAATCCGGTATGTCCTGTTACCAATACGGAACGATTAGTCAAAATAGATTGATTCATTACCAAGCTTTCCACGGGGCTTGTCCGTTGATCCACAGATCGTTAAGGAAGTTTCGATCACGCAGTGTATCCATTGGTTGCCAGAACCCAGTATGGCGGTATGCTCTCAGCTGATCTGCAGAAGCAAGTTGAGTGAGTGGCTCTTGTTCAAAAGCAGTTTCGTCATTGGGAATAAGCGTTAGAACTTTGGTATTTAAAACAAAAAACCCACCATTGATGAGTCCGCCATCCCCCTTTGGCTTTTCGATAAAACCCTTGACTACATCCTTATCACAATCCAAGGAACCATAACGGCCAGGCGGTTGAACGGCTGTAACAGTTGCCCATCGCTTATGCTTCAGGTGAAATTTGATAACCTTGGATATGTTCACATCTGAAACGCCATCGCCGTAGGTAAAACAGAAATTTGAGTCTGGTTCGAGGTGCTCCTGGATCCGTTTTAGTCGCCCACCAGTGTTCGTTTCGGATCCGGTATCTATCAAAGTGACTTTCCAAGGTTCAACGTACTTATGATGAACATGCATATTATTCGAGTGCATGTCAATGGTGACGTCCGACATATGCAAAAAGTAGTTTGCAAAATACTCCTTGATCATGTAGCCCTTGTAACCACAGCAAATAATGAAATCATTTACCCCATGCGCAGCATAAATTTTCATCACGTGCCAGAGAATTGGCATTCCACCAATTTCAACCATCGGTTTCGGACGTAGATCGGTTTCTTCGGCGAGCCTGGTGCCCAGGCCGCCGGCAAGAATGACTGCTTTCAAAACTATTCCTGGTTCCTATATTGCTGTCTTAAATATTTCGGATTATCGACTGTTGTCCCACCAGTATTCAACACCACGCAACAAATATTGTCTTTCCTCCACGCCAAAAACCACCTTAGCGTCCAGTGACATTTCCGAGGGATGGTTAACTTTTGGGGCAAGTGCCTCTGGATTCGGCTTAATCACTTGCTTTAGGAACCGAAAATTCACGCTATCACTCTACACTTTTGTGTCCGAAATTATAAAACGATTGCTAAAAATGTTTGCATTTGCGCGGATTGAGGGCGACGAATTTTGGTAGTGCAACCCTCAAGCGGTCCTTCGATCTTGCTAAGTGATTTATTGACTTTCATGACAGTCTTGACGAGCAAAACTGAAAGCAATTCATCTTGGCCAAACATTTGACTAAAGCTGTCACGGACGAAGGCGTGGACGAAACTCGTGCTTGTGAATGCAGGCACTCGATTCGCGTGTCTCGTGCTATCCAGAAGTTCATCAAGTTTGGTGATTCCGAATTTGGTTTAGTGGTATTTCGATTATTGATTGTTTTCGATGTCATCCCACATATCTCTCAACTGCTAAAGTCAGGTTAGATCTTGCTAAACGCTTCGAGGGTTATTACGGCTATTAACTCCAACACAGAAAAACGATGGCTTGCCGCCAAGACAGTTCGACGATTATTTTTCTAGGGGGCTCGAATATTCATTGAGGACGGGTCCACGCCACACATCATCAATCACTAACCAGCTTTAAATGACTGAGGTGGAGTATGGACTGAGGGCTGAACTGGAAGTCTTCGTTTAAAGATCAGACATTTCTTTGGTTGTAGCTCGAAGTCTTAGGCAGAGAGTTAGGATTGGATAGATTACTTTTCGATGCAGACAAAAATGGTCTGATCAGCGGGTAATGATTGGTAGGGATAGGCTAGTATTTTGGGTTTGTATCCCAATGACTACGTTATCAGAGGAGGTGGATCATGATCATTGAGTTTGAAACGCGAGCGGCATCAGCGGTTGACTACGAAATCGACGGTCAATTGGACCCAACCCTGACGCTAGTCAGAGGTCAAACCTACGTGTTTCAGAGAGAAGACTCCGGACACCCACTCTTTATAAAATCTGAAATTGGTTCAGGATCGAGCGGACGTTATGACCAAGGTGTACAGAATAACGGAAGTTCTGACCCAACTTCTGATGTGATTTTTAACGTCCCACTCGATGCTCCGGACACACTCTACTATCAATGTGGAGTGCACTACAGCATGAACGGTCGACTTAACATAACCTCTTCTGAGGCCTCGATTACATCGATCTCTGAGCCTGACGAGGCTGCCTCTGAATCTGTAGTTCAGATCCATTCCGATTTCAGCAATGGCTCTAATGGATATAGCATTGCCATGATCATTGGCGCAGCATTTGGGTCATCATTTTTAGATGATTATTTTGGCATTGGATTGTCGTTAATGGACGATGGAATGACACTGACCGAGATAGCATCGGTTATCACGACAAGTGGACTCGTTGAGTCAATTGCAGGCCCGAGTCATTCAGATTGGGTGTCACACGTCTATGAAAATGTGATGGGTGCTCCAGCCGATCCAGAGACAGCCGCTAATTTTGTTGCGCAATTAGATTCTGGTACCGCCACGAAATCTGAGCTATTGCAGGCGGCAACAACTCTTGATTCGCTCGAGCTCCAGATCGATTTGGTTGGCCTACAAAGCCGGGGGCTGGAATACTCGACCTCCTCCGAATAACTCATCGAGAGTTACAGGCGGGATGAAGGTTTTGAATCATTCCAGACTCAGAACGGGAGTCAGTATTTAGCCTTTGCCAATTAGGGTTCGAGTGCTGTTCCCAAGTCTGAGCAGTGCACGCATCACATATCTTGATAACGCACAGATAGCTATGCTGTTCATCGTCCTTTGTCTTATTTCCGATTCGTCGGCGCCTCTGAGGCCCAATTCGTTGGTTGTTGTGGATCATCGGCATTCAGCAATTGGTAGCCTTCCGTTGATTGATGGGTAGGTCGTGAAATCACGCGGGCTGCCCCAACTAACCCTGGGGTTTCCGCAATAGGCTCGGGCTGGGCCTGCGGCCGCTGGGGTCGAGACGCAATGGTAGAAGAAGTTTCACCGGCCACCGATGCCTCAGGATCTGGACCGTTCTTCAGAGGGGGCTGCTGAGAAGATATTTCTTCTAACCCGTTATTCGCCTTTGTAAGGGACTCCTCTAATATTTTGACTCGAGCACGTAAATCACTAGTGTCCCGAAATAACCGTAATTCGTTGTCAATGAACTTTTGCTCGCGTCGCTCACTGTCCGAAATCGCCTGACTGATTCGGGCGAAAATTTCAAATAAAGCATTATCGACTTTACTCTGGATTGCCTCTAACTGTTCAGAAGCCCCCAATCGGATCGTGTCCATTTGCTGTAAGAGGGATTCGATTTCTGCGGTGAATTGGGCATCGCTTAGCGTTCCGAGTTGTTGATCGAATCGCTCGATTCTGTTGGTCAGGCGGGAGTCGAGCCCTGTAATTTTTAGGTTCAACTCAGTCTGAATTGAATCCATTGACTCCGTGGTCTCGGTTCGCCGGACGTTTTGCTGGATTTCCGATAAATTACTGAGTCTAGCAAGCGCATCGACACGTTCGCTGAGGCCGTCGATTTTCTCCTCCAATGACGCTTGAACTTCATTCAGATAGAAGTCATCTGCTAACTCACGGCTATCTTGCGCATTCCTCTGCGCTGGTCGTTGAATCATTGCGTGTTGTTGCGCTCCGAATGTCTCGATTGCTCCTAATATCGCTCCTCTTAGGAGAGAGAGGGCTGTAGCTTGCTCAATATATCCGTCATCGACGAGCTGTTGTAGATACTTACGGAACGGAGCGATTTTTTGAGGATTTTGAAGACCGAATTGATTCGCAGTTTTATAATTGAAGTCGCCGGTCGTTTTAAAATATTGTCTGTAGTCCGCTCCCAGCGAAGGTTGTTGTTGGTAGTCAATTACCGGATCAAGTGGGAGCCCAAAGTAACTCGCAATCTGTCGAAAGTCGGTACTCGCGGCAGCGTAAGTCGATGGCATCAAAGCAATGACAGCGCCAAATGCGATTTGACTGATGGATCGAAAATGAGTCATGTACTCGTCCTAATTACACAGAGACGCATATTGGGATATCGGCTGATGAGAGCAATTCTTGAGGGTCGCCTATTCTCATTGCCTATTTTCCGCACTCTACTTTGAATAGAGAGCAGCAATATCCGCTTCATTACGTGCCAACACGGCATGTCGTTTGACTTTCTGTGTTGGTGTAAGGAGTCCATTGTCTGTCGAGCAAATAGTCTCCTGTACGATGAATTTTCGAACGCGTTCCGATTGGTTGAGTTCTTGATTGATCCTCTGAACTGCTGCATTCAATATGTCGTTGCGATTTGATGCATCAACTGTTTCAGATGCAGGTATGAGCACAGCGCCTAACCATGGTTTCCCATCACCAAACACCACAGCTTGTTCAATCTCAGGCTCCGACGACAGCATCGATTCAATTTTTGATGGAGCAATATTTTCACCACCAGAAGTGACGATGAGATCTTTTTTCCGCCCGATGATGCGGATAAACTGGTCAGAATCGATAGTCGCTAGGTCTCCAGTATGGAGCCACCCATCAATAATCGTCTCTGTTGTCGTTTTTGGATCTTCCCAATAGCCATTCATGATGAGATCGCCCCGTACAAGGAGCTCACCATCATCTGCAAGTTTGATATCAACGCCTTCAAACGTTCGACCAACACTGTCAAGTTTGACCCAATCGGGACTGTTGACACTGATCAGTGGGCTCGCTTCAGTTTGTCCATAGCCCTGAATGATTCCAACACCTAGAGCAGTGAAGAATTCACCAACGACTGGGTTGAGTGCTGCTCCTCCAGAAATGAAATAGCGAATCCGCCCACCAAAGCGCGCGCGTACTTTTTTCCGAACCAATTTATCGAGCAGACTGTCGAGGAGCGTCTCAGGCAATGAGAGAGGCTGCTTTGCAATGCGCTTTTTTCCTAGCCGCAGCGTTTGGTTGAACATCCATTGCTTGAAAGCGGATGCATTTTTTAGTTGGCCATTTATCCGTCCGTACAGCAAGTCATAAAGCCGGGGAACGGCGGTCGCCACGGTGGGTGAAACCTCTGGTAGATATTGCTGTAATTTGTCCGTCGATTCACAAAACCAAATTTCAGAGCCCATTGAAATAGGCATATGTAAGCCCGCAGTGTGCTCGTATGCGTGTGCTAACGGCAGAAATGAAAGGAATCGATCGTTTTCACCGAAATTAAAACGATTGAGAATCTTCACAGCAGCATCGACATTCGCACCGATTGACTTGTGAGAGAGCATTGCTGCTTTCGACAACCCACTGGTTCCCGATGTCAGTATCAAGCAACAGGTGTCCGTACTTTCGGCTGGATGCGGTTCGACTGGTTCAGTAACCGTGTTATCGAGCAGGTCGGACCATGATTTTAGCGTTCGGTTTTGTATCGACGCGGCAGAGACATCCTCATTTTCGCGACTCCAAACGAGCGTAAGTGATGAATTTTTTTCCGCAGAATTAACGGCTCGTGTCGTGAGTTCTTCTGAAGATGCAATCAATGCTTTGGGAGATACGAGATTAAAGATGTGACTTAAATCATTCAGCGTATGTGTGACGTATGCCGGGACAACAAGCGCCCCAACTCCCATCACAGCCAAGTCAAATACGGCCCATTCAGGACAGTTCTCGGCAAGCAAGATGACCCGATCTCCTGGTTGAATGCCAGCTGCGCGAAGTCCAGCCATTGCTGATTGCACTTGTCGAGCAGCATCCGACCACGAAATTTCGTGCCATCCACTGACATCTCGATATGCGAAGCATGTTTTGTTCCCATATCGAGCCGCTTGCTCAAAAAAACGGCCTGTGAGAGTTGTCACTTCAGTGGTACTCGCACACCAACCGAGATAATGTTAAAAGACGATTCTGCTGTCGCTTGGGCAAACACGCCATCGGTGACTTCGCGATTCAAATTTGAGTCATCGACCTGAATCCTAGTGTAGGCCAAATCCCAGACAGTACCCGTATCCATCGTTTTCGAGATGCCGAAAGCGAGCCAAGTCCGGTCTCCATCGGGAGTTGAGTAACTCCGGTCAGTGTCATTGGTCGGCGTAGGATCTAGGTGAATTCCAGCGCGGGCTACATAGCCGTTGCCATAATCGTGTTCAGCGCCTACTGAGAATGCAGTTGTATCTGAGTAATTTTGTGCTGATTCATTGACCTGACTGCCTATGAGCCCACCCCAGTCTGTCGTGACTGCGAGTTTATCGTATGAACTCCAGCCGTATCGGGTCACATCAAACATCAAATCAGTTGAGTCTGAAATCGGAGAGATGAGCGAAATAGACAACATGCTTGGTAGATTGAGTTCCCCACCCGCATTGTATGTACCAGCAGCGATCGGGATCGCTCCAACGCCAGGAACAGGAAGTCCAAAATCCGCAGAGATGGTGTTGGTTCCCTCGATATCGTGTTTGGTCGCCTTCTTATAGGTCACACCAAGCACGCCACCGCTATCTAAATCGATTTGCATGCCAACGGTTAGGCCAAATTCTTTCGAATCGCCTTTGAGTGTCGCGGTACTTGTCGATGACCCACCGATAAGCACTGAGGAGACGAGCTTTCTTTG
>Ga0209654_1001063_pt1 | contig 23195 bp, 16 predicted proteins | sample SaaInl1SG_22_DNA_FD_184646 | JGI IMG/M metagenome (GOLD analysis project Ga0209654, IMG submission 184646) | Marine microbial communities from expanding oxygen minimum zones in the Saanich Inlet - ESP_161SG_22_DNA (SPAdes) (version 2) | ecosystem: Environmental > Aquatic > Marine > Intertidal... | reverse complement strand
TAGCACCGACGATCTATTAGGATCAATTTTCTCTAATTTCTGTATCGGAAAATAATTGGTGTTTGGTTACACTGTAACCTAAGTACCCTATGAATCTTCAGTATTAATTACCTTTGAATCGCTATTTATTGTAAACATGAAAGCAATTAGAAACATATGCTGTATCGGTGCCGGTTACGTTGGAGGTCCAACCATGACGGTCATCGCTTCACAGTGTCCTGAGATAACGGTCAACGTAGCAGATATTAATCCTGAGCGTATCGCGCTTTGGAATCATGATGATTTAGATCAGCTTCCCGTCTACGAGCCAGGCCTTGCTGAGCTTGTAGGTCAGCAACGTGGTAAGAACCTGTTCTTCACCACCGAGGTAGAACGTGCCATTGAAGAAGCAGATATCATCTTTATCTCTGTCAACACCCCTACCAAGACTTACGGTAAGGGAAAAGGTCAAGCAGCAGATCTTAAATACATTGAGCTATCGGCTCGTACCATAGCCAAGGTGGCTACTACCGACAAGATTGTTGTTGAGAAGTCTACCCTACCGGTTCGTACCGCCCAGGCGCTTAAAAATATTTTAGAGAACACCGGTAACGGGGTAAAGTTTGAGATTCTATCGAATCCTGAGTTTTTGGCAGAAGGTACCGCCATTGATGATCTGCTTAATGCCGATCGGGTTCTTATTGGTGGAGATAACACTCCTTCAGGGAAGGCGGCTAAAGACGCTCTTTCTTCTATCTATGAGCACTGGCTACCGAAAGAGCGCATCTTACAAACCAATGTTTGGTCATCAGAGCTTTCGAAGCTTGTTGCCAATGCCTTTTTAGCACAGCGTGTATCGTCGATTAATGCGATTTCTGCCCTTTGTGAAAAAACCGATGCCAATGTAGACGAGGTCGCTAAGGCTATTGGACTTGATTCTCGCATTGGTCCGAAATTTTTAAAGTCTTCGGTAGGTTTTGGGGGATCTTGTTTTCAAAAGGACATTCTCAACCTAGTATACATCGCTCGCAGTTACGGGCTTACTGAAGTTGCTGATTACTGGGAGCAAGTAATTATCATGAATGATCATCAGAAGCGTCGCTTTGCCGATCATATCATCTCTAGTCTATACAATACCGTTTCAGGTAAGAAGATTGCTTTTTACGGATGGGCCTTTAAAAAAGACACCAACGATACCCGTGAGTCGGCAGCCATCTATGTGGCTGATTCCCTGATCGAAGAACGTGCAGAGATTACCGTTTACGATCCTAAGGTATCTAGAGCTCAAATGCTGAGCGATTTGAATTACTTAGGCACACGAAGCCCAGAAGAGAATGAACGTTACCTAAAGGTGGTGAGTGACCCTTACGAAGCGGCTGATAAGGCGCATGCCATTGCTGTGCTTACCGAGTGGGATGAGTTTAAAGGCTATGATTATACTCGCATTTTTAATCAGATGCTCAAGCCAGCCTTTATCTTCGATGGTAGACGACTGCTTGATAAAACCGCCCTTAAACAGCAAGGGTTTAAAGTTTATACCATAGGAGAATGACTGTATTAGTAACGGGTGCAGCGGGTTTTATTGGTTATCACCTAAGTAAACGGCTTTTAGAGGCCGGACACCAAGTGATCGGGATCGATAATATCAACGACTACTATAGCCCTGATCTCAAATTCGCTCGACTAACCGAGTTAGGTATTGCTCGAGTAGATGCTGAATTGGAAGAGATCTCTTGTCTGTCTGAGGTCTATCCTAATTTTATCTTCTACCGCGTTGATATATCAAATGCAAAGGCTCTGGGCGGGGTATTTAAAAAACATCCGATCGATAAGGTTTGTCATTTGGCTGCCCAAGCAGGCGTTCGTTACAGTATTGAAAATCCATCGGTTTACATTCAGAGTAACCTTGTAGGGTTCGGTAACATCTTAGAGGAGGTTCGACATGCCAGTATTGATCATCTCATCTATGCCAGTAGTTCTAGCGTCTACGGAGAATCGAAAGAAGTGCCTTTTAGCACCGATCAGCAGGTAGATCATCCGATCAGTCTGTATGCTGCCACCAAAAAGGCCAACGAGCTAATGGCCCATACTTACAGCCACTTGTACAATATAAACACCACAGGGCTGCGATTCTTTACCGTTTATGGCCCTTACGGTAGACCCGATATGGCGTATTACCTATTTACCAAGGCAATTTTAAGCAATGAGCCGATCAAGGTATTCAATAACGGAGAAATGCGAAGAGACTTCACATATATCGATGATATCGTAGAAGGACTGGTTCGCATTATTGAAAGCCCTGCAAAAGACAACTACAAGATCTACAACATAGGTAACCATCGGTCAGAACAGCTCGGTAACTTTATCGCTACCCTAGAAAAACATCTAGGCAAAACAGCAAAGAAAGAGTTACTACCCATGCAGCCTGGTGATGTGAGTCAAACTTATGCCGAGGTTAGCGATCTTATCGAGGACTATGGATACGCTCCAAACACATCAATCGATGAAGGCCTCAAGCGTTTTGTACAGTGGTATTTAAAAAGTGAAGTAGCGAAAAAAGGATAAATTACAATTCGCTATTTTGTTTTCTGGCTTTATAAGCCTTTTCATAGATCGACACATAAAGAGGTAGAATCTTTGGAAGATCAAACTCCAAGGCTGCTTTTCTAGCGTTTTCCTTGAATCGGTTTAATGTTTCTGAATCCTTCAGAATATCTAGGGCATACTGCCCCATTTTTTCTACATCGCCAATTTCAGCAACGTATCCAGATAAGCCATGAATATTTACTTCAGGCAGTCCTCCGGCATTAGAGGAAATAACTGGGGTCTTATTAATCATTGCTTCGAGAGCAGCTAAACCAAAACTCTCTTGACCTGAGGGAAGTAGGAATAAATCACTCATGCATAAAACACGGTCAATCTCAACACTATTACCTAGAAATTTAACCTTTGTATAAATACCAAGTTCTTTCGATAGGCGCTCGGCTTTGATGCGATCAGGCCCTTCACCAACCATAACTAGAACCGCCGGGTACTTATCGAGAATTTGCTTAAATACCAAGATAACATCCTCAATGCGCTTAACCGGTCTAAAATTACTCACGTGCGTGATGATGAATTCCTCCTGCAGCGCCATTAAATTTCGATCACATGGCTGATTTTGCATCTCTGCATACTTGGCTGCATCAATGAAATTGGGAACCACTTCGATCTCTCTATCGACCTCAAACATCTCAAAAGTAGTGTCCTTTAGATTTTCAGAAACTGCGGTCACGATGTCTGATTTATTGATACTAAAGGTTACAGCAGTTTTGTAAAAAGGATGGCTACCCACCAAAGTAATATCTGTCCCATGAAGAGTAGTAATCATAGGAATAATGATTCCCTCCTCTTTAAGCATCTTTTTGGCCATATACCCCGCGTAGGCGTGGGGTATAGCATAATGAACGTGAAGCACTTCAATTTTATACGCCTTTATGGTATCCACCAGTTTACTCGAAAGGGCAAGGTCATAGGGTTGATGCTTAAATAGTGGATATTCAGGAACGTCTACCTCGTGATAATAAATGTTCTTTTCTAATAAGGCTAAACGTACAGGTTGACTGTAAGTAATAAAATGTACCTCATGACCTGCTCGAGCAAGTGCCATTCCAAGCTCAGTAGCTACCACACCGCTTCCACCAAAGGTGGGATAACAAACCATTGCAATTTTCACAGCTCGATTTTTATCAAAGATAGCACCATAATACTAAAGCAGAGACTCATAAATCATTCTTTGAATCTCTGTTCTCATATTAGTCTTACCTAAAAGGTTACGATCCATGTCAGGATAAGTTCTGTTCGAAAGAAACACGTATACCAACTCTTTTTCAGGATCAGCCCATACATAAGTTCCTGTGAAGCCTAGATGTCCAAACGATTTAGGAGAAACACATCCGCAGGTAGACCCCTCACCTTCAAGTTGGGGTTTATCAAATCCTACCCCCCGTCGATTACCTTGATGACAATAATAACAAGTATTAAATCTTCGAATCGTAGAACTCTGTAGAAATTGTACACTACCATAAGAGCCCTCTTGGAGATACATCTGCATGAGTTTTGTAAGATCATTGGCATTGCTAAAAACACCTGCATGACCTGCCACTCCACCCATCATTGCCGCACCCATATCATGCACATACCCCTGAAGTAGGTCGTAGCGAAAGTATGTGTCAATTTCTGAAGGTGCAACATGATCTTTATCAGTTATTTGAAGAGGATTGTATGAAGTAAAACTTAATCCCATTGGACGATATAAAAACGACTCAATTTGCTTGTCAAATGCACCATATCGATTGGTGAAATGCCAAAAAATGAGATAATAAGGCAAATCACTGTAGCGATACTTTTTCGATTCAAGACTGGATTCTTTGATCCGCTGAAACATCTGTTTGGCATAATCAGATCTAAGAAAAAGTGATTGACTAACGGCAATACCGAATTCATCACTTTCCTCGGAGCGGTAAAATTGAGAAGAAGGATGCTGAGTTTTATCTAAGGTCTCTTTGTAAAAAGGTATCCAAGCAGGCAATCTTCCATGATGTGAAAGAGCAGCTATAAGCGGTGTTTGACCAATTTCTGTACCTTCTAACTCCTTAAACCAATTTGAAAAGCGGTCCCCAAGGCTTATTTCACCTCTTTCTTGAGCGCGCATAACAAGCGGTAAACTTGCGGCAATTTTAGTTATTGAGGCTATATCGTAACGAGTATTCCATTCAATGGGGACTTTTTTTTTATAGGTCTGATACCCAAAATTGCGCTCGTAAACCACCTTTCCCTTTCGAGCGATAATCACCTGGCCTCCAGGCGCCATTTCCTCATCTACTACCCTAGCGATTAGCCGATCTACTTCTTTTAGTTTATTACTAGATAATCCAACTCTTTCAGGAACCTTAGAATAAGATATTAAATCCTGAGCTGGGTAAGATACTCCCATTCCTACCTTAAATCGATGGTTCACAGTAACCGGCAATTTTCCCTTGACTGCAATTGCTCCAAAAATGGCTTGCGCAGCTGCACTTTGAGATTCAGATGTGTTCTGATAGCCTACAAGTATGGAAGCCTTTGATTCAGTTAAAACATCGAGAGCATAAGGACTTCCTAAATGCGCAATAATTACTGGAACCTTTGATAATTCTATCTCTTTTAGTTCGTCTATAAATTCTTCTGAAAAACCGGTCTTCTTCCAAGGAGTACTGGTGTCTGGTAAGTGGCCAACAATAACTGCAGTATAATCCTTCAATTCAAGAGTATTCAAGTCAGAAAAAGAAACCTTATCTACGGCAGCGTATCTCGCTAACGATTCGTAAAACGACTGATCATCCTCTGACTCTGAAGACACATATAAGTATCGATTAGAAATCGCAAGTGGGAGGTTTTTATTATCATCAATCACTGTTATTGCTGATTCAAAAATTTGCTCTCTTAACCATTGATCCTTAGTAGTTTCAATGTCTTCATTTAATTTTTCTAATGAAGGTACTTCTAGATGATTTAATCCTAACAAGTATTTCGATTTAAGTATCTTTTTAACCGATTGTTCGAGTCGTTTTTGTAAGTACGAGGAGCTCTTGATTTTTTCGAGCAAAATGTCTTTAGTAGCCTTTACATCGAGCGGGTAAAGAAGAATATCTGCCCCTGCTTCAAATGCCTTTAGGCCCACTTCATTAGGATCAATCCCCTCGCTCACTCCTTTCATATTTAAGGCATCTGTGATTACTAGGCCATTAAAACCGAGCTGGTTTTGAAGTAGTTCAGTGGATATGTAGTATGAAATCGATGCCGGATCATTTTTGGCATCTTTTAATTTTGGAAGTGCTATATGCGCTACCATAACCGAATGAACGCCAGAATCAATCATTCGTTTGAATGGAATCAATTCTAGTGTATCTAATTGTTTACGATCAGCTAAAACCACAGGCAATGCATGGTGCGAATCTGCAGAGGTGTCTCCATGTCCCGGAAAATGCTTTATTGACCCCATAACACCTGCACTCCACATACCCGAATAAAATGCTTCAGCGGCCTCACTAACCGCCTGGGGATCTTCACCAAAAGAACGGTTTCCGATAATTGGATTAAGTGGGTTGGTATTCAAATCTACCGCCGGTGCATAATTCATATGAATACCTACACGTCTATTATGAATGCCGATTCGTTCGCCTACCTTTCTAATAAGCTCGGCATCTCTAGTCGCACCCAACGTCATGTTCCAAGGAAATGCAAAAGATGGTTTTAATCGCATGCTAAGTCCCCATTCCGCATCCATCGTCATTAGTAATGGAATTTTAGAAGATGCCTGATAACGACGAGTAAGTTCTAATTGCCTTTTTGGACTACCTACAGAGAATAATAGCCCTCCAATATGTTGATCATTAATGAGTGATTCTATACGCTCGGGCTCCTCTTCAGAAGGTTTTGAGTCCGTAAAAACAATAATAAGTTGCCCTACCTTTTCCTCAAGAGTCATTTGATTATAAACACTATCTACCCAACTATTTTGCCGATATCGATCTTCTGCATCGAGCACACTAGAATTTATAGACTGAGCGTAGGATTGTATGGATGCTAAAATAATTAGTAGCATCCCAGTATATTTATTGATCATTCAGTTAAGTTACAAAAATCGTGAATGCCAACTATCACTCGCAGGCACTTCCCAATGAGTCTCAAACTCCTCCTTGTTTTCAACTAAATTATTGAACACAACAGTATTTGCTGAAACTGCCTTGTCCTTAGCCATCTTTCTAAAGTCTGATAGGGATTTGTAGGCTAAGAATTCACCTTGTTTGAAGGTAACATTCATTTTATCGAGCAGGGTTACTTGAAATTCTTCCTCGATTTCTTGAATAAAACGAACTGAACTATCAATAGAGCAACCTGAAGCCTTCTGGTTATCTTGATCTACTCCTAACACAATAAATCGTCTGTAAGGTAGCGTATAGGCGGCTTTTAAAGGGGTGCCATGCGCATCCCAATTGGCCACAAAGTGATCTAAGCTAGGAATTAATCGCTCTAGCTCCTCTTCAGTAAAAGGACGATTCGATGGATAAATCCATATTCTAGCCTGATCGGGAAGTTCTTCAAAACTAATTTTCATACCTAGTCATTCTTATAAATCTGCCGCTTCTACGATGAGTTGAGCTAAATCCTTAACCTCTACTGACGAATCTGTAGCAGTAGCACCATCATTTAACATCACATTACAGAAAGGACAAGCAGCCGCAACAACCGATGCTTCACTTGCATTCACTTCCTCAGAGCGTTCGTGATTAATTTCCTTTTTACCCGATTCGGATTCTTTAAACATTTGCGCACCACCAGCTCCACAACAGAGTGCATTTTTCTTGCATCGCTTCATCTCAACGATTTCAGCCTCTAACTTTTTTATAATTTCTCTAGGCGCCTCGTAAACTCCATTTGCACGACCCAGATAACAAGGGTCATGGTAGGTGATCTTTTTCCCCTTAAAACTTCCCCCTTCGATATGAATACGATTTTCTTCTAACAGCTGTTTTAAGAATTGTGTGTGATGAAGAACTTCATAATCTCCTCCTAATGAAGGGTATTCATTTTTAATCGTATTGAAACAATGCGGACAAGTGGTAACCACTTTCTTTACCCCATAGGCGTTCATAGTTTCAATATTAGTTAGGGCCTGCATTTGAAATAAAAAATCATTGCCAGCACGTTTGGCAGGATCTCCCGTACAAGTCTCCTCTTTACCCAGAACTGCAAAAGAGATATTCGCACTATTTAGAATCTTAACGAAGGCCTTTGTGACCTGCTGCGCTCGCTGATCAAAACTTCCTGCACAGCCGACAAAAAACAACACCTCAGGTGACTTACCCTCAGCAGCGTATTCTGCCATGGTTTTTACGATTAGTCTATCCATTTCAAACGATCTTCACTGTTAAACGGCCAAGGAGCCCCATTGTTTTCAATATTAGTCATCATCGAATTTAGTTCTGAGGGGGATGATGCCTCTTCCATGGTGATATATTGACGCATTGACAAAATAATGGACATAGGATTTATGCCGATCGGACATTCCTCAACACATGCATTACAGGTAGTACAAGCCCACAATTCTTCGCGAGTGATATAATTATCAAGTAAAAAATGCTCTTTCACCCTATCACCCTTTTCAATTAATTGAGTAGCACGGTCTCTCGTATCCATCATGATCTTACGAGGTGATAACAATTTACCAGTTTGGTTAGCGGGACACGAAGCTGTACAACGACCACATTCGGTGCAAGTAAAGGCTCCTAAAAGCTGTAACGCAGATAATTGATGAACATCTCGGGCTCCAAAAGACACCTCTTCAGACGTGACGGGTTCGGCAGGTAGGCCCAACATCATTTTTACTTCTGAAGTAACAATTTCATTATTAGCCATTTTACCTTTTGGCTCAAGAGATGCGTAGAAGGTGTGTGGAAACGCTAATAGAATATGTAAATGCTTCGAGTAATACAGATAGTTTAAGAAAAATAGGATGCCTGCTATATGCATCCACCAAGAAATACGTTCAATAAGGACTAGGGTATCTATCGAAAGGTTGTTAAAAATTGGTGCAATAAAACCACTCACAGGAAAAGCTCCTGCCAAAGGGTAAGCCTCGTGGCCCCTAAGCTGAAGACTGTAGTCAGCGGCATTCATGGTAAGAAACAAGCCCATCAAAACCAATTCGATAATCAAAATCCAATTCGCATCAGACTTTGGCCAACCTTTCATTTCAGGACTCCAAAATCTTGCGATACGTACAAGGTTTCTTCGCATCCAAAAGGCAATCACTGATAAAACCACTAGTAGGGCAAAAACTTCAAAAGTTGCAATCGCGAAATTGTAAAACCCACCTAAACCTCTAAGCACTCGATGTGTTCCAAATAAGCCGTCGACAATAATTTCTAAAAGCTCGATATTAATAATTATAAAACCGAGGTAAACCACAAGATGTAAAACGCCTACCAAGAGGTTGCGATGCATCTTCTGCTGTCCAAAAGCCAAACGAAGCATTTGGAACCAACGCTCCTTTTTTCGGTCTACCTTAGGAAGTGAGGTACCTAGGTGAACAGCTGCGACAATTTTTTTGCTGTTTCGGGCAAACAACCCAATACCTGCAACAAGCAGAATAAAAAAGAGAATGGAACTGATCATTGATTCTTCGAAGTCTTAGCGGGGTCTGATTCTGGAGCAACATAATCCTTTTGTTTCTTACCAAATACAGAAACCGACAGATATCGCTTAGGATTGAGTCGCAAGTCTTGTAAAAGCCATTCTAGTTGGTTCAAGTTTGAAGTCAAGGAAACGTATAATTCTTGATTGGTGAAAATTTGCCCAACAGCGCCATCCCCATTTTTGATTCCTTCTAGGATCTCTTTTGTTGCGGATATAGAAGCATCTAAATCAGTCATCAATCCCTTTAGATCTGCTTCATTTAATGTCTGAGAAACAGTAGATAAATTCGCGGTTAACTCCGCCGTATTTTCAAGAATAGTTCCTAGCGCCTTTTCGTTTGCAGCTAAGTTCTCACTAACATTCTGCGAAATCACCTTTAATGAGGTGCTGGTTTCGCTGAAGTTCTTAAGGGTTTCTCTAAGAAGAGCCTGTGAATCAGTATCTAACAATTGATTGAGATTTTTCATCAGTAAATCCGTCTCCACTATCGCACTATTCACTTTAGCTTCAAGAGGCTCCATAAGCTCAGTGATTCGATCGGTCATTCCCATCTTTACCATCGAGATTAGTGTGTCGCCATTTTGTGCGATCGCTGACCCCGGGGTTCCTAAAACAATTTGAAGACCTTTTCCTCCTAAGACAGAAGTGTCATAAAGTTCTGCTTTGGAATCTGCAGGTATTGGTAAATCGGTAGTTAAGGTAAATGAAACCATTAGCTTTCCGGATTCATCTAAAAAGGTAATATCATCAATAGTACCTACGCTAAACCCGTTTAAGGAAACTGCAGTACCCGATTGTAATCCACCCACATGATCATATACGGCGTGTAGCGTGGTCGATTTTCCTAATAGACTATTCGACTTGAGGTAACTAAAACCCAGAATTAATGCAGTTATTCCAAGCACCACAATTAATCCAGCCTTTATTTCTTTCGTTAATCGAAGTAGATTCATTGATTCGTTAATTCATTTCGGCAATAAAAGCGTCTTTAAACCCCTTATTTTGAGCCTGTTTTAATAATTCTTGGGCAGTTTGAAAAGAACTGGTCCTTCCGTAAAAATAGCGTATTACCGCTGAAACTTCATCACGATAGATAGGTTTTAACCCTTTAAAAAAAGGATCATTTTCTGAAAGCCTTCGATCTGAGGCAGCCAGTTGTATCTGGTAATAGGTAGTTATATCAGATGTGGGCTGATCGAATGCTATCGAATTCATAAAGAATTCATTTTTATATTCAATTAGAGCAGCCGCTATTGCTTCAGCCACCTTTTGCTGCCCAGCAGTTGAGTTTAAAAAGGCTCCTTCGTTAGCATTACTTAAAAAACCTACCTCTATAAGAATTGATGGCATGACGGTTCCATAGAGGACGACGAAGCCCGCTTGTTTTACCTGTCTATCTCTTCTACCTGCACGCTTTACTAGGCCGTTTTGAACTTTATAGGCTAGCTGAATACTTTGGTCAAGGTTTTCTTCCTGAATCACTGACACCCCAATGGCATCACTATTAAACTTTGCGTAGTTCTCGGTATAGCCTTCTTCCCGATAAATAACTGCGTTTTCACGTTTAGCGACTTCTAAATTTTTATCTGCACGATGAAGTCCCAAAACAAAGGTCCCTGCACCATGAGCATTTGAATCATGAGCATCGCAATGAATAGAAACAAAAACATCCGCCCCTTTTTTATTAGCAATCGGACCTCTAGCATATAGATCTACAGCAACGTCACGGTCTCTGGTTAAAGAAACGTCAATATCTGCCTCTTTGTTTAAAATAGTAGCAACCTTTTTTGAAATAGCGAGAGTGATCGTCTTTTCATAATATCCGTTATGCACATTTCCCGGGTCTTTACCACCGTGGCCAGGGTCAAGAACTACTTTAAATTGATCTGATTGGGCGTAGACTGAAGGAAATCCCAAATAGAGTAATGAGGTGATAACTAATCCTCGCAGAAGCAACCGAATCATAGAGATGTGAAACATACCCTAAAATTAAGCATTCCCGGATAGTTTCGGCAATTAATCCGTAAGTTTGAACCCATTAATCAGGCCCTTTTTCACTTGGTTTAAATTTAGAATTACTCTTGTCGACACAAAGGCGTTATTGGATCCTTCTTTTTCTATGGATAACTACATTTTCGGTAGTTCATGCACAGAAGCAAATCGCTATAAAGAACTTACTCATTCGACCGATCGCGGCGTCAGATACCATTGTAGCTCCCTTATTGCCTCAAGTAGTTGCCTCCAATAAGGCCCTGAAAGATTCTTTAAAACAAGCCCTACCTAACGAGCAAGCATTCAAAGTAGCTTCAACTTTAGATGCACCAATCGTTTACAGCGCCACAGATTCGGTAGCTATAGATCAGAAGCTTTCGGCTATCATCTTATCAAACCAGGCAAAAATCACTTATGCAGATACCCAATTGGCCTCTGGGATTATTTCTATCGACTACGTAACCAACGAGGTTCAAGCTGGGAGAATTAAAAATAGTGAAGGTAACCTTGATCAGACGCCTAACTTCAAACAAGGTCCTAGCGTTGTGGTTCCTGACTCTATCCGATACAATTTCAACACAGAAAAAGCAATCATCTTTAATTCTCGAACTGAACAAGGAGCAGGATATGGGAGTATGGGGCCTTCAAGTGAGAACATGAAGGTTTACACTGAGATGACTAAAAAAGAAAACGACTCTGTTTTTTATTTTCAAAAAGGAAAACTAACAACCGCTAAGGATACGATTGACCCAGATTACTACATCAAAATCAATAAAGCGAAATTCATCCCGGGCAAAAGAATCATTGCCGGTTTCGCGAACATGTATCTCGTCGATGTACCTACCCCAATTGCATTACCCTTCGCTGTACTTCCTTTGACTCAAGGACGCTCTGGGGGTTTAATTTTCCCAACAATCACTAATGACCCTCAGCGAGGCTATGCAATTCAAAATGGAGGCTATTACCTTCCTCTCAGCGAATATGTAGATTTAAACCTTACGGGTGATTACTACACCAACGGAAGTTATGGCTTCAAAGTGCAAAGCGTTTATACCAAACGATATCGATTCAGAGGAAATGTTAACTTGAGATATGAAAATTTGATCACGAGCCAAAAAGGTTTCGAAGATTACAGCAGAAGTAGCATTTTCAATCTTCAAATCTCTCATAGTCAAGATGCGAAGGCCAATCCAAATTCTAGATTTTCAGCTTCAGTGAATATTGGGTCGAGCTCCTATTTCAGAAGTTCAGCGAACCAACAAAACCTTGCACTTACGCAAAATAATAACCTTTCGTCTTCGATATCTTACACGAAGACTTTTCCTGCATACCCATCGGTGAATGTCAATCTCAGTGCGACGCATAATCAAAACACAAATACGGAAGAAATCAACTTAACCCTGCCTACCGCTCAGGTGAATATGGAGCGAATCTTCCCATTTGCACCTAGAAATGGAATGAAAAAGGGGATACTTCAAAATATTAACTTTCAGTATAGCTCTCGATTCGAAAACAGAGTAAAGACGACCGATTCGCTTTTCTTAACGGCTAGAATGTTCGATGATGTAAAAATGGGCGCAAGGCATAATATTCCGATTAGCACAAACTTTAAAGTGGCCAAGTTCTTTAGCGTTTCTATGGGAGCTAACTATGAAGATTTATGGACCTTTGAAACCTATACAAGAGGCCAGGACCCAACCATCGAACAAAACAGAGAAATCGTATTAGACACCGTGAAAGGGTTTGACCGATTTAATAGATATGGTATCTCAGCCAATATTGGAACAACCGTTTATGGTACCTACACCTTTAAGGAAGGGAATAAATTAGAAGCTATACGACACGTAATGCGACCTTCTGTGGGTTGGGGATACCGACCCTCATTTGAGCAGTATTACGATACCTACACCAATTACGACGGCGAACTAGAGACTTATTCAAGGTTCGAAGGAACCTATAATGGATCGCCCTCACTTAGCAGAAGTAACGCACTTACTTTTAGTCTCCAAAACACTATTGAGGCAAAGGTCAAATCAAAGGATAGTACAGAAACAGAATCTAGGAAGATTCCGATTTTCAGTAATCTCAATTTTGCCAGTTCTTATAACATGGAAGCCGACTCGCTTAGACTCGCTCCGGTAAGTTTTAATGCTGCAACTGCGATTCTCGACCAAAAGATGAATATCAACCTAAATGGAGCCCTTGACCCCTATGCCATCGATGCAGACGGACGACGAATAAGCACATTGAATGTTCAAAACGGGGGTGGTTTATTTCGTTTAACTCGAGCAAATATTAATGTGAGCTACCGTTTAAATAACGATACGTTTAAACCCAAAAACCAAAGAGAAGAAAAGGAAGAGAATGAGGACGATACCCAAAGAGGTTATGACTCTGATTATCGAACGGCATCAGGAGGAGCAGCTAATGATCTATTTGGATTTGGGCTCAATGATGACCTAGATACTGAGGAAGAAGAGAATGAAGAAATCGGGAAATTATATAGAAATGCGATCCCTTGGAATATGAATCTGCAGTTTACTAGCGGATACACCAATGCAGCGAGAGAGAACAACTTTACCAATGCTTCACTGATGTTTTCGGGAAATTTAGATCTTACTCCTGAATGGAAAATCAGATTCTCGTCGGGTTATGACTTCACCAATAAAGGTTTTAACCTAACACAATTAGGCTTTCGTAGAGACCTGAAAAGCTTTGATCTTCGATTTAATTGGGTACCTTTTGGTACAAATACTCGTTGGGACTTTTTTATTGGAATTAAGAGCAGCATGCTCTCTGACCTTAAATGGGAAAGCCGCAGTCAACGAAACGTAATAAGACGTTAATGAAACGAATTATCTATACTTCAGATGCACCTGCTCCTATCGGCCCCTATTCACAAGCAGTAGAGTCAAACAACACCTTATTTGTATCCGGTCAAATCGCAATTAATCCTGTAACGGGCGAACTAGATACGAAAGACATCATTTGTGAGACAGAACGGGTTATTAGCAATATCAAAGCCATTCTTAAGGAGGCAAATTATCTTCCCGAGCAAGTGGTAAAGTGTAGTATATTTTTAAGTGATATGGCTCACTTTGAAACAGTGAATCGAATCTACGCCACTTTATTTAACGAAAAAACCGCTCCAGCTAGAGAAACTGTCGCGGTTTTAGGTCTTCCGAAGAATGTGAATGTTGAAATTTCACTGATCGCCCAGAAATAGGCTACATTGTTTTTCTGTGAAATTCTACCAATCCATCAATAGGCTTACGAAGTACTTTACCCATAACTAAATCATTATTGTTTAGTACTGCCTCTAGCTCATCCTTAAGATAATAAGCAATACTCCCTACAAAGTGACAGGGCACCTTAGTAGCCAATTCAAACTGCATAATGTAGTTATTTACAAATTGCTGTAAACCTTTATTAATTACTCCTCTACAATATCTATGGTCTTTATTTTCAATAAGAAAACGTGCAAAAGTGGCTAGATAAGTATTTGGATTCGGCTGCTTGTAGAGATGATCTTTGATAATATCAGCCTCAAGGGGATACTCTTTGGTAAATTTAATCGCTAAATCCTGAGGGATTTTATGAAAATAGAGATCTCTCAAGAGTTTACGCCCGAAGTAATTTCCGCTGGCGTCATCCATAAGGATATAACCGAGTGAAGTTACCTTTTGAAAAGGTTGATGACCGTCGTAATAAGAACAATTTGAGCCGGTACCAAGAATACAAACAATACCTTGTTTACCAATATCTGTAGTGGCGTAAATCGCGGCATAGGTATCTTCCTTAACATCAATCTTTGCTTTAGGAAAGAAAACGGCAAAGATTTCACTTAGAAACTTCTTCATACGTTCTGTTCCACAACCCGCACCATAAAAATGAAGTTGAGAAACCTTTTCGCGGTTTTGAGAAATCTCAAAATTATTCGCTAAACGATCCTCGATAACCTCTCTAGTCAATACTTCAGGCGACAAACCTAAAGTTTGAGTTTTGAAAAGTTCTTCTCCTTTTTCATTGAGTGCAATCCAATCAGATTTGGTTGCACCGCTATCTACGATTAAGATCATAAATGCCTACCTTAGATCGATGCAACGTGAAGTGCTAGATCAATTAGTTTATTCGAGTATCCAGCTTCGTTATCGTACCAAGAAACTAATTTAAAGAAGGTTGAGTTCAATTCGATACCTGCATCAGCGTCGAAAATTGAGGTTCTTGCATCTCCAATAAAATCTTGTGAAACTACTAGATCTTCAGTATAACCTAAAACTCCTCTTAATTCATTTTCAGAAGCAGCTTTGAAGGTTTTCTTGATTTCTTCGTAAGAAGTTTCTTTTGATAATTTAACCGTAAGGTCAACCACAGAGACGTCTGCGTTAGGAACACGGAAAGCCATACCCGTTAGCTTACCTTCTAATGCAGGGATTACCTTTGTTACCGCTTTAGCTGCACCAGTAGCTGCTGGAATGATGTTCAGTAAAGCTGAACGACCTCCTCTAAAGTCTTTTCTAGAAGGACCATCGACGGTCATTTGTGTTGCCGTAGTTGCGTGCACAGTGGTCATTAATGCCTCCTCAATTCCGAAGTTGTCGTTAAGAACTTTAGCTAAAGGAGCTAAACAGTTCGTAGTACAAGACGCGTTTGACACGATCGTGTCTGTTGCTTTTACTTCATTGTGATTTACTCCCATTACAAACATCGGAGCATCTTTTGATGGAGCAGAGATTACTACTTTCTTAGCACCTCCCTCGATGTGCTGTTGTGCCATATCAAGAGTGGTAAAAATACCTGTACACTCGGCAACTACAGTCGCTCCTACTTCATCCCACTTTAAGTTACGTGGATCTCTCTCTGCAGTTATTCTAACCACATTTCCATTAACGATTAATTGATCGCCAGAGATTTCAACGGTTCCTTTAAAGTTACCGTGTACCGAATCGTATTTTAATAGATAGGCTAAGTGGTCTAATTCTAATAAATCATTGATCGCTACAATTTCGATATCGTCTCTCTGTGCTGCTGCACGGAAAACCATACGTCCAATACGACCAAATCCGTTAATACCTACTTTCAACTTTCCCATTTTATTATTATTTGATGATTATTAATTAATTAAAAACTCATGATATCAGATACCCGAACTAATTCTTCATCAATCGGGGTTAACCCGCTGATGGCATAATCAATAGGAGTTAATACCATTTTATTATTTTCAACACCAATCATGCAATTGGTTTTTCCTTCTATTAACGATTCTACTGCCTTCACCCCCATTCTAGACGCTAAGACACGATCAAAACAAGTCGGTGAACCACCTCTTTGCATATGCCCTAAAACAGAAACTCGTACATCATAGATCGGTAGGTATTTTTCAACGTATTCTTTTAGTTCAAAAACGTTTTTTCCAGTTTTATCTCCTTCAGCTACAACAACAATACTTGACGATTTTCCTGACTCCTTACTATGCTTTAAAGATTCGAGCATACGATCAAGTCCTAGATTCTGTTCAGGAATCAAGATTTCTTCTGCACCAGCTCCTACACCACTATTTAAGGCTACTAAACCAACATCGCGACCCATTACCTCAACAAAAAAGAGGCGATTGTGAGAACTCGCGGTGTCACGAATTTTATCAATAGCTTCTACCACGGTATTGATCGCTGTATCGAAACCAATCGTGTAATCGGTTCCTAAAATATCGTTGTCTATAGTTCCGGGAATTCCCATTACGGGAAAGCCAAACTCTTCGTTTAATTTTTGAGCTCCTGTTAGAGAACCATTACCACCGATAACAACAAGAGCATCCATAGCCACTTTTTTTATGTTATCATAAGCTTTTTTTCGACCCTCTGGAGTTCTAAAGTCTTCACAACGTGCCGACTTAAGAATCGTACCCCCTTTTTGAATTATATTATTCACAGAGCGAGCATTAAACTCTTCAAAATCTCCGTCAATTAAACCTTGATATCCTCGATACACAGCGGTGCATTCGAGGCCGTGAAATGCTGAAGTTCGAACTACCGAACGGATAGCTGCATTCATCCCTGGAGAATCCCCTCCTGAGGTCAGTACTCCAATTCTTTTGATTGATTGATTCATAGTTTTGTCGCGCCAAATCTAATTAAATCTGTTAATTAATCCGCTTGATTCGCTGATTTTAATACTCTTCGAATTAAATCTTTGAAGTTTTCAAAATCGACTTGATAACTAAGACCTAAGCCTTGAGTGTAACCCTGAGCACCTACAAACACTTGGCTTAATGTATTTTCTCTATTAAAGATCTTGGCGCTCAAGGTACCTTCTTCATTCAAAATAACTTGTAATTCTACGTCTCCGGCGACCACTGTTTCTGTTACACCTCCAACAGGAACCCCTAATTTTCCATTAAATAAAACACGTTTTCCAAGCTTGGTGCTCACTGTTACACCAATACGATCTTCTATATCTACATTGGATTGTGGACTAGTAAACCCTTGCTCATAAGAAAGACCCAAATCAAAAGACTCTGATTCACCAAGTACACGATCTAACAATCCTGAAGCAGATTGCATTAAATTACCAGTGAGAACTCCCTGTGAAATTCCCATTTGATCATTCACAAAGCTACCTTGAGCTAACAGAAAGAAAACATTTCTTTCGAGTGTAGATTGATCTCTTAACCGATACTCTATCTCACTTCGTATTACTGAACTTAGATTGGGAAAATTGATTCCAAAATCGATCTGGGGTTGCAAAATAGCTCCCCCTAAACGAATAGAAACATCGGTATTCACCGGCCTTGGATAACTACTTGAATTTAACAAAGGGGCCGGATTTGCACTCAGACGATAAAGAGCTGTCAAGTTCAATTGAGCATTGTAAGGATCTCCTTGCCAAGTAATGGTACCTCCCGGTTGTAAATCAAAATCCTTATCGATTAGTCCTCCAAATCGATAATTGAAATTACCTGAACTAACAGCGTAATCTCCAAACATCGAGAACTCACCATCTATCAGACGCATGAGAAGAAGTCCTGTTCCGCTGCCCTTTAACTCGGTCCCAGATATCTGGTCCACTAAAACAGTTACCTCAGCTTCAGGTGTAATTTCTAAGTCAAAATCTAATGTAATCGTAGAGGATGAATTTTGACGAATTAGTTCTTCTTCTTTTTCCTTAGTCTCCTCGCTTATAAAACGTATGTAGTCATCTGTAAAATCAGTCGTTTCTGTTTCTAGAGGAATCTGTATTTCTGTTCCCGCAAACGTTTTTGCCTTCACACTTATCACAGGAGAATTAAATGGACCTTTAAAACTAGCAGTACCCGTCACAAAACCTTTTCCATAATATAGCGATCCTTCTTTATATGGTGTATTTAGCATCAATGAAGGTTCATCCCCTGTATCTATAGCAAGGTTCAAACTATAATCTTTAAAATAGCTGTGGTCGATGGAGCCCATTAGGCGTGTTTTCGTTATTCCCTGGGAGTCACTGAGAATAATGTCATTAAATTGAATCGCTTGTTCTGTTATCTCAATAGTCGCTTCTGGATTAAACGAATAATCCATTCCTAAATAAGGAAATCGAATACCTCCATCGGCGATATTTAAATGGGCAGATAGTTGTGCTTCTTTCAGATTTCCCAATAAAGTTATAGGACCTGTAAATGTACCTTTTAATGAATCAAAAACCGAAGTACCAATGGTAGATAACGGCGCTAATGGCATACTGTCAAACTCGCCTTTCAAATTGGTTAAAAGTTGGTCTTCTTTTGATTCTAATACCCCTTCAATCTCAAAAAAAGCTTGACTTCCTTTTCGAAGATCAAATTTGAGATCAAACTCATCTCCTCCTTCGTTTCCCAGGATTGTGCCATTTAAGAATCCAAGATTTGCGCCATTGATCGAAAACTCTTCAACCCCCATATTAAATAAGGGGCTCAGCTTTCCTTGTTTGTTCGACAACCTAAAGGTTCCTGTAGTTAGTCCAGAAAGTTCGAGGTTCCTTACATCGGGAGTTATTGATGCTAGTGGCACAAACTCCGAAGTGAAATCAAAATCGTAATTATCTTCATCTCTGTAATCAAGGGTAAATTGCAGATTACCACCTGCCCTTCTATTCAAAACTATTTCTGAAGATCGTAAGGTTTGATTATTTAAGTCAATGACGACTTGAGGATTTTCAATAAGCTGCCAATCTGCGCCTTTAAGCGTAAAGTCTGTATTGCTAAAATCAAAGGCATAAACGCCTTTTGAAGGTCTTTCTACTCGAGCTCTAAGATCTAATCGATCTGAAAAACGATTCAGCGATGTGAACGAAAAAATACCCTCAGTATCGGTAAGAACTAAACGAACATCTTTAATGTTTAAAAGGGGGTTCGAAAAGCGATCGGCTTGAATATTTAAAGTACCTCCCGTATTTCCTTCTATTTTGAAAGCCTCCATCAGTGTAGTTTGGTATCTTACAGAGGAAAGCGAAAGCGATGTTTTGTAGTAATCAGGTCGGTAATCTAGAAATCCACTAATCGTAGGAATACTCAAAGACTGTTTAAACAGTTCACTCCATGAATCTCCAGTATCGATATCTGCTCTTAAAACAAGATCTTCAGGAAGTTTGAAATCTTTTAAAGTGGACCAATCAATCAAATGGTAGTTCCCTCGAAGAGATCCATTGATCAAATCTGTTGATTGAAACTGGATTTGGTGGGTATCATTATTGATGAGTGATGCACCGAATTGAAAAGAACCTAAGGCAATAGATTGACCTTTAGGAGTCTTTGCTGAGATTCCCAACGAAGAAATACTTCCTTGAATATCTGAAAATTTAGTGCCCCATAGCTCTGTTTCTATCCGACCATTAAGAAGAACCTCTAGATAACTACGATTAAAAACCGAGGTGTCGAAACCATTTAAGGTCAAAACCGATTTTGATCGAAAACCAGAAGATAAGTCTAGATAACCCTCCCAAAGAAAAGAGGTTTTTGGGTATCGACTACTTAGTCGGCCAGTAAAGAGAGTAGATTTTAAAGATCCTTTTAGCGCGATATCATGTAACTGATAAGAATTTGAAAATACATCTTCGATGAAGCCATCCACACTCCAAAAATTCCCAGTACTCGATTTTTGAAGAACGGCTTGCCCTGTTAAGGTTTCTTTGGCACCCGCTCTAATCAAATAAAGGGGGTAGTTATCAAGGTCTGCAACCACCCTCTCGTCCCTTATATTTTTCGTGTACTGCAGATTTACTTTTGACTGATCCCAAAGACCAACAACATCAATTTCCGTAGAGTCCTTGATCGAGGACCAACGAATTAATCCATTAAACTGACTATCCTTTAAGTCTGGGTTACCCAAAAAGGAGGTTCTTTTAGGTGCAAGTTGTCTAGCCAGAGTTTTCACCTCTAGTTTCGCATTCGTAAGACTTAATTCTCGAATATCTATACCATTATTTGTAGATAGATCTAAGGAAACCTCTGCGTTTGAACCTCCAAGTTCCACATAGGCACGGTTTAAACTGATATAATCAGAGTTTGCCTGAACTTCCCCTTGAACGTACATGGAACTTTCAGTTTGCACAGTCGGGATTATTGCTTTCATGAGTTCGGGACTAATGAAAGAAGGAGCCATTTCTGCAGATATATTGAAAGGATTTGTCTGAACACCTACCCATGGCAAATTCAGTTCGTCCTTAGAAGTTCTGAGATTTAAATCCAGTGCTTCCCATCTTCCTCCTACTTGTCTAATTCTTGCGGATAAGGCTGAAGAACCTAATATTGGTACATCCTTGATCGAAGTTGTCACCTTTCCTGAAAAAAGTCCATTAAAACGTTTTAAATCTTCAACCACCAATTGATTTACATCTACCTTAACAGGGATTGTACCACGATTTTCATCGAGGTATCGAACACTAAGATTTCTAGCCTCAATTCGTTTTGAACTCCAATCTTTCTGTTGATTGGCATTCGAAGGTAAAGCTTCAAGGAAACGATTCAATGTCGCGACAGAGTCACCTTTAGGTATGCGGTAGTACAATACCGAGGCACCTACCCTGTAATTGCCTCCTTTACTCGACGACCAATCAGAGAGAGACAGAAGTGATGCACGAATCGAACTTATGTAGAGTAAAGTATCTCCCCTATTATCTTCAAAATAAAGATCGGTTAATTGGGAATTGAGTTCTAAGGGATTTACACGCACACCACCCACATTCGCTTCTAACCCAAATTCTTGAGTAAGTTGTTTTACAAGGCGTTTTGCTACATAGGTTTGAACGGGAGTAAGCGATCCAATAATGGTCAAACCAAAAAGAAAAAGACCTAAAGCCAATATAATCTTAACACCCAAAGAGAGTCGTTTTCGAATTGGAGTTAAGCCGTTATCTTTGTTTAACATATGACTTTGAAAAAAGAGCCTTTAATTTTAGCTATTGAGTCTTCTTGCGATGACACCTCTGCTGCCGTAATGCAAGGTAGAAGAGTTTTATCAAACGTGGTCAATACTCAAGAAATTCATGAAAGTTACGGTGGTGTAGTACCAGAATTAGCCTCAAGGGCACATCAAAAAAGTATCGTACCTGTCATACACCGGGCACTCTCAGAGGCAAATATCGAAAAAAAGGAGCTTGATGCCATCGCTTACACACGCGGTCCAGGGTTACTGGGCTCCCTACTAGTAGGCGGTTCATTTGCTAAATCACTTTCGATTGCTTTAGACATTCCACTCATTGATGTCAATCATATGCAGGCCCATATTCTTGCGCATTTTATCGAAGATCCCCGCCAAGATGTTCCAGACTTTCCATTACTAAGTTTGACCGTTAGCGGCGGCCATACTCAACTGGTCCTCGTAAAGGATTATTTCGAACTAGAAGTATTAGGGGAAACTTTAGACGATGCTGTCGGAGAGTGCTTTGATAAAAGTGCAAAATTGTTGGGATTTGATTACCCTGGAGGGCCTCAGATTGATCATTGGGCTCAGCAAGGAAATCCAAAAGCCTTCGAATTTGGTTTACCAAAGGTTCCCAATCTCGACTTTAGTTTTAGCGGCCTAAAAACTGGAATCGCAAGAGTCATTCAGCAAGGTGTTCGTAATGATTCCGAATTTATTATCAACAATAAGGCAGACTTATGTGCAAGTATTCAAGAAGCCATCATAGAAGTTCTTCAAAAGAAACTACTCAAGGCTCTAAAAACCACTGGGGTAAAACACCTTGTTCTTTCTGGAGGAGTCGCAGCTAACAGCGGTATTAGAAATCGTCTCAAAGAACTTTCTAACAAGCACCATTTCAAATTACACTTACCACCATTTGAATATTGTACGGATAATGCAGCAATGATTGGAATTGTGGGTGCATTAAAATTTAAAAGAGGTGATTACAGTGAACTATCTCATTCCTCAACTGCTCGTTATAACCTAAGCCAACTATGAGTCAACGTTTCTATGATCCAACGCTAGACAAACATTCAACGTTCTGTAATTTAGATGCTATTCAGAGTGGACACTTGTGTAAAGTTCTTAGAAAGTCGGTGGGCGATCGAGTAGAAATCACTAATGGTAAGGGTGATCTATTTTCAGCAACCATAAGTCTTGCACATCCAAAAAAATCAGAATTAAGCCTCTCCTACCTACTGAGTGAAGATCCTAACGAAAATCAAATTACCATTGCTATGGCACTTCCCAAATCTATGGATCGTTTCGAGTGGTTTATCGAAAAAGCAACTGAGATCGGCATCGCAAGAATCATTCCATTAACTAGTCGATTCTCTGAACGAAAAAATTTAAATAAAGAGCGAGCAGAGCGCATCTTAGATAGTGCTTTCAAGCAATCGTTGCGACTTTACCGACCGATTTTAGATGAATTAACTCCCGTCCAAACACTTTTTGAAAAGGAAGAAGCTTGGGATCAGAAGTTTATTGGTCATTGTTATCCGGGAGATAAAACAGACCTGATAGCACTCTGTGATTCAAAAAAAAGTAAATTGATGCTTATTGGGCCTGAAGGAGATTTTAGCGAGGAAGAAG
>Ga0209654_1001053_pt1 | contig 23309 bp, 20 predicted proteins | sample SaaInl1SG_22_DNA_FD_184646 | JGI IMG/M metagenome (GOLD analysis project Ga0209654, IMG submission 184646) | Marine microbial communities from expanding oxygen minimum zones in the Saanich Inlet - ESP_161SG_22_DNA (SPAdes) (version 2) | ecosystem: Environmental > Aquatic > Marine > Intertidal... | reverse complement strand
TAGGAGTTACAGACACATTATCTAGATTAGATAATAGAACATCACCGTTTGCGTCTAAGAGTTCTGCAAGATTTTTATTTTTACTAGCCATTAGTTCTGATACCTTACCATAATTGGAAGTCCACTGGACGGTGCGAAAGTCATCGTCACCACTCCAGTAGATGAATTAACTGAATAGTCCGTAGACGGCACCATCATAACACCGTTATAGTATACCCATGCACTGTTAGTATTAACACCAGCAGTTGAGAGTGTAAATGTAGTCGTAGAACCATCACCAGTGAAATTATCAACATTCCAATCTGGGCCTCTACGAACAATACCACGAACACCTAAATGTTTTACTTCAATTTCTGCACTAGCGTCTGGTGCAGAAGTGAATGTAAGAGTTGTTCCAGCAAGAGTATAGTTAGTCGTTGCTTTCTGAACAATACCATCAACCATCACCAACAAAGTATTGACATTGGCGGGAGTTTCTGATAGTGTAAAATCTGTTGTCGAACCATCACCAGTTAAATTATCTGTGGTGAAGGTTTTCATCTGTTCTGTCAACTGAGTCGCACCAATCGAATTGTTTGGAGGAGTCATGTTGTAAGGGCCGATACCCTTATGAATAACATAGATAGAAGCAGTTGAACCAACTGTCTCTGAGAAGTTTAGAATTCTTGGACGGTTAGAACTGTCTTCATGAACTGAATATGCAACATCGGGTTCTTGACGAACATTGTCATAGAGAACTTCAATATTACCTGCTTCAGAGCCAGGAACATCAATACTCAACTCAATCGCATTTGAATACGTTCCGTGAGCGCCTGTAACAGAACCAAATGCACTACCAGTAAAATCCTCTTTAGGGAATGTGGTAGATACTTGGTTTATAAATGGAACACCGATATATGCTTCAGACATTATATTCTACCCCTTATGCAACATCTTCTAGAATTGAACATACAACATCACAAGTAGATGCTGTTGCATAGACACGAACTTCATCGTCACCGTTCAACACGACTTTCTGACCAGACACCACTTTCAATGCACCACCAGCAGGGATAGGAGCATTCTTAACGATGTGATAACTTGCGGTTGCAGAAGAGTCATACACGACAACAGACACTTGAACCGCTGAGGAACCAGTGTTAGCAACATCAAGTTCAATCAGAATTGAGTTGACGGCAGAACCATTGTTCGCAGTGTAAACAGTTGTAGGCGACCCACTTGAGGTGCTTACGCTTGTTGCGAATGCGTTTTTAAAATTGTTTGCCATTCTGATTTCTTCCTTTAGTTTATACTATGTTATTTATAAGTCTTAACCAAGTGCAACTGCAACTGCGATACCAAATCCTTGAGTTGCTATTGTTCCACTTGTTGTTGGCATTGATACCTCAACACCATTTTCGTCAATTAGGTTTCCAGAGAAATAAACATTTCTCCACTCTTTACCTACCTCACCCAAGTCATAGGTGTTTGCGGCGTTTGGTAAAATGTTAGACACAACATCTGCATTAAAATCAATTGAGTCTGTGTCTGCGTCACCCATTGTGATGTTACCACCCAATGTGATGTTTCCAGTAACATCCAAGTTACCGCCAACATTCAAGTCGTTAGTAATAGTTACGTCATCTGGTAGTCCAACAGTGATTGTGTCTGGACTTGAAACCGCAGTTTCGATTTCATTTGCAGTTCCGTTGATTGTCAATGTATCACTGATAACTAGAGTTTCAGAAGTTCCACTATCTGCCGCAAGGCCGATACCAGTAGTTTCAATCGCAGTAGTCAACTCTGCAATTGCTTCAATAACGTCTGTTACCGCATTGCCGTCAATGGATGCAGGCAGATTGGCAATATCGCCAACGTCTACTGCGAGTTCATTAAACTCTACACGCCATTGTTCAAGGGTAAAACTTTCTGGTGTATTGCGATCTGCCATTTATTACTTTTCCACTAGTTTCAATAAGAGATTCTTTATTTCGTGCATCTCACACTTTAGATTATTTATGTCTCTTACTGCATCCCTAAGTTCATCCTTTTGCTTTTGTTTTGCACGAGAACGAGCTATCGCCGATTCATATGCGGCAAGGTTGGTGTTCACTATTGCACGAGATTCTGAATCTCTAGCAAGGTTGGGATGATCTTTTACTTTGATATACTCAGCCATATTATGTCGCCAGTGCTATTGCTCTTAAGTCTTTAATACGAGGAGGTTCTGCACAGTTCGTTCCTTGCATACGAATCTTGATTGCAAAGGAGATGAACTCTGGAAGTCCGTCCACTGAATACTCTCTTTCGATGAAGTCATCTACGTCTACAGAAGAGTTTACGTTAGTGTCTGGATTACCATTCGTATTAAAGTATGTCCAACCAATTTCGTCAAAGTCACTTGCGTCATCTGAACGAAGGACTTTATACATGACTTGAATCTCTGCACTGTCAAACTTAACGGCATCCAAGAACACTCTCAATGCAGTAGCAGGAGTCTTCAACTGAGCCTTACGGGTGACATAGATTGCCTCACCAGAATCACCATCTGGTTCAGTTGGTGCAATGTATTCGTCTGTAGGATATACATCAGAAGATGTGTCTACATTGTCCAAACGGTTAGCAACTGCAACCAAAGTCTTTCTATCCAAATCAACGATTGGAGACAAGTTCTCTCTATCTGAAGTCAGAGTGAAGATTAGTTCAAATGACTTGTTACCAGACAATTCGTTTGTTTCGTTTACTTGTGAACAAACAATCTTTGGATTCTCAAAGAAGAAGTTGTCTGTGATAGGAACAGTCTGTGCCTGAGACAATGTTTGTTTGATGAAGGACTGTTGTGAACCACTTGGAGATGTTCCAGAAGTTGTTCTAGTCTTAGATGAAATCAATGTGTCTGGATGTTCAACCACAGGCACAAGAGTTTGCATCGCATCAATCAAGGCGTTCTCAGTTGCATCTACTGCCGAACCACCAGATGTTCCATCACTTGTTGCATTTGTTGTTGTAGCAAGTGTGTAAGAATCAATCTGAATGTTTGCTAGTGCAACGTGTGACTTGTTGATTTCCGTTAGAGGGATACCGTTCAACATGTAGAGGGCAACTGAATCACCGTCTGCATGTGCGGCCGCATCCCCTTCAACTGCACGAGTCAATGAAGAAATGGTTGTTCCAGAAATTGTTCCAGAGATAACCTCATCACCAATCTTGACATACACGGTTCCACTGTTAGGGAATCCAGTATCGGAAGTCAACACTAGAGATGTTGCAGTGTCAGTGATTGCACCGTTCAATGTTGTAGCGACACCAGAAGAAACTCCACTGATAGTCACGTTGTTTGAAGATGAATACATGTGATGGTTAGGATGATTTACCTTAACCAAGTTTGTTCCACTGAATGTTCTAATCGGATTCTCTGACAATCTCTTGACAGGCAGTTCATCGTTTGTTAGAATAACTGTGCCAGTTTTAGAAGTATCAAATGATGCACGATATAGAGTAAACTTCAAATCTTCTAGATCGTAAGCACTCCAAGTTGTGTTGTTCTGTGACTTGAAGAGAACACCCAAGTAAGGTTGTTCTGATACAAGACGTGAACCACCCACATCAGTTTCCCCCATACGAGAAATCCATGCAAGGTATTTCTGTGAGTCAGTGAATACAACAATACAGTATTCTACCCCATCTTTAACATAGACAGGTTCATCAAATGTAAATGTTGTGGCCACAGATGCATCATCAGATAGTGATACGTCTACTGGATCCAATGTCTTAGAACCAAATGGTAGAACCTTAGTAGTTGGATAACCATTGTCCATCTCACGAATCTGTAGAGTAACTGGAAGTTCATCGTCTTTCTGTGAGAAGAAGATATCAACTTTAGTTAGATACTCACCACCCTCTGCCTGTGGCATAAAGGACTGTGCAAGTGGATCCCACCAACCAACAACATCGTTTCTTCTATCGGTTCTATTAACATTCTCTTCTTGAGATACGTTACGAACTTCAACACGAGCGTTACGAGTTGCAATGATAGTTTCTTGAACTGTGTTTAGAATACCAGTTGCAGAATAGATTGCCTGTGCAAATGTTTCTGGTTCTGGTTCTACTACGTTGTTCTGAGAAGAAGTCAATCGGAATACACGATCACCAGTTCTGAATCTTGGGTTTCCATTCTGATTTGGATCAGGAATTCTGAACACACCAGAAATCTTACCAGCAGCAGTTGTTACGAGAGTATCACCCTCTGAACCACCAGTTGGAGTAACAAGTGCAGATACGTTTGTCTTATCAAAGAATGGATATACCTTAGTCAAAGGTTTCATACCAGTAACAGTGAATGTCACGTTTCTTGCACGAATGAATGGAATCAATGCACGAGATACGATACGGTCGCCTTGTGACTCTGTATCAATTTGTGCAACAACAGATGTTCTTACACCCTGTCTTGTTCTTGTTCCCTGTTCAGTTGTAACAGTTGTTCGAACAACAGCACGGCCTGGAACTGAACGAGATGCAGCAGAGTTGAAGTCTGTGTCTCTCCAAGTATTTGAAGTTGATGTTGTCACACCACTCCACTGAGTTTGCCATGCATTCCAAACTGTTCCGATAGCATTTGCATTCTGTGCCAATACTGTATCGAAGTTACCTTCACGGTTGATAATCAAATCTGGAAGACGAGTTGTTTCAAACCATTCATCACCAGATGGAGATAGTCTACAAATACCAGCCCATGCAAATGAAAGAACAGGGTTGAGGTTTTCAACACGAGTCGCATATGGTTGGTTGACTGTAACCGTATGAGTATATGGTAGAGTTAGAATATCACCAGTTTTCTGATACTGGTCATTAGAACGTTCTGCATCCGTAGTATTTTCTTCAATAAGAGAAATACCCTTCATGAAATACTTTGGACGAAGTTCACCAAACTGCATGTCGATTGCGTTACGATAGTCTGGGTGTTTAACGTTACCAGTAGCATGTCCAGCAAAGTTGTCTACAAGGAAACCAGACTTGAATCTGTCAAAACCATCAGCGTCTTGAATCTGAAGTGATTGTGCATCTTTCTCAAGTAGGTTCAATGCAGTGTAATATTCAATGTTATCAATACGAGCTTCCAACTTACCAATGTCACGCATTGTGTATCTACGGTTATTCACTGTAGTATAAGTCACGTCTGCAATATCAACGATGAATGCAGGCATTGTGATATCTGCAATCTTCATTGCATCATCAATTGGTTTTGGAGTAGTTGGTGCTTCTGATGCCGCACCTCTTACAACTTTAAACTTACCATCTGCGGCAAGGAATAGTGAATCCTTACGTCCAACGTAGAAATCGAAGTCGTAGATAAAGTTTGAGTTATCCTTTGGAATGTTGGTTGTCGAAGAACCAGTTCCAGCGAATGAACGTTGTTCCAAGTTGAATGAGTTGGAAGTAACTTTGTAAACTGTTTGTGCCTGTAGAGTTTGGGTTGTCATCGTTGCATCTGCAACACGAGGCCTGAAGTCTACGGCATCACGCAAATCATACTCACCAGTAGGTTCAGAGACTTCTGGGTCAACACGAGTCGCTGAGTATGTTGGGATATCTTTGTATGAGATACCACTGTATGAATCCACAGTAAAGAAGTCGCCTGTGCCGTGTGTGAAGTAATCAAATACGGCTAGGAGTTTACCTTGTGGAGATACTGTATTCGGTTTACGAACAATACGTCCAGTATCATAATAGTTGTCTCTCTGTCCAGTGTCAAGAGTAAAGTTAGTAGTAACCAATCTTGAACCATCTGTAAAGGTGTCTAGAGTTGCATTCTCAGCACTCTCTGCACCAGTGATAGTTTCACCAGATTCAAATGGAGTATTGTTGATTGGGACATAAGTGATTGGTGAAATGGTGTTGACTACACGAGCCTTTGCACCAGAGATAGAACCAGTAATCAATTCACCTTTAGTGAAGTTACCAGTTGCACCAGTGATTGTCCACTGAGGAAGTGTTGGATCAGTTGATGAATCTTCTGAGTCATAAATCGCCCACAACTTGTGAACGTCTGCAACACCCAATGAGATATCTTTATGATGTGCAGAAGTTCCATACTCAGCTCCACCGCCGATACCATCATTGTCAACAAGAACTTGATTCATACGAGCTCTTGTTTTCGATTTTTCATTAACAGTTGTTCTTGTGATTGTTGCAATCAAACGAACTGTTGCACCAGAACCGAATGGAGTATCAGTTGCATCTTCTACTTGAAGTGTTCCTGTTCCCGCTCCTGTTACATTGATATCGCCGTTCTCTAGGTCAATCTTCTCACCGACTGCCGCAGAACCACCAGTTCCCGCCGTCAAGACTGTAAGAACGTAATCTGTGTTTGATACTGCATTGAATGTTTCGTTTGTTCCAGCACTGAAACTCAACTCACCAGAGGAGTTAGACTGTGCAACAAATGATCTACGAACAACAACAGAGGAGTCAGATACACCATTGTTGAGTTCTGTCTTAAGTGTCTTAATAGAGTTCTTCTGCAACTTACGAAGAAGAACGTTCTTGTTTTGGTCACGAAGTTGCGCTCTCTTACGAACAACACCAACTGAAGAGACTGCATTAGAAACGTCTGCATCCAAGTCAAGTGTCTGGCCAGAGATTGCATCAACTCTTCTTTCTTCCAATGCACCAGATGTGCCAGATGGAATAGAAAGAATATCACCAACTTCAAGTTCAGTTCCAAAGTCTGTTTGGAAACCAGTAACAGCATCCAAGTCACCAGAACCAATACTAATCAAACCAGCGATTGTTACATTGTTTTCTAGAACGATATCAGAAGTAAAGTCTGGATCGCCTGCATCTGTAGCAGGCATGTAAGTCTGTTTAGCACGACTGAAATCATAAGTTTCTACAGAAGAGATTGTCAAATCTACATTTGAACCGTCTTCTAGAATCTCATCAGTTTCAGTTGAACCAGATGCCTTAACCTTTTCACCAGCAGTGAATACACCAACCACAGAAGCAATAGTGATTGTAGAACCAGTTGTAAGTGCAGTAGAACCATCTACCTCATTCGCAACAACGAAACCGTATGCACCAGAACTTACACCAGTAATCTTCTCACCAGCGGCAGGAAGAGTTGATGGAGTTCCACTCATTGTAAGTTGAGTGAACATGCGAATGTCAAACACATACAAGTTGTATTCTGTATCCGTTCCAAACGCACCGTCTGCGGCCGCAGTTCCAGAGAAGTGTTCGAATGCTCTTGCACGAGCAACACCAATCTGATTACCAGAACTTGATCCACCAGAAACAGTCTGAGTGTCAAAGAGTCCTAGTTTACGATAAGGTTCATCAATGTCGCCAGAGATAAATGGTGAGATTTCTGGTGAACCGTAGGTATTAGTTACACGAACAAAGTTACCAACCTCTACAGGAGTAACCGCCGCATTGTAGTTTTCGAAAGTTCTTGGTTTGAGGATATCAATATACTTTGGAGCAATTGTTTCAATCTCATAACCACGAACATATGCTTTGCCTGGCGATACTTGGATTGTCAAGTAGTTGTCAGATGCCGCATTTCTTGAATCTGTAATTGTGCCAGGATCATAGACACCGTTGTTCAAACCATCGTTTGAAGTCTCACGAATGTCAATCTGGAAAGGACGAACTGTGTAATCACCAGATTCGTCATATGTTCTACGAGCAAGTGTCTCGCCCAAAACTGAGTAGTCAGTGTTTCTTGCCTTCTCTTGTAGGACACCTTGGTTTGTTCTTAGAAGTTCAATGAAATTATCATCGTCTTCTGAGTCAAGTGCCAACTTAGAAAGAGTCAATTCAATCTTAAGTCTGTGAGCACCCTTTGCGTTTACGTTTGAAGAACCAGCCGCATTATCCAAAAGTGAAGTATCTTCTTCTGGAGTTTCGATAGATTCAGTAACAGTCAAACCAACACGATAAGATGGGTTGTTAGTATACTTGTCTAGAATGATACGTTGTTCTGCAACATGAACGAAGTGTCCACGAATAAAGTAAACACCTTCTTGAATGTTTGCAGAAGAACCAGTTGCAGTTCCGTTGACTACAGCAGAGTCAATGCCTGCACCGAAAGAACCTACAGTTCCATCAGCAGAGATGTTCTCTCCATCTTGGAATACTGTGGTTACGTTATCAGAACCAGTTCTTACATACTTAACAAAGAGTGTGATAGGGTCTGCCGCAGTTGCAGCAACCGCTTGAATAACTTCAGCAACAACACCAGAGGTTGTCCCTGTGATTCTCTTACCAACGTAATCTTGAATTTGTGCAGTAATGTCGGTTGAGGAAATTGTAGATTCCAACTTAACAGCATAATACTCTACAGTGAAACCAATTGCGCCAGGAATTACCACTGTTCCTTCTTTGAACATGTGGCGTCCATGACGTTCAATTTGGTTTTGAAGAACTGTCTGGAGTTGAGTTAGTTCTCTAGATTGAACAGCAAAGCCAGGACGAAAGAGGATACGATGAAAATTCTTATCCTCATTAAAATCGTCATAGTAAGGATTGACGTTAAGATTGGTTTTTTCCATGTTTTAGAATTCCACTACGATTTTGATATCTTCTGTTTGGTCAGATGCACGAGAAATCGGGCGTCTGTTTTCCACATATAGGATTTGTCCACTGTTTGGTTCAAGTTCTGGGTTCGCATAACCAGATGTAAATACTAGACTTGTTCCACCCGCCAGTGTGACTGTATCAGAAGCATTAGATGAAGGTGTTCCAGCCGCACCAGAGGTTGCACCAGTAATTGTGTTTGCACCACTGAACGTTGCTTGATTACCACTACTATCTATACCGTAATTTGCCCACTGTTCTTGCATGAAGTAAAGGATGTTGTTTGTTGCATCCCATTCTACAACACGTCCCACTGCACCAGTAGTTGCTTGTGTAATCTTCTCATCCAAGTCAAATGCGGTAGTAGGTGCAGATGCAAAGTAAACTGCATATGATTGTCTACGAGTTGTTGCAGAAGCAACAGTAGTTGTTCCGAAGTTGTAAGGGTCTTTTACAATACCAACTTCTCTGAAGTCGTTTGCAACTGTAATGTCATCACCCTCGAACTGTTCTAGTTTAGAGTTCATCATGACATAGTGTCCACCAAGTTCTGATACTGCATCGAAACCATGTCCACCCTTTGGTGAGATAATTGCTTGCACTGCACCACCAGTTCCAGCACCGATAGATGCAGAGGTTGTTAATGTAGCATCTGAGTAAGTATCTGTCAAGTCGATAGATGCAAAAGTATAACCAGAGCCAGGAGTGTAAACGTTAGTCCCAGCTGAACCCTGTGAAAGAATTGCACCACCGTTAATTGTAATCTCTACAACACCATTCGAACCATCACCATCAATCGGTGCATAGTAAGTTCCGTCTGTGTAACCAGAACCCGCCGTGATACGAATAATATCAATCGCACCATCAACTGCGGCCGCAGATACGGTTGCATCTGTAGTTACAGGAAGGAAGTCAGAAGTCAAATACTTCTGGACTTGTGAAGTTGTTAGTGTTAGCATATACTGAAGAGTATATCCACCCAATTCAAATGGTTGTGTGACTGTTGAAGTTGGTTCTGCGCCTGAGTATGCAGTTCCACCATTGTTATCTAGAACCTTATAGACTTTATATTCTGAAGTCATAAAGTAGAAAGTTCCATCGTATAGATTAGTTGCACCAGAAGTTGTGGTGTTAGACGAACTAATGTCATGTTCATACATGTCATAAGTTGTGTTGTTCGCCCAATCTCTACGAGGGACAACGTATGAAACATCAGAAGATGAGATCAATTTGGCAGCAAGCATTGAATCCCATTTGTAAAATTCTGTTACAACGTCATCGTTTGGAACAGGAGGGGAGTTATCGTCACCACCAGAGGTGTCAACAGTAAAAGGTGAACTCTTACCGATGAACAAGTAATAAGTTGACGCACTTGCCTCTGAGAACGATTCAAAGAATTGTTCTGCATTGTGGCGTCTAAAGTTTTCTGTAATAATCGCTGCCATTTTATTTTTCCATTATTCCTTTACGAATCTATTTATTATGCGTTCTCAAGCGTTTCAATTCTAGTTGTCAAATCATCAACCTTTACACTTAGTTCTTTGATTGCATTAACCAATAGTGCAGTTAATGATGCATAGTCAACAGAGTATGCCTTGTTATATCCATCAGTTCCATCATCTTCATCTGCATAATGTTTATACACTTCACCAAGCCCCAAAGATTCTAAATCTTGAGCAATAAAACCAAATTTGAATCCATCTTCAGCACTTCTATCAGTTTCAATTGTTCCATCAGAAGTTAGTGTCTGGAATCTCTTACCATCCATTGCATTGACAGTATCAAGAGCATTGGAAATGCTTGTTATATTTGTTTTGTATCGTCTATCAGAAGTTTGAGTGACAGAACCATCAATATATAAACTGCAACCAAAATCAGCCCCAGATGGAGTGGGATATGACCCCCATGTCGCATTTGTGCCATGCACACGAATTTCACTTTGATTGGTTTGTCCAGTTCCACTAGTGGATGTTACAGTAAGTGCTGGATAGTTGCCCCATCCTCTGTCAAACCAAACGCCTGCATGGTCAAACCCAACACCCTTACCAGTTGTTCCACCTGCTGTTCCACCTGTTGTTGCTGAGAGAGACAACAATCCAGTAGAGCTGTCTCTATCATAAATTCCAAATCGCCCGCCGATATAATACCCACCAGAGCCACCAGAAATCATATCCCAAGAACGACCATTAGCGGAAACTGAATCTAGAGACATTCCAACCTCTGCGCCGTTTGATGTAACAACAAAAGGAACACTTGAGTATGATGAAAATGTTGGACTATCATGTCCAGAAATTCCAAACCTATTGTTTGTAGAATCCCACTGAACACGACCGTTATCAGTAACAATATCTGCATCGGCAGTTAATGTTCCAGTAACATCGAGTGTTCCAGCCACATCAATGTTAGTGTCTAGTTTTGCAGAAGAAACACTTCCATCTGGAAGGGTTACTGTATTAGAACTTAAATCCAAAGTGGATGCAAGTTTACCAACTGTAACATTACCATCTATAATTTTATCAGTAGATACTGCATCGTTTGCTAGTTGAGTTGTATCAACTGCACCGTTAGCGATTTTAACACCAGTTACCGCACCATCAGCAATATCAGCAGATGAAACTCCACCGTCTAAAAGAGCCGTTGCGTTAATCTTATCAATTGCCATGTCTTATATCCCTTAGTTCAATGCAACCCAAGCAGATCCATCATATCCTTGGAACTGTGCAGTGCCGCCTCCGTCACCGTCTGTTACGAAAACAATCATACCAGCAGCAGGAGTTGCGATTGCCGCATCTCTTGCAGTTGTGTCTGCATATACTGCCAATTGAACAGCCCCACTTGCAGTCAAGTCTGTAAATGTTCCAGCAGCAGGAGTTGTTCCACCAACGATACCATCTACATTACCTGTAACATTACCAGTTACATCGCCAGTCAAATCTCCAGTGACATTACCTGTTACATCACCTGTTAGGTTTCCTGTAACATCGCCAGTAACATCGCCAGTCAAATCGCCAGTGACATTACCTGTCACATCGCCTGTTACGTTACCAGTTAGATTTCCAGTAACATCTCCAGTAACGTCCCCTGTGATATCACCAGTTACGTTGCCTGTCAAGTCTCCAGTTACATTACCTGTAACATCACCTGTTAGGTTTCCTGTAACATCGCCAGTAACATCGCCTGTTAGGTTTCCCGTTACATTGCCTGTCACGTTACCTGTCACATCGCCTGTTACATCACCAGTTACATCGCCAGTCAAGTCTCCAGTTACGTTGCCTGTAACATCACCAGTTACGTTACCTGTGATATTACCAGTGAAAGTTCCTGTGACTGCTTTGTTTGTTAAAGTCTGAGTTGCAGTTTCAGTAACAACTGCATCAGTTGATAGGGTAGAGCCATCACCCAAATAGGTATAGACTTCTACGAAGTTGGCGTTTAACTTGCCTGCACCTGTGCGAAGATCGTCACCTGTGCCGTCATTCGCAGAAGTTCCACGCCCGATTGCTTGATATGCCATTTTAGTTTTCCCCTAAATGTTTTTTATTTTACTTAGTTATTTATACGACAACTCTACTGACTGTCGTAAGTTTCTGTCGAATTATCAAATGTCTGCGCCCTTGTTGAGAACAGTGATAATCGTCCAATTGTGTTAGATGAATCGAATGAATTTGTAGATACATCGAATGTGTCATCAGATTCATCAAATGTTTTCACTTCATAATCCTGTTCTGGGCCAGATGCCGCATCAAACGTTACGGTTGTTGAGTCAAACTCAGATGGGCCAGTTTCATCAAATGATGTTGCATAACGTCCTTCTGTATCACGAGGAACTCCGTCTTCATCATATGTAGTAACCCCATCATCAAATGTGAGGAAGTCGTTATCAAATGCGTTCTTCAATGCACCACGAGAAATAATAATCTCAGATGGTGGCATGATATTAATGCGAGTTGTAAAGGCGGCAGGCGGGATAGAACCATCTGCAAGACAAAGTTCACGAATACCAATGTGTCCAATCTGTGCAAGACTGTATTGGTCACGAGAGAAGTTATCACCAGTAGTAACTCTTCTTTGCGCTGGATCCCATTGGTGTGGGGTTGGGTTAGAAGTATTTACTGGATGAACTGTGAATCCATAACGAACAATATTCTCCAGTGTTGGGCCAAGTTTGAATGATGTGTTACCTCTATTGAGGTTCATACGAACAGAGACATTACTTGTTAATGTAACATCACGTTGCCCTGGCGTAAAGTCTTCCCAACTATCTCTACCAACTTTTGGACTTGCACTTGGAACCGAATCTGTTCTAGTTCCCAAACGTCTACCGAATACTGTAGTGAATAGGTTAGTAAATGTTGATGCAAGTTCTGGTGAGTATGTCTCAGTATCAGCATCGAATCCACGAACCGAACCAGCGGCAGGAACTTGAATAGTTGCACTCACTTGCGATGCAAATGAAACTTCACCAAATACGTTCCAACCAGCAGGGTGAACAGAACGTCTAATCGAATCACGCCATTGGTTAATAGATTCACCGATACGAACAACATATGAATAATCTTGATAGTAGAATGAGTCTTGCAGTCTCATCGCCTCTACAGAAACTTTACCCCTATCAGAAATAAAGTTACCTACTGTCTCACCAACGGTTCCAATTTGAGAACTTGTTTCTGCATAGTCTGATTGATAGACAGTTGCAGACGCACCAGTGATTGTTGTTATTTGTTCGTCTTTACTGAATGTAACAGTTGATTTGATTTCTAGAATATTTGTGTTTGGTTCAAATCCAACAACAACACCACTGTGACTTGTGAGTTCATCGCCTGCAACAAATGAACCAGTGACATTCTTAACGAGAAGGTTCCTGTTCAATGATACAATTGGAGTTGCAGTATAATCCAAACCAAAGTTTGTCACAGAGATTTGAGTCACTGCACCAATCATTGGAGCTTGTGTAGACGCAGCGTATATACTTGCACCAGAACCAGTTGCACCAGATGCCATCTCTACTGTTGGAAGACTTGTGAAACCATTACCCTTGTTTACCATCTTAATCTTGGTAATCTCACCTATCTCAGATGATACACCCAAGTCATTGAATGTTTCTTCTTCAAGGATAATCGTGTCACCGTTTTCCAATACGAGGAAGTCTAGTTCACCAACAGTCTCTTCCTGTGAGATATACTCACTTGCTTCAGTAACAAGTTGATCTCCATCTTCTGTGATAAATTGATCTGGAGATGTGGCGGGTTCTAATAGGAATGAACCACCAACAACTGCAACTCTTGCAACAACATCTTTACCTTCTGTTCCATCAAGATTGAAGTCAAGTTGATCGCCGACTGAGTAACCAGAACCACCATCCTCAATCATAATCTCATCAATGGAACCAGTTGCAGTTGTCTCTACACGAGCTGCAGCTGCATCGTTACCACCACCACCTGTTACGAAAACAGAATCGTTGAATGTGTAATATGCACCACCAACAGTTACGTCAATGTCTGTAACAATACTCTTAACAGTTCCAGAGATTTCTAAGTCAAGCGTTGTATCAACTGTGGTTACGGTTTCACCAGCGACAAAGGTTCCACTCACAGAGTTTGCATCTAGATTCAATTCTGCAATCTGTGTTGCACCTTCTCTGAATTTAATAACTGTAGCAAGCAATGCAGTTGCACCAGATGTTTCACCAACAACCAGTTGTCCAATTGCATTGTTAAAATCTGAAAGTCCATCTTCAGTGATACGAATAATCTTATCTGTTGACCACTGGCCATCAGATACTCTGAGCATATTATCACGAGGATAGATAATGGTTGCCTCTTCATCAAAGAGAATTCTGAAGAAGAGTTTATGTCCGTCTTCCGTTCCCTTTGCGGCATACATGTCTTTAATATTCTTGAGAAGTTTTCTCTTTGAGATTCCATCTGCAAGAGTATTAGGAAGAGATTCCATAAAGGCATCTCTGAACTTATCAAGGAATGCATAGACAGTATTATCTACGTCTGCATATTTGATAAGTTGTTGAATAGATTGAATTGGGTTTGGACGGTAAGACTGAACAGTTGCTCGAGCACCAGTAGTCTGTCCTACGACAACCTCACCAGTTTGAAACTTTTGTTGAGATGTGATGAAGTGTCTTTTATTATCATCAAAGTCATCAACAAGAATTCGTGCTTGGAATCCAGTAGTTGCACCAACGATAATTTCTCCTGCTTGGAATTTACCAACAGAAGATTCTAGAACAACTTTCTCACCATCTTCACTTAGAATAAAGTTGGTAGATAGAGTTTCTTCGATAACATATTCGTTCTCACCAGACAATACAAGTTCACCCGCCTCAAGAAACTCATAGTAATACTTGAGGAATAAACTAAACAGAGGGTGATCTGACTGAATAAACTCAGGCAGTTGGCTCTGAATATGTGGGGATACTTTATTATCTAATGTGTTCGACATTAAAACTTACCTTAGTATGATGTTGAAGTTGAGTAGTTTGTTCCAGCAGAAGAACCACCAGATGTAATGGTATCGTTTGCACCTTCAACAATAGTATTTTGTAAATCAATTTCAACCAATTGATTGCGAACAGAAACCACATCATTAGATTCTGGTTTTGTTATAATATCAATAGTTCCATCACTGTTTGAACTTCCAGTGACAGTCAAGGATTCCAAAACTACTTCACCATTTTCATAGTTTACAGTTCCAACATTATTACTTACATAAGTTTTAGTTGTCCCACCAGTTAGGAAATACATTCTGATATAACCATTACCAGAATCTTCCAAATACATTGTATCGTCATAACCAGAGATTGTGAATCCAGTTGAGTCCAAAACTTCAACACCAGTTGGGTGTGAGATTGGGCGTGACGTAGAAATATAATTCTCTAGTGGATAATGTAGTTTGTTATTAAACTTGATTGTATATTTTGAAGTCTCATTCAAATCTGGAATGAATGAGTTTACCATTCTTACAGTTGTAATGTTTGAAAGGATAGAAGGATCAGTTGCGTCAATCAAACGTGTGAGTTTAGAATGTCTAAACACAACATCAAACTTATCCAAATCAGAAGAGTTGTAATCTGAAATAGTTGTTCTTACCAATGTCTCCAAATCACCAGTTGACTTGGTTGTAGACTTAGAGTCATACTTGAAGTTCACAGTCAAACGCAACTTAGTGATGTTAGGATCAACAAAGGTTGGACGAACAGATGCAACATTGTATCTGTCAAGTGAACGAGCAATAGAATCTTTCTGGGCCTGTGTCAGAGTGATACCAGAGTTTGTCTTCATCGCAATATAAACTTGTCCATAGATTGGGGGATCATTATCTTCACCACCCCACACTTGAACTGATTTCGCATCTGCATAAACTTGAGGAACAAGAAGTTTATAATCTTCTGTTGTAACAGCACGTCCCTGTGATGCAAAGTCAAGTGGAGCATTATAACGAATAGACTCTGTTGATTCTGGTTCTGCGCCACCACGAGCTGCGACAAGAGTTGCAATAGTAATGTTTGTAACACCATCAATAGAAGTTCCACTGAACTGAGATGCACCATTTGCTTCTGTCATATTGGTAACAATATATTCTAGAATAACAATATTACCATCTGATAGTTTCTTACCAACAACATCGTCACCAAAGTAGACTTCAAACTTACCGTCCTCTACTTCTTGTAGGAAGTATGAACGTGAGGTTGCAGTGACTTGGGTAATGTCTGTTGCAAGTTCATAAACTTCTGTGGTTGTATCAGAGGCAGAATTCTGAACAGACACCTTTAGTGTTGTAGTATCTGCACGAGTGTCATTAATGATATATCTCTTTTCTGCATCAGAAGAATCAACCGTATATTTTGTAGTGACAAGAGTTCCTTCATATACTGGAAGGTTCGAGAATCTTAGAATACCATTCGAAGGAATAGTTGTTACATCTTCATTAACAATGAAACCATAAGAAGAACCACTCACTTGAGTTGTGAACTTAGTTCCTTTGGAAATAGTTGCAGTAGAACGATTAGTTACGTTTAGAGTAATGTCCAAGTATGCTACAGGCGCACGAGCAGAACGAGGAGTATAACCCAAAGTCTTTGCATGAGAAACGACAGAAGAACGTAGAGTCGCAGTATCCAAGAATGTTTCGTTGATTGCCATGTTTGCATTCATGGCCAAGTAATGAGTGTTGTATGCAAGAAGATCAATCAAGTGCGATAAACCAGAACCCTCAAAGTTATAGTCTGAGAACTCTGTCTGATTCTTCATGTATGTTTTGAGATTGTTCTTGATATCATCAAAGTCCAACTCAGTGACTTGTAGTTTTGGTGTCTGCGCCATTTTATCTTAGTCTCTCTAAAAATACATCTACTGTTTGTTCCTCGGCAGGACTGTTTCTCATGTAGAACGAGATGGAAACCTCATAACGATTCTCATCAATGTTACCAACACAGATTACATTCGATAGTTCTGCTCTAGGTTCAAAGTTGTTAATTACATCCTCAACGTGACGAGCAAGAAGTCCGGCAACAATTGGTGAAACTGGTTCGAACAACGTTGCACGAATGTCTGAACCAATCTCTGGATGAAATGGCCTTTCTCCAAAGTTTGTGTTGATTAAATTACGAACACTCGCTTTGATAGACTCAGCGTCTTTGAGTTTTGCAATGTCACCAGTGACAGGATGCCGTGTAAGATTCAAACTTAAGTCAGTATAAATCTGATTACTTCTACGAGACACATTTGTGCCTTGTGCATCAGTATATGCATCTCTGTTTGCTTTGTTTACATCATCAGCAGATCTATAGGCCATTTAAAATATTCTCCTGATTCTATTTATACCGACAGTCTGGAAGTTTACTTCCCTTCCATCAACTTAACTGCCTTATCATAGTCTTCACGAGATACGATTCCTTCTGCAAGAAGTCTTTCTCTGTTCTTCATGTGTTGTGCCTGAACATCATCTTTACTTCCACCAAAGTATGGAACACAATGTCCCTCTTCTGCAAGAACTTCTGTGACAAGTTTACCGTCTGGAGTTTTGAAGTCTCCAAGAACACGGCCGAACTTACCACGCATGTCTTCACCGTTCTTCTCTTCAGTTGTTACAAGAACACCACCTTCAGTAAGAAGTTCTTTGAGTCTCTCCTTTGCAGCCTTACCGAATAGTTTCTCAACCTTATCCGAAGTGCGAGATTCTGGAGTATCAATCCCCATGATACGAACACGCTCATCACGCAACCATATGTTAAATCCCAAGTCAATGTCTACATCAACGGTATCACCATCGACTGCCTTCAACAGTCTAACATCGTATTCGTTTACCTTTAATTCTTTCATTTGTTCTCTCTCTCATTTTTTTATCCAACACTTACTGTCCCACTACCGCTTGTCATTGCACCAGCATCTGCACTATCACCAACTCTCCCAACAGGAATTCCATTAATGGAAACTGTGGAAGAACCAGCATTTAGATTTGCAACATGCGGAGCGCAAGGAGGCGCTGGGGGAAATGGATGGGAGACTGTTGGAGCTCCCACCACAATTATATTGATGCCATCTGCTTTAACAGTTCCATCAGTGTTTGAACTTGCAATGGTAGTTGAACCAGTGCAAGCATGTCCAGTTGATAGACTGTCTCCCTCTCTACAAACAGCAGGCATTATTCTCTCCTATGCTAGATTCTGGAACTGGCCGATTTCACCCACACGACTATGATTCATCATAGTAAATGCCTGAAGTCTATTGTCAGACGCCTTACAAGAAATATGAATCCAAGGAAGTCTTGTTCCAGTAGTCTTGTATTCCAAAATCAACTGATCGTGTGGGACGTTTTCTCTGATCCAAACTGCAATATCATAATACTCATTATTAGAGATACCACTGAACTGCATATCTGCGGCAAGTCCAACATTGTGTTGTGAACCTGTTTGTCTACCACGATAAGAATTCGTCACAAACATACTTGGGTATTGATCTTTAATCAAATCAAGAGCATTGTTTGCAAGAGTAGATAGGTTGTCAATAATCTCTTGTTGCGTAAGTCCCCTGTTGCCGCCAGTTTGAATTCTTGTTTTCGCAACAACAGAGTTTGCAGATAGTTGTCCAAGTGTGAAGTGTCTAGACAATTGAAGTCTATAGTTCACACCGCCAATCATATTGCCTGCTTCATCATAGTTGGCAGGATCAGTTGGGTTTGGTGATACCGAAGTGTTCCCCGCTTCTGGTGAAGAAACATCACCTTCCAAATCTGGATCACCATGATCGCCAAGAATCTCAGTTGGAACTCTTGGAACTGTTGTGATTGCCCGTGTCATGTTCTGTAGACTGTAAGAACCTTCCAGTGCATTGTAAGAGTAATCAGAGAATGAGCCTGGGCGAATGTCGCCATTCGTTACCGCAGCTCTCAATTCATCCAATGTCTTCTCTTCATCATCGTTACCCATAAATTCATCTTCTTCACGCAATGGAACAAATGGAAGAGGTTCCAATACCTCTGCACTCTTAGGTGCGTCAAGACTTGAAGCATTCTGTCCTGTATCTGGTTCTTCTGGATTCCATGCTTTGATACCAGTATCAAGTGAACCAGAATCTAAGAATACCAAGTCTGGTGCGGAGATTGCTGCAGCAGGCGCACGTCCCGCTTTGTTCAAGTCAATAGTAGAACCAACCAAGTCCATTGCAGAACTAGATGTAATGTTCATCGTAGTTCCAGCATTGATATCCATTACCGCATCAGTGATAAGGTTCATGTCATCACCAAACATAAAGACGCCGTAACCATCACCGATGATATCCATGTTACCTTTTACGTTTGTTGCCCAATCACCACCGGCCACTTGTTTCATGTTTGCAGATGTTTGGAGTTGCATGTTACCAACCGCATTGATAGAGGTTGTAGTCTGTGAAGTCATTTCGATTGCTTGGTTTGCGAACATACGAATGTTCTGCCCAGCATGGAAGTCGATACTCTTTCCGACATTGAACTTTAGATTCTCATCAACCTGTGCATCCATATCACCACGCACATAGAGTGACGCATTACCATCAACAAATACTTGAACATCACCACGAACACGAAGTGTTTTATTCTTGTGAACAATCTCATAGTCCTCACCGACAACCTTAGTTACCTTTGTGCCATCTGGATGAATCTCATAGAATGTGCCTGCACGATGATATTCATGGATACGTTCTTTGCCTGGCGTATCATCGAACTCAACGATGTGTCCAGATTCAGTTTCCTTTACATGGTTGAAAGGATACTGCGCTCCGTATGGAGTTCTTGGTTCGCCTGTTAAGTCATCAACGTCTTCTCTCTTTGCCTGAACCACTGGATGTTGATTACGCAAATCATTTGTCGCCAGTCTGTTAGTGTCTGGTTCATTTACCCTACGAGGATAAAACGAGTTGGGGTCAGAGAAACCGTTTAAGTTATTAGAACGAGATACATTGATACTTACCTCTGACCCTTCTGGGGGCGGAGTATCGAATATGACTCTTCCTGCTTCAATTCTATATGCCATTATGCAAGTCCTTTTTCTGCCGCAAGTTCTGCGACTGTAATACTACCATTCCTCAATCTTCTATCTACTGGTTTACCAAATGCAGATGGATAGAAGTGTCCACTGTCACCGTCAATGTCATTCACCAAACCGAAAGGTGCGAATGCCGCTCGAGCAGTTTGTAGATATCTATTCGCACCTCTACTACCGTCATCGTATCTCTGTCCATTGTCATAGTAGATAGTCAAGTCAATCGCACATGCGAAGTTGTGCCAAGAGGAACCTGGCCTTGCTGCAAGTGGCCCACCTGCTTCATATCTTCTACGAAGTTCCGCTTGTTCTGCATTAGAACGATACGCATAACTGATATTACAATCCAACTCTGGAGAGTTGTCTGTAAGAAACTTTTGAATACCTTGGGCCCATCTGTCACGCAACACTGGAGTCAGTGTATTAATCTTAGATGCAATGTTGGAACCAAAACGAGATTGTGGGAAATCATTTGCAGTCCACTGTTTACCACCAGAGTAATCCGTATCAGATAATTCGATGTTGTTAGGGGAGGATGGAGGATTGTTTGTAGATGGTTGAACCTGTCCATCAATAGTAACAGATATGGTTCCATCAGTTGTGTCAGTTGGGGTTCTGAACTCTGTAGTGCCACCGTCTGCACGAGTCGTTTGGTTTACTGGAGGTTGATCAGGCAATCTTTGATCTGGATTGAATGAGTATGGGGATGCAGCAGCAGGCGCTGCGCTGGGAGGAGTTACGCCAGGCAAAGTTCCTAATACCATAGGTTCTTGCATGAAATCTGGATCACGCCAGAATCCAATCACCCACGTCCCTTCAATCGGCCCAGTAGGCGAGGAACCCACACCACCAGATGATGCAGAGTTAGCAGGTTGAACACAAAACGCCCAAGGCAAGTCTTGTGTAGGAAGTTTAATCTTATCTTCAGTGTGGTGTCCATACACACGAACACGAACACGTCCAATGGCGAGTGGATCTGCCCGATCTTCAACTACACCTATGAACCAAGTGAACCCATCACGTCCATTAAAAAAATTCATTGCCATTTATAAAAAATCCCCTTTCAAGTATTTATACTCAAAAGGGGAGCGGGGTTTCGTTACTTATTCATTACATACATTGTAACTTCAAATCCGAAACGCATTTCTTCAGCGATAGGTTTAGTCCACATAACTTTCTCCTTTCATATTTACTTATTGTAAGGGAGTGAGTTTTACAGTAAGGATAATCATGAATGTGTGGTAAGGAAGTCACAGTAATTATTTCTTTGTCAGAGTATGTCGGAATTGAGACACTTTGATTATAACTATACTGTGTTTTGATTACACGAAGAAAAAGGAATTTCCAAAAATGAAAACTACTCTAATGGCGGCCGCATTTGCGGTTATCGGAACCCCTATGCTTGCTGAAGGATTGTCTTTCGGTGGCGAGGTTGAAACTGAATACAATATGGATGCAGAGAAAATGACTGTCATCCTTACACCAGAAACACGTTATGAGATGGGCGCTGCATCGTTTACATTGTCTAGCGATTTGTCACTCTACGACTCAAGTGCCGTAGATGCTTGGACTGCAACTAGTCTATTGGACAGCGGTTCACGCCCAGACATTGATGTGACTGTAGAATATACTCTACAAGATGGACTAACAGTTTACGGTGAAACTGGTTGGGACATTGATGCAGAAGAACGCAAAGACGTAATTGTCGGCGTCAACTTTGCATTCTAATAAACAAAGGGGGAGTCAGACTTGACTCCCCTCTTCTTCAGTAAGTGCCATCATCTTTAACATGATTGCATCTACTTCTTGTTCTGATAAGAACCCCTTAATAGTATCACCTTCTTCAGTCACACCTTTGAGTTCTTGTTGTTCGCCTTGAAAGAACACCGCAATCTCATAAAGACCTTGTTTACCACCATAAGAATACTCTGTTTGGATAATTGACAACTCATAGTCATTCCCATAAGAGACAACTGCCTGAATTCCCTCAGGCAACGGTGTCTTCATAAATTCCAATTCACTAAACCGCATTTTACTTACCTACCTTAGCACGAAGTGCCGCCATCTTGTTGTAGTCATCCAACCACTTGAGCGGAGACTTGATTGTTTGAGAAACACTCATCTTCAACTTGCGTGAACGAAACTCTTTCTTCAAGTCTTTCGCCATCTCAGTTCCAAGGAAACGAGACACCAACTTCACGAGTGTCTGACGAAACCCTACATCATGGTGCATGTTACCAGCACTGTGTGCCAGTTCATGGATGATGGTATACTTGTTCGTCCCACAGCCAGGACGCAATGCAACTTCCCAACGAGTTGCCTGTCCAGCGATACGAGGATTAGAAGATGCCTTCATGAAACGAAGGGAAGGGTTCTTGTTACCGCCATTCTGAACGAGTGCCTGATACGTCTTAGACTTTACAATACGTTTGAAGTATTTCTGACATTCTTTCTCAGACATATCCATTGAAGACTCTGGATACTTACGTTGAACTGCGAACTCAGATTGGTAGACTTTAGAACGTCCACTATCTGTTGCAGTGAGTGAGACACGATTACGTTTGATTTGACGCAACTTCTTGTCAACGTAGTTCGCATACTTGTTTGCCAAATCGTTACCCATCTGATCAGTAGCGAGTGCCGCCTTGTATGCATCATACGCATCAGTAGAACCAACAAAATTAATCATGATGTAAACCTCTCTCTAACTCAACTTACATATACATGCTATCAGAACAAACAACCAGTGTCAAGCGGTTTCTGAAATATTTTCAGCATTTAATTTCAGCACCATGAGGTTTGCATATATTTCACTCAACAGAGGTTGAACATCTTTCTTCTCAAGATAATCTGTCAGAGGCCATTCCACCTCACGTTCCAACATTGACTCAATCATCTCAATGGTATCAATCACTTCTTTCATATCACTCAACTCCATTATATTCTTTCAACAAGGCAACAACTGCCTTCTCATCTTCAACGGTTCCTTCAAACACACCACTATGCCAGTGACTCAAGTAGTAGTCTGTCATATTGACAATTTCTAACATAGTGAAACCTTCAATGCCATCTTCACATCCGTAGACACCAAAGATTTGATTGCAAAAGGTATTCGCTGTCTCTGCTAACTTAATCACTTCATTCAATCTCATAACTCTCTCCTCAATCAACACAAGTAGTATCTCATGTTATTGAAACAAAGTAAAGCGTTGAAATGAAAAAA
>Ga0209654_1001052_pt1 | contig 23321 bp, 19 predicted proteins | sample SaaInl1SG_22_DNA_FD_184646 | JGI IMG/M metagenome (GOLD analysis project Ga0209654, IMG submission 184646) | Marine microbial communities from expanding oxygen minimum zones in the Saanich Inlet - ESP_161SG_22_DNA (SPAdes) (version 2) | ecosystem: Environmental > Aquatic > Marine > Intertidal... | reverse complement strand
CACTCCCTGACCCGCCGGTGATACCTATGATAAACATCCTTTGCAAATTAGATTCTCAAAGTTACGAATTGCCGCTAGATACTAGCTATTTTACCTGAGGATGTGTCTTTTATTGCGCCTGTAACGCTTCGTAGAACATTGATTTTCGAATTAACTCTTAACCATCCCATGAGCGCAAAGATGATAGCCTCTTTATAATCAATGAGATAGGGTTCTGGTATCACAAGCTCAAAACACGGATCTAAGTATTTTTCAATATTAGATATGAGAAAAGTATTGTAGGCTCCCCCGCCTGTAACCAAAACTTTAGAGCGTTTTGATTCGGATTCGGATAAATTAATCGATTGGGCTATTTGATATCCGATGTGCTCGCAGCACGTATTTAATAAATTAGCGATCGAATAAGATTCTCTATCGAACAAGGGCTGCATTTGACTAAAATACCAAGCCTTGTCTAGAGATTTTGGAGCGGTTATCTTAAAATAATCTAGGTCATTCAATTCGTCAAAGAGATTTGGAATAAACTCCCCTGATTCAGCGATGCTTCCTCCCGTATCGTATTCCTTTCCAAGTTTTTGTGCTAACTCGTTGAGAGGGGTGTTACACATTGAAATATCATAGGCAATCACACTGTCGTTTTGTTTATAGGAGATGTTGGAGATACCCCCGAGATTCAAACAATACTCGTACTCCTTAAAAAGAGTAGTGTCACCTACGGGAACTAGAGGAGCTCCTTGACCTCCGAGAAGAACGTCCTCGGTTCGAAAATCGTAAACAACGGGCAGGTTGAGTTGTTGTGCCCAGTAGGTTCCATCGCCGATCTGTACGGTAATTTTATTCTCTGGTTCATGTTTAACGGTATGTCCATGGCTGGCTATTAGATCCACTTTCACATCAAGTTGCTTCAAAAAAGTTTTAAGACACTCCAGAGCGAATTGGCTGAATGACTGGTCTAGTAAAGATCCGATTCGTTTATCTTCTTCACTGGCCTCCTGTAAGGCTTTTTTGAGTGGGGGAGAGATGGGATAGGTTTGTCCCTTGATCCAACGGTATTTAATTTGTTTTTTAGATTCGTAGAAGTGAACGCAGCAAAGATCTATCCCGTCTAAAGAACTTCCAGACATCAGTCCAATTACCGTTTTGCTTGTCATTACTGGTTATGCTTGAGAACGAAAAGATACTATGTTTGTGTTATGAAACCACAAAAAGTAACTGAAAGCGATTCACATTACGGTGATTTAGAAAAAAAATCTGCCTTAGAGCTTGTTCAAATTATTAATGCTGAGGACGCCAAAGTTGCAAATGCGGTAGCGCAGAATTTACCAGAAATCGCCGAGCTAGTTGAAAGGATTTTACCTCGTTTTCTTTCAGGGGGGAGGCTTTTTTATATCGGAGCTGGCACCTCAGGCCGTCTTGGAATCTTAGACGCTTCTGAAATACCGCCTACTTACGGGCTTGATCACGACCGAGTTATTGGTTTAATTGCAGGAGGTGATTCTGCGATTAGAAAGGCAGTTGAATTTGCCGAAGACAATGAAGATGGGGCATGGTCAGATCTTTCAAAGTTTGATTTGAACGAAAAGGATTCAGTTATTGGAATTACAGCTTCGGGTACTACTCCCTATGTATTGGGGGGAATCAAGAAATGCAGGGAACACCATCTTTTAACCGCTGGTATTTCTTGCAACCCAAACAGTCCACTCTCAGATATAGCCGAAATCGCCATAGAGGCAGTCGTTGGCCCGGAGGTAGTCACAGGAAGTACACGGATGAAAAGTGGAACTGCTCAAAAAATGATACTCAATCTCATATCTACGACCCTAATGATTCGTGCCGGTCTTGTTTTAGATAACAAGATGGTGAACATGCAATTGAGTAATAACAAACTTTGGGATCGAGGGGTTCGTTACATCGTAGAAGCCTTGTCAATTTCGAATGAAGAGGCCTTAGAAGCTTTAAAAAAATACGGGTCTGTCCAGTCAGTTTTAAACGCTTACGCTTAATAATTAAGCTTTCAGAACTATTTTAAATACTCCCTTACTCTCAACGCTTAAATAAATATTGCCGTCAGGTGCTTGGATAACCTCACGTACTCTTCCGATATCAGAGAACCAGCGCTCACGCTTCATCACCTTGTTGCCATCAAGTACTAATCGCTCTAGGTATTGAAATTTCAAAGAGCCGGCGAACAGGGAACCCTCTAATTCAGGATAATTAGATTCATGAACATAAGCCATGCCAGAGGGCGCAATTGAGGGCAGCCAATAGTAGAGAGGCTGTTCCATACCTTCCTTCTCGGTGAGGTCAGTAAAGCTCGAGCCGTCATAGTTAATTCCATAGCTGATGATCGGCCATCCGAAATTTTTTCCCTTTTCAGATTGGTTTATTTCATCTCCTCCTTGCGGACCATGTTCATGGACCCAAATGGCATCTAATTCTGGGTGATAAATCATTCCTTGCGGATTTCTGTGACCGTAGCTCCAAACGGCTGAACGTGCCCCATCTACTCCAACGAAGGGGTTATCTTCAGGAATCCTTCCATCCTTATGAATTCGATAAATCTTACCGCCATCACGGTAAATACTTTGCGGATTTTCATCTCGATTTCCACGATCCCCAATAGAGAAATAAAGATATCCCTCATCATCGAAAACTACTCTTGAACCAAAGTGAAAACCCTTATCAGAATCTTCTTGTCCTCGATACAGGATACTTAAATTTTCTAGTTGATCACCTTTTAATTGAGCTCTGGCGACCGTCGTAGTTCCTTTTCCAGCCTCAGGCCCCTCACTAGAATAGGTCATATAAATCCAAGGTTCTTCTGCATAATTCGGATCTAAAGTCAAATCTAAGAACCCTCCTTGGCCCTGTTGCCAAATTTCTGGTATACCCTGAATCTCTTTGCGATTATTCTCCATATCAACCAACAACAGCTTTCCGCTTTTCTCAGAGATCAGATATCGGCCATCAATAAATTCTAACCCCCAAGGGATATCTAACCCATCGACAACTAACTCTAACTCATAATTTTCTCCACCTGCCCTTATTTCACTAATGGTTTGTTTTCCTGTCGTATTCTCATCAGATACTGAATCATTGCAAGCAATAAAACCAAGTGATAAGACACCTAAAAGCCCTAAGGAAAGAATCGATGTGATTTTCATAGTAATTCTATTTAATGGCTCAAAAATACATCTAAATTATCTTATTTTTGCCCTTCTCATTCGGGATGTGGCGCAGTCTGGTAGCGTACACGCATGGGGTGCGTGTGGTCGCTGGTTCGAATCCAGTCATCCCGACAACAAACACAAACAACTTCTAAAATCTAAGATTTTAGCTAATAAATTAGAAAACCGCTAGAGTTTGCTCTTTAGCGGTTTTCTTTATATTGCCAGTAACGTGGTTATAAGAAGTTGTTTGTGATTGTTGTCAAACTCCCACAAGGATCTTTTACTGCTAGTTAAAAGAATCTAGGGTGTCAAAGGGTACTTATAGGTAATCTAACCTCTTTGCTACCCCAACCAATTACTAGATGATATCCGTCGGTTACATTGTCGAATCGAATGGATAACACTTCAATCTCTGCTTCTGATTTCTTGACCTCAGCAGTGAAACGACCAAAATCTTTTGATTGATCATAGCTGTAAGCTCCCCAGGTGTGGAGTTTCTTGTTTAAGATTACTTTCCAATCAGTTTCACCAGGAATAGTGTATAAACTGTAGGTTCCTGCAGGAATCTTTGTTCCTTGAATTTTCATGTCATTGTAAAAAATGATCTCTGTGGTCTCATTGGCACCTGTGCGCCAAACGGTTCCTTTAGGAGCAAGGCTTTCAAGAGTTCGCCCTTTCAGTTGTGGTCGAGAATATAGTATGCGCAAATCGGGATCAGACATTCGATCTGGGCGCGCATAGCTCATATCTAATGGGCTTTTATCAAGGTTTACAAAGCCGCTTCTTTGGGCATTAACCGTTGAAAAACTGAGGACTAAGGCAAGAAGAAGATATCTCATAATCATAGTTTTAGATGATGAAGATACAATCTAACTAGTAACTATTCTCGTCTATTTTAACTTTTAAAGCAACTCGGAGGGAGTCAGGAAGTCCAGCGTAACCGCCTCGAAGATCGTAAATCTCTTGAAACCCTCTCTTTTTTAAATACTTAGCAGCATTCATGCTTCGATTGCCAGATCGGCAATAAAGATAAACGGGTTGTAAGGTGTCTCTATTTTCGAAATAAGACTGAAATTCTGTAGGTCTGAGAAAATCTAACTTCTTAGCACCTTTTAAGTGGCCTTGATTATACTCTGTAATGGTTCGAACATCGATTACCTGAGCCGTTGAATCTTTGATGGCCTCGATAAATTTTTCAGGAGTCAAACGTTTGATAATGGAATCATTAGTTTGTGATTTAGCGCAAAAGATACCGAGCAGCGTACAAGTAATGGTGAAGAATAATTTCATTAGTCGATGATTTTTGACAAAGTAATCTCAATTTACTATAAATGTATGTGATTCAGGTTACTTATATCAATGGTGAGTAACTTTTGATAAGTTGAGGTGAGTAAGGCGATGTTAATGGCTATTTTAGCTCAAAATAATGAGATTATGAGTACAGAAATAGAACGCATACATACCCTTATAGTAGGATCAGGACCAGCAGGTTACACGGCTGCGATTTACGCCGCAAGAGCAGATATGAAACCGGTTATTTACACTGGAATGGAGCCTGGTGGGCAATTAACCACCACCACTGAGGTGGACAATTTTCCTGGATATCCGGAGGGTATTGATGGTCCAACCATGATGGTACAGCTTCAACAGCAGGCTGAGCGGTTCGGTACTGATGTTCGAATCGGTATGGTAACTGAAATAGTCCTAAGTAAAGAAGTTGGTAGTTGGCATAAGGCCACTATAGATGGATCAAAAGTAGTTGAAACACAAGCCGTGATTATTGCGACCGGCGCGTCTGCCAAATATTTGGGAATACCTAGTGAGCAGAAACTACGTGGAGGAGGGGTATCGGCATGTGCCGTTTGTGATGGGTTCTTTTACAAGGGCCAAGAAGTAGCCATCGTTGGAGGAGGAGATACGGCAGCGGAAGAGGCTTCCTATCTCTCTAAAATTTGCTCTAAAGTGACTATGCTAGTTAGAAAAGAAGAGATGCGTGCTTCAAAGGCCATGCAGCACCGAGTTGAGAGTATTCCCAATATCGAAGTACTCTACAATACAGAAGTGGATGAAGTTTTAGGAGATTCAGTGGTTGAAGGACTGCGAATGAAAAACAATAAGACGGGAGCGACTTCTGAGATAGCGATCACGGGTTTATTTATCGCCATCGGGCACAAGCCTAATACTGACATCTTCAAAGGTCAACTCGAAATGGATGAGGTCGGTTATATTAAAACCGTTGGCAAATCAACAAAAACAAATATTCCTGGAATTTTTGCTTGTGGTGATGCACAAGACAAAGAGTATCGTCAGGCAATTACAGCAGCTGGTACAGGATGTATGGCAGCTTTAGATGCTGAGCGCTATTTAGCAGAATTAGAATAATGACTATCCGTAACTTCAATCGTTTTTTACTCTTAAAGTTACCCAGCGCATTTTTTAGTGGAGTTCGCTTGAGGTCTTTAAATGATAAATGTGCTGTAGTTACGGTTACTCTTAATTTTCTAAATAAAAACCCCTTCAAAAGTATGTTTTGGGCAGTTCAGGGGATGGCTGCAGAATTAGCCACTGGTGCTATTATATTGTCTGAGGTAAGAAATAGCACCATGCCTATTAGCATGTTAGTTACTCGAAATGAAGCTGAGTTTCTGAAAAAGGCGAAGGGTAAAATTACCTTTACTTGCACTGATGTGGCGTTTGTGAAAAATCAGTTTGCGTCTAATTTGCAAAGTAAAACAGGTACACGATTTTGGATGCAAAGTGAAGGAGTCGATGAACAGGGTGAGGTCGTCTCTCGTTTTCGGTTTGAATGGTCAATTAAGGCCAAAAATTAAGATTCAATTTTTAACGATTTTTTGAGATTTTGTTCGGTTAGTGTTTTCTATTTTAGAGTACCTAACAAAAACAAAACAATGGCAAAACTTGGTTTTAATTACGCCCAATCTGTCCTTCAAAAAGTGAGTTTTAACAAAGAGTTATTTTTTAAGGAAGTTCGTAAGGCAATACACTACTTACTTCCTAAAGACCTGGTTAAACTTCAAAATTGGTTACAAATCTACACTAGCGACAAGCCTGATCTTCAACCTGCTATCTCCTACATTAACGGAAGCGCTCTTTTTGCTTAGGAGATATTATTTGAACATCCTGAAAGCTGATGGCTCCTCTTATAATTCCACTGATTACTTCGCGAAGTGCTTCGGTGATTTGAATTTTCAATTCGCTCTTTGAGTAGATTAAACTGATTTCTCTTGCGGGTTCGGGTTTTTCGAAATGTTTCAGTCCTTTCTTTTGATTTTCTTTTAAACCAAGAGTGTGCAGATAGGGTAGAAGAGTCATTCCCATTCGTTCGTCAGATAGTTGCACTAAGGTCTCAAAACTTCCACTTTCGATGGTAAACTTCTTATCTCTATTGTTGAGATTCATGTCACAGAGATTCAGGATGTTGTCTCTGAAGCAGTGTCCGTCTTGTAGTAATAAAACCTCCTCAAGGTTTAAATCTTCAGCCTTTAATTCGGTTTTATCATTTAATCGATGACCTTCTGGTAAATAACCTACGAATGGTTCGTAATACAATGGTCGTTCAATGAGGTCTGATGTTTCAAGCGGAGTAGCAGCAATTGCCGCATCCAATTTTCCTTCTCGAAGTCCAGTCAGAATTTCATCGGTAGTGAGCTCCCTAATAATAAGGTTGACCTTAGGATAGCGTTTTACGAATGTCGATAAGAACATCGGTAGAAGGGTAGGCATCACTGTAGAGATAATTCCTAATCGATAAGGCCCTCCAATAAAGCCCTTCTCGATAGATACAATGTCTTGCATTCTCTCAGCCTCAATGACCACTTTACGTGCTTGCTCTACGATTTTGGTTCCAACCTCAGTTAGTTTTATGGGTTTGGTTCCTCGATCGAATATCTTGACATTTAATTCTTCTTCTAGCTTTGAAATCTGCATACTCAAGGTAGGTTGAGTGACAAAGGATTTTTCAGCGGCTATGGTAAAGTTTTGATGTTCAGCTACTGCAATTAAATATTGAAGTTGTGTAATGGTCATTATAGATTTTTATTCATTAACTCGGCCACTCTTTGTGCCTCTGGACATCGGCTTTCGAGTTGTTTAATGATCGATTCCTGATCTTCTTTTCGATTCTGTGATAGCTTTTCGATGGCTCTTATACTCTTTATTTCTAATGAAAAACCAACGACTCCTTTTGATTGCAATAAGGTCTTAGGACTATAAGTGTCATAGGTAAGCCCCTTTGGTTCTTTTTGTTCGTAATAGTCAACTAATCTTTTAAGATCGTCATCGGTTTCGGCACGATTCCTTAGCCTACGAGAACCTTTTACTTGAATTGCGGTATAATTATAGGTCGGTACCTCCTCGGTAGCATACCAAGACGATGAGATATAGGCCGATGGACCGTTGATGATAAAGAGAGCATCATTCTTAGATTCCTCCAATACCCATTTAGCCGCGAGCTCATTGGTTTTAGCCAAATGACCATAGGCCCATTTTCGATCTTTGTCAAAATGCAAGGGGATATGGGCGGCATATAACGTGCCATCTACATGTTCGACCAGTGTGCCAAAGCAGACTTCTTCGATCAGACGATCTGCCGGATTGCTCGGTTCAAAATGTTTTGGAACGTACATATTCTTATAAAGTTAATGCCCCATTACGGGGCATTATTAATTATTCAACAGCTTTGAGTAGCGGACTACTGATATCGCGTGTCAATTCAAGTAACTCTGCATATTCAGTAGCTAAATAATGATCAATCGAATCAGTTGCCTGGTTGACTGCTTTCTCAGCGAATTGCATCAATTGCTTTTCGGTATCTGTAACCCCACTTGCTCTCGTTCTAACATAACGTGATGCGTTGCTAATTCGATTCATCACCGTCATCTCGGGATTACGAGTAATACCTTGACGCTTATCAATAGTACCGAAAATGGCGTTTTGAAGGTCTTCAATCCTCTTTAAGTTGTCCTTAACCTTATCGCTTAGCTCTTTTTTATTTTCTAGTTCTAAATCTTTTAAAGTAGCTTTCATTGAGTCAAGCTCTTTTTTAGCCTTGGCTAATTTTTCAGTAGACTCAGCAAGATTCGAAGTCATTTGCTCTAGGGTTCCTTGAGCTGCGTAGCTTGACATAAAGTCTTCTAAAGTATGCGAAAGTCTAGGGTCGAGTCCCACTTCAATCCTAGCATTAGAGGTGGTTTCTCCCAGACTAACCTCGATTTCGTAAGTGCCTGGTAAAGCAGGTTTACCCGAAGGCTCTCTGCGAGATTTTCTTAAAGTTCTAGAGGGTCTGTCAACCCCTTTTTCGTCAAGTCCCCATCGTAATTTTGTAAATCCTGGTTTCTCGGGTCTAGGATATTTAAGTGTTCTTACTATTTCACTATCGCGTTTAATGCTTAGAGTAATGCTGTCTTTTTTCTCCATTTCTTTCGACCCTTCTTTTACATAGACGGTAATCAGTGCCCCTGATTCACGATTTTCGCCGTGATACATGGCATCCGCTCCAAATCGAGAACCAGTAGGTTGTTGGTAAGCAGCATGGTAAGCTGCTGGGGCATCGAAAACTTGAATTTCCTTAGTTAAGATTCCTGAATCTTTTGCCAACGCTTGTAACGGACGAATATCGTCAAGCACCCAAGCTGCTCTACCGAAAGTACCAATAACTAGATCTTTTTCTCTCGGATGAATTACCAAATCCTTGGTCGAAACCGTAGGGAACCCATTGGTGAATTTTTTCCAATTTTCTGCATGATCCAATGAGAGGTACAGCCCGTCATCGGTTCCTAAGAAATAAAGGTTTGGGGATTCAGGATCCTGGATGATGGATAGGGCGTAGCTCTCAACGTCATTCTCATCTACGATACGCTCCCAGCTTTTACCGTAATTGGTGGTTCGATAAGCGTAAGGGGTATAATTGAACCTTCTGTAGTCATTAGCAACTAAAAGCGCTTCTCCAGGATTCGTCTCAGAAGCCTTTATTTGTGCAACCCAACTGCCTTTAGGAAGACCTTTTAGATTTTTAGTAACCTCAGTCCAGTTTTGTCCGCCATCGGTGGTGTAATGCACTCTACCGTCATCGGTACCAACCCATAAAAGGTCCTTTTGAACTTTAGAAGGTTCGATCACTAGGATGGTACAATGGTTTTCTGCCCCGGTCGCATCCATCGTTAATCCACCGCTTTCGCTTTGCTTTTGCTTTTCAGGATCATTAGTCGTTAAATCGGGCGATATTACTTCCCAAGTGAGCCCCTTGTCACTGCTTTTATGAACGAACTGACTTCCGAAATAAACCGTGCTGTTGTCGAATGGATCTTGTCCGATAGCCGCATTCCAGTTGAATCTTAGTTCGGTATCTTCATCGGGAGGAGTAGGGCGTACTCCATAATTATCTCCTGTGAGGTAGTCGTAACGTACTACGTTACCTTGTTGACTCATAGAATAACCATAACGTGAATCGTCGGGATCAGGAACTACGTCAAATCCATCTCCAAACGAAATTTCTTGCCAATAGCTGTTGCGAATACCTTGGGCCTTCCAAACGTAAGCAGGACCTCTCCATGAACCATTATCTTGCATCCCCCCGTAAACATTGTAAGGGAATTCATTATCGACTGCAATGTGATAGAATTGAGCTACTGGAATGTTCTCCGCAAACTGCCAGGTTTTTCCGCGGTCACGACTGATATTTAAACCTCCGTCATTCCCGTTAATCAAGAAGTTCGGATTGGTCGGATGCACATAAAGCGCATGATGGTCAGGATGCACCCCGTTAGAAACGCCGTAAGCTGGCATCAACTCTTTAAAACTTTTACCCCCATCGTCAGAGACGTTTACGTAAGTAAATACAGAGTATAGTCGATTCTCATTGGCGGAATCTACTCTGATGTCTGAGTAATAGAAGGGACGATTACCAATCTCTTCTTTGTCATTGACCATCTTAAAATGTTCTCCACCATCATCAGAAACATACAAGGCGTTCTTTTTTGCTTCAATCAATGCGTACACACGATTGGTATTTGATGGTGCGATGGCTAATCCACTTCTTCCTAATTCTGAGTCGGGTAAACCATTTTCAACACCTAGTTTTTTCCAGTTCTCACCACCATCGTAAGTAATGAAGAGTCCACTTCCAGGCCCTCCAGACTTAAAGAACCATGGGTCTCTTTTGTGCTCCCACATTGCAGCGATAAGTTTGTTAGGATTTTTTGGATCCATCACTAAATCACCAATTCCTGTTTTGAGATTTCCGCTTAGGATGTGATTCCAGGTTTTTCCTCCGTCAGTAGTCTTGTAAACACCTCGTTCTTTGTGTTCTCCCCAAGGAGATCCGATGGCACCTACATAAACGATTTCAGGGTTGGTAGGGTCTATAAGGATTCGATGAATGTGTCTAGTCGCTTCAAGTCCCATAGACTTCCAGCTTTTACCACCGTCAATCGACTTGTATACTCCGTATCCGCCGTTTAAACTATTTCGAGGATTTCCTTCTCCAGTACCTACCCATATCACATCCGCATTGCTTTGAACAATCGCGACAGCACCAATAGAAGCGGTTTTTTCATTATCAAAAATAGGTTCCCATTTGATACCCCCTGAAGTTGATTTCCACAATCCTCCTGAAGCGGTACCCGCATAGATTACGTCTGGGTTGTCATGGATGGCATCGATAGCAGTAACTCTACCGCTCATACCCCCGGGACCAATATTTCTTGGTTTAAGATCCTTTGCGAGTTCCATGGTAAACTCTTGAGCGGCCAAGACACTCACAAACAAGGAAAAAACGAAGCTTAAAAAGGTTTTCATAGAAGTTGAATTTAGTTTCTAATTTAAAGATTTCTGTTACAATCGAAGTAGGAAGTTTTCATCTACGATCGGATTTTCGGAAGCAGTATACCGAATCGACTGCCACTCGGTTGTTGGGACAATCCATTTTGAATGACCATTCAAATAAATTTTTACTGGCATTTGGAAATTCTCGATGCTTTCTTCAAATCTGAATCGAAGTCGGTTGCCCGCTCGCTGAAAAACTAACCTAGGTAATTGCGCTGTTCTTAAGTACTGATCAAAGAAAGGTTCCAAAGTCAAATCGAGTTCTTTAGCAATATATTTTTCGAGTGTTCTACTGCTAATTACCTGATGATAGAAATGAGCAGATAGTGATCTCAGAAGAGTTCTCCATTGGATATCATCATCTACTACGGTTCGCAGCATGTTTAGAATGTTTGCGCCTTTGTAGTAAATATCTCCGGGGGCATCATAGTTAACCTCTCTGGGGCCTACCATAGGCTGTTTGTTTTGAATACGCTTTCGCGTACCAATCACATACTCTACACCTGATTGCTTTGATTGATGGTAATCTAAATAAAGAGATTCGCTGTATGCAGTAAATCCTTCTTGTATCCATAAATCTGCCTTATCGTCTGCAGTAATACTATTGGCAAACCACTCGTGACCGGCCTCATGAATAATTATAAAATCGAAAGTTAAGCCGTGACCCGTGCCAGATAGATCGGTTCCTCGGTAGCCATTTTCAAAGCCATTACCATAGGTGACTGCCGATTGATGCTCCATTCCAAGGTATGGGACCTCGACGAGCTTAAAGCCATCTTTATAAAAAGGGTAGGGGCCCATCCAATATTCAAAGGCCTCGAGCATTTTCGACGTCTGTTGAAACTGTTTTTTAGCGGCTTCTAGATTTTCGGGTAAGACGTAGTAGGTAAGATCTAAAGCACCATTCTCGCCCTTGTAGGTTTCACCAAATGAAACATAATTCGCCACATTAAAACTAATCGCATAGTTGTTAATAGGGCTTTTAACTTCCCAGGTCCAGTGGCTTTTGGTGTTTTCAACCTTTTGAGCGGTTAATCTACCATTACTAACTGCGGTTAGGCCTTCAGGTACGATGAGGGTAATTTGTGCTCCATTTTCGGGTTCGTCATAGGAATGATCTTTGTTTGGCCACCATATACTCGAACCAATTCCTTGATTAGCCGTTGCTATGAAAGGATCTCCGTTCGAATCTTCGGTCCAGACCACGCCACCGTCCCAGGGTGCATTTTCGGCTTCTTTGGGAATACCACGGAAGTAAGCAGTGATCGTCGTTTGCTCACCCACTTTTAATCCTGAATCAAGAGTAACATAGTGGGCTAATTCGTTTCTTGTGATACTTCGTTTAATCCCTTTAGCATCAATCACGGAATCAAGGACCATCGGAGATTGAAGATCGATTTGAAGCGTGGTTTGATTGGGTTTTAGTACTTCGAAGAATATTTTATTTGATCCTTCAATGGCTTTTGACTCAGGATGAATAGTTACTTCTAGCTCATATCGCTGTAAATCCCACCACAGTCTTTCGTCAGAACGCTTTCCCAATAAAAGGTCTCTTTGGGACACCTGAGCGTTAACTGCATAAGTGATAAGCAGGCCTAGAAGAAGCCACCTTTTCATCGAGCGATCGCATTTGGAAACACGACGAGGCTTTCATGTCCAGATTTGCTCACGGCCGATACTCCAAAAAAGAAGTTGTCGATAACCACACCAGATAGCGTGAGTTCAGTTGCATCTTTTACGATACGACTGTGTTGCCATTGAGGCGAGGTGGTATCTCTCCAGTATACCTTGTAAAAGTCTGCACCTTCCACTTCGGACCATTGTAACTTGGCACTAGCTTCTACAATACCTCCGATCGCCACCCTCTCTGGCTCCGGAACAGCCCAACCAAGGCTAGCTAATGTGATCGCATTCACAGCGGTTAGTTTTGCTGCATAATCGAAATCTACATGCTCGAAAGTGTCGCCGTATTTGATTCCATTTTCATTTCGAAGATCTTGATGTTGTTGAGTGTAGTTTTCATGAGCCTCCATGATTCGAATTCCCGCAAATCCAGCATCGTTGAAAGGTCGGTGGTGACCTCCTCGACCAAATCGATCTAAGCGATAGATCATCATTGGATTTAAATCGGTGATGTAAGTACTGGTAAGTCGGTGTACGTAGCGCGCAAGCTGTCTTGAGTGGCCATCGACTTCACCACCATAGAATCTTCTTGCTCTTCGGTTACGTTCACTTTCGGTTACAGGCACCGGTTCTGAAAAAATTCTAAAATCTTTATTACTGATATAGCCATCAACCCCTTTAATGTTTCCAATCATGTCATTATTGAGTATACCGATGATATCCCATCCTTCGGCCTTTGCATGTTCGGCCAATCCCTTACCTCCAAAAAGACCTTGTTCCTCTCCCGAAAGCCCTACAAAAACGACACTTTGTTCAAAATCGTATTTCGACAAAACTCGTGCAGCTTCAATCGTACCGGCCATTCCACTTGCGTTGTCATTGGCACCAGGGCTGTCTGAGGTGAAATCCGTTGGGTCACTTACCCTAGAATCAATATCACCGCTCATCAAAATGTATCTATTAGGAAATTTTGTTCCTCGCTTAATAGCGACAACATTAACCACTTCCACATCATGCACGATTCGCTCGTTGGTACCTTTCTCTACTAAATTCTTTTGATAAAAGACCTCTAGGCAATCTCCACAGTCTTTAGATATCTTCTCGAATTCTGCCTTAATCCATCTTCGGGCTGCTCCGATACCTCGTTTTTTTGAGACCGTATCACTCAGTGTATGCCTTGTTCCAAATTCAGTTAAGGTTTTGATGTCTGATTTGATGCGTTCTGCAGAAATGGATTCACTGATATCGTATAATCGTTTATCGGTTTGAGCGCTAAGGGTAAGAGTCGCTAAGCTTAAAAGAGTAAAGAGGAACTTTTTCATAAGGATCAATTGGATAAATGTCTTTGGGTTTTGACCACCTGTTTTATCTCATCTAGCAATTGGTGGAGATGATCTAATTCAGTTAAGGGATTCATTAAACTCACCCTAAGATAATGAGAACCCTTTAAACGTGTTTGTACTAAATAGTAATCGCTCTTTTTTAATAGGTAATTTCTCAGTTGTTGGTTTTGATGATCGATCTCTTCATTAAATAGATATCTAAAACAAACGATATTGGAGTCAACTCGTGCGGCGGTTTCAAAGTCTTCTGAATGATTGATTTCTTCAGCAAAGGCTCTAGCGAGATCGTACTGTCTATCGATATAGGATTCAAAAAGAGATTCACCGTATAGGTTTAGTAATAGAAACCAGGGTAATACCATCATGGTCTTAGTACACTCAAAAGTCTTCTTTGCTCCATTATACCAATCTTCTTCTGCAGAGTCTTCGAGCAAATAGGCTGCCCTTTGATTGAAATTCTCATACGCGTGGTTTTTGTTTTTAAACAAAACCGCTGTAGAGAGTGCGGGCATGAGCATCATTTTATGACCGTCTACGATGATACTATCTGCCCTTTCAGACCCTTTTAGAAGGTGTTTGTATTTCTTAGAGAAAATTGCAGGCCCTCCATGTGCTGCGTCGATATGGAACCATAGTCCCTTGTTGTTGGCAAATTTTCCAAGCGCTTCGAGATCGTCGTAATTGCCAGTAGAAGTTGAGGGTGCGCTTCCCACTACCGCAATAACTTCTCGGCCCTTTGCTAAAGCAGATTGGTAGGCAGCTTCGATAGCTCCCTCTTTCGTGCAGAAGTTTTCATCTACTTCAATCGATATAATCCCATCAGTACCTAATCCCATAATTCTCGCTGCTCGATCTACGCAGTAGTGGGCCTGTGATGAAACCAGAATAGCCAGTGGTTGCTGCATTCCCTTATTCCAAATATCTTCTGAGGCTTTAAACTTTCTTGCAGCAAGTAAGGCAGTTAGGTTGGCAAGGGTGCCCCCTGAGGTTAAAAATCCACGAGAATGATGGTCCCATCCGAATTTAGAACAAAGTAGATCAGTTACGATTCGTTCCATAGCAGTAGGAGCCATTCCCATTTCGTAAACTGCGCTTCCGTTATTTGAGGTTCCACCGATGAGCATCATTAAACTAGCGATGGGGAGTGGTGCGCTTACTTGATGACCAACATACTTAGGATTTTGAAGATGGTTGGTGTAGGTGAGTAGGTCAATGCAGAATTTCCTGATTTTCTCTGATTCGCTGAGATGTCCAGATTTTAAACTCCAAGATTGCCAGTAACGGAGCATTTCATCAGGATCCACATAAGATAAGGCTGGTGTTGTCGATTCTTTTGCTTGTTGCAAGTATGATGATAATTCAGAAAGTAAAAGGGCTCCATTTTCATGAAACCCTTCTGCTGAATATAATTTTTCGAAATCGAAAGAATCAGTGCTCATGGTTTTGTGTATCAAATACGTATCCGTCCGAATTTTTAATGGACTCTGCGATAAGTTCCTTTATTCCTACAATATTAGGTAAGTTTTGATACTTGGTAAAGCGTTTTAATCCCATCAGCATGCCACGTTGTTCGTCTCCCTCAGAAATCGAAGCAATTCCTTCTTTTGCTCTGCGTTCGATGTGTTCTGTGGCATTGAATACATATAGCTGTGCCATAGCAATCTGAACTTTTTGACTTTCTACTCCATAACGTTTGATGTTCTTAAGCGTACGATATACCACTGATTCACTTTGATAAATTTCAATGAGGATATCTGCAGCACAAAGCAGGAGCATTTGATTAGACTCTAATTCAGTGCCATATTTCTCAACTGCGGCCCCGGCTACCATTAAGAACACTTTTTTCAGTCGTTGAATGAGTTCAACTTCTTGACTTAGAGGTTCGCTGAAATCGGGAACTTCAAAGCTGGGTATCCCCATCAGTTCTTCTTTAACGGCATATGCAGGTCCTAGTAAGTCTACGTGTCCTTTCATCGCTTTTTTAATCAGCATACCCACAGAAAGCATACGGTTGATCTCATTAGTCCCTTCATAAATTCTCGAGATTCGAGCGTCTCTCCATGCGGATTCCATTGGAGCGTCTGCACTAAAGCCCATACCACCAAAAATCTGTATGCCTTCGTCAGAGCAGCTTTGAATATGCTCAGAAACGATTACTTTTAAAATAGAACATTCAATCGCGAATTCTTCAACCCCTTTAAGTTCTGCTTCCTGATGGGATGAGCCTTTTGCTATCCGATGAGCGATGCTATTTTCAATATCTTTTGCTGCACGGTACGCAGCAGATTCATCGGCGTAACAATTGGTGGCCATCACCGCTAGTTTTTCTTTTATGGCTCCAAAATCGGCGATAGGAGTGCCAAATTGAACGCGTTCTTTAGCGTATTTAACCGCCTCTCTAATCACTCTTCGCTGAGCATCGAGGCAAGCGGCTGCCAATTTGATGCGTCCCACATTAAGTGCGTTCATGGCAATTTTAAATCCATTACCACGTTCTGAAAGCATATTTTCAACGGGGACCTTAGTCTCATTAAAAAATACTTGTCGGGTAGAGGAGGAATGAATACCTAGTTTGTGTTCTTCTTCTCCATAACTAATTCCATTTGAAGGATCATTTTCGACAATAAAACCTGTGATGTTTTTATCGTCTTCTATTCGGGCGAATACGATGAACAGATTAGCAAACCCTGCATTTGAAATCCACATTTTTTGACCCGAAATCAGATAGTGAGAACCGTCTTCAGAAAGAACCGCCTTGGTTTTTCCTGAATTAGCATCAGACCCGGCACCAGGTTCTGTAAGGCAATAAGCTCCAAACCATTCACCAGAGGCTAGTTTAGGTACGTATTTTTGTTTCTGCCCTTCATTACCATATAAGGTAATTGGCATCGTACCAATACCAGTATGTGCTCCAAAGGCCGTACTGAAAGATCCTGATACTCCAGAGATGTAGTCACACACCAGCATAGTAGATACAAAACCCATCCCCATACCTCCATAAGATTCAGGTACAGCAATGCTTAAAAGACCCAACTCACCAGCCTTTTGCATGCAAACTTTGGTGAAATCATAGTCTTTCTTTTCGAAACGCTCCCAGTTCGCCCAAAGTTCACGTTCGGCAAATTCCTTGGTGCTTTCACGCATCATGCGTTGTTCTTCTGATAAATCTTCGATAGTGAAGACGGAAGAGGGAGTAGGAGTTTTGACTATGAATTGTCCTCCTCTAATAACCGTGTCAGTAGTTGTTTCCATAGCTAATTGATTTAAGCGATAAATTCAAATATTCCGGCTGCACCTTGTCCTGTTCCCACACACATGGTGACTACACCGTATTTGTTTTTTAGATTTCGTTTTCTCATTTCATCAAACAGTTGCACCGATAGTTTGGCACCGGTACATCCTAGAGGGTGGCCCAGTGCAATGGCCCCTCCGTTCACGTTAACTCGGTTCGGATCAAAGTCTAATTCTCTGATAACTGCGAGAGATTGAGAAGCAAATGCTTCATTTAATTCGATAAGTTCTAATTGATTTTGATCGATTCCTGCAATTTTTAAAGCTTTTGGAACGGCTTTAACGGGACCTATACCCATGATTCTTGGCGGAACTCCTGTTGCCGCATAACCCGCTAATCGAGCGATCGGTTCTAAACCTAGTTCTTTTACCATAGCTTCGCTCATGATTAGAACAAAAGCAGCACCATCACTCATTTGAGAGGCGTTTCCTGCAGTTACAGAACCTCCATCGGCAAAAACGGGTCGAAGTTTTGCGAGTTTTTCTTTACTAGTGTCGGCGCGTGGACCTTCATCAGTAGCTACCACATAAGATCGACTGGCGCGTTTTTCGTTTTTGTCTAGATAAATTTCCTCAACCGTAATAGGTACGATTTGATCTTTAAACCGATTTTCCTCGAGGGCTTTTAGGGCCTTTTGATGAGATTCATAGGCAAAGGCGTCTTGATCTTCTCGGCTTACGTTGAATTCTTTAGCAACCTCCTCTGCAGTTAACCCCATATTCCAGTAATAATCGGCCTTACCTTCTTTCGCGAGCTGGTAGTCAGGCACAGGCTTGTATCCTCCCATCGGGATAAAACTCATGCTTTCGGTTCCACCAGCGATGATACAATCTGCAGCGCCGGTTTGAATTTTTGCTGAAGCCATTGCAATTGTTTCGAGGCCAGAGGCACAATAACGATTGACCGTTACCCCGGGCACGTCCTCATTTTTAATTCCCATCAGAGAAATGAGTCTTGCCACATTTAATCCTTGCTCAGCCTCGGGCATGGCATTACCGACAATTACATCGTCAATTCTTGTTCGATCTAATTGAGGTACTTGGTTTAATAGATAATCAATCGTTTCACCGGCTAATTCATCGGGTCGTTTAAATCTGAAAACTCCCTTTGGTGCTTTACCTACGGCAGTACGGTAGGCCTTAACGATATAAGCTGTTTGCATGATGTTTAATTTCTTAAGGGTTTACCCGTAGTTAGCATATGTTGAATTCTCTCTAGCGTCTTTCGCTGGCCACACAGGGATAGAAAAGCTTCTCTTTCAATGTCTAATAAATAGCGTTCACTAACCGTTGTCGCGGCGGAAAGGTCCCCTCCAGACATGACATAAGCCAATTTATCGGCCATGAGAAGATCGTATTCTGAGATGTAGTTACCAGCTTTCATTGAATCTGTACCTACCATAAACATTCCTAAAGCTTGTTTACCTAGTACCTTGATATCTGTTCTTTCAATTGGTTTTACATATCCGGCATCGGCTAAGACTCTTGCATAGGATTTTGCAATGGACAATTGTTCATCTCTATTGGTGACAATCACGTCCTTTGACTTTTCAAAAAGCCCAAGATCATACGCCTCGTGCCCCGATGTAGAAACTTTAGCCATTGCAATGGTTAAGAAGTGTTCGCGAAGAATATTTAATTCAACATCGTTTTTCTTGAAAGCATCAGAGGCTCTTAAGGTCATTTCTTTGGTTCCTCCACCGCCGGGTATAACTCCTACGCCGAATTCGACAAGACCGATATAGGTTTCTGTTGAAGCAACCACTTTATCTGCGTGAAGACTGAGCTCGCATCCACCACCTAAGCACATACCGTGTGGGGCAGAAATAACTGGTATACCACTATATCGCATGCGCATCATGGTGTTTTGGAAGTAGGCGATTGCGGCATTAAGTTCTTCGTACTCCTGTTCGACGGCGAGCATGAAGATCATCCCGAGATTGGCACCCACCGAAAAATTAGCCCCTTGATTACCTACAACAAGACCATCAAAACGCTCCTCGGCAATATCGATAGCTTTATTGAGCCCGGTTAAAACATCGGCCCCAATGGTATTCATTTTGGAGTGAAACTCAGCACATACAATACCCTCTCCAAGATCGATAAGGCTGAAGTCTTTGTTTTCGTATACGGTTTGCTTTTCTCTAAGATTATCTAGTAAGATGAAACCATCTCTACCTGGTATGTTTTGGTAAGTTTTTAATTCAGTATCGTAATAATGGGTTTTTCCTTCCACTACTTTATAAAAAGAGGACTGATTGGCTGCTAGCTCTTCAATCCAAGCAGGAAGTTCAAGATTTTGTTTCTTAACCAGCTCAATTCCTTTCTGTAATCCTACAGCGTCCCATATTTCAAATGGGCCATGTTCCCATCCGAACCCTGCTTTCATGGCGTCGTCAATCTTGTAGATTGCATCGGTAATTTCTCCCATACGATGAGATACATAAGCGAAGAGGTCGGCGAATACTAAACGATAGAATTCTCCGGCTTTATCCGAACCACCAACGAGAATAGGGAACCTGTCAGCAACATTACTTATGCTTTTGGTTTTCTCAAGTGTGGCGAATTTTGCTTTTTTTGCTGCGCGGTATTCACCGGTGGTTAGTTCTAAACTTAAGATTTCAGATTTACCGTCTTTCTTGATTTTTTTGTAGAAACCTTCTCCTGTTTTTGATCCGAGTCGGTTAGCCTCCATCATCGATTCGATAAAATCGGGTAAGCTGAATAGTTCGTGTCTCTCGTCAGAGGTACAATGCTCTTTAATTCCATTAGCTACATGAACTAAGGTGTCTAAACCAACCACATCAACGGTTCTAAATGTGGCAGATTTAGGTCTTCCAATAACAGGACCCGTAAGTTTATCTACCTCTTCTATGGTCATTTCGAGGTCTTTTACACGGTGAAATAGACTTTGAATACTAAAGATTCCGATCCGGTTTCCAATAAATGCGGGAGTGTCTTTAGCAACCACAACGGACTTACCTAAAAACTTTCTTCCGAAATGTTCGAAAAAACGAATCGTTTCCTGGTTGGTTTTTGGCCCTGGAATAAGCTCTAATAAGCGAAGGTATCTAGCAGGGTTAAAGAAGTGAGTTCCTAAAAAGTGTTGCTGAAAATCTTCACTCCTTCCTTCAGCCATAAGGTGAATTGGGATTCCCGATGTATTTGAGCTAATAAGCGTTCCCGGCTTTCGGTGTTTTTCAACCGATTCAAAAACTTGTTTCTTAATATCAAGTCTTTCTACAACTACTTCAATGATCCAATCGACTTCTGCAATTTGATGCAGATCATGTTCGAAGGTTCCTGTTTTAATTCGGTTAGCGAATGAGGCGTTGTAAATCGGAGAGGGCTTAGACTTTAATGATTTACTTAGAGAGTCATTAACAATTCTCTTCTGTACACTAGGATGGTCAAGGCTCAATCCTTTAGACTTCTCGGCTTCATTAAGTTCTTTAGGGCTAATGTCTAGCAAGAGAACTTGAAGGCCGATACCCGCAAGATGAGCAGCAATTCCACTACCCATTATTCCGGAGCCTAGGACGGCTACTTTTTCTATATTCCTTTTCATAGGATCGTATTAGAGGTTTGTTGAAAGTCAAAAAGTTGTTCTGAACTGGTCGAATTTATAGCGTCAATCGTGTTGTAAAATCCTAAAAGGTCCTTTTGAGACACTTTATTAGCAACAGCCTCATTGAAGGTATAAACGTGTTTTTTAATAAAATCTCTTTTGATTAATCCATCAGGAGTGAGGTGTACGATAACACCCCGCCCGTCATGTGGATTAGGCTTGCGCTCAACCAAATGAAGGTCTTCTAAGGAGTTAATTAAACGAGATAAAGAAGTGGGTTCCATTCCCATAATAGGACCTAGTGCCGTAGAGGCAGTTCCGTGTTTAGGGTCGATATTTAATAAGGTCAGTCCGAGAGCCATAGTGATACCAAATTGCCTAGCAACTTCGCTATACATTTTTGATACGGCCTGCCAGGTCGCTCGGAGAGAATGATCGATAAGAGGTTTTTTCGTACTCATTGGCTCTAAGATACGTCAATTTATTATGCATGCATAATAAATTAATAAGAAATAAAAAAGACCTACTAACATTAGCAGGCCTTTTAAACACATTATATTCAGTGCTTTATGACTCTCTGTAAATCGATTCGTAAAGGTCTAGATATTTGGCTTTGACTTCTTTTCTTCGAAGTTTCATCGTAGGGGTAAGGTGTCCTGCGTCGATACTCCACTCATCTGGAGTTAGTCTGAATTGCTTGATCTTTTCCCACTTTGCAAAACCTTCATTGGCTTCATCAATTTCTTTGCTAATACGTTCGATCACTTTAGGATTCGTTCCCCATGCTGAACGATCTGACTCTAATTGAATTCCTTTCTTGTCCGCCCAATCTTTGATAAAATCAAAGTTCATTTGAATCAGTGCTGCTGGCATTTTTTCGCCTTCACCCACCACCATAATCTGTTCGATAAATAGGGATTGCTTACATCTGTTTTCTAAAAGTTGAGGAGCGACGTATTTACCCCCAGAGGTCTTGAACATTTCCTTTTTACGATCAGTGATGCGTAAAAACCCATCGCTATCAAATTCGCCAATATCTCCGGTATGGAAGAAATCGTTTTTAATGACTTCATTCGTTTTTTCCTCGTCTTTGTAATAACCCATCATCACATTGGGTCCTTTACAAAGGATTTCACCGTCCTCTGCAATTTTTACCTCGATACCATCGATTTTTCTACCGACCGTTCCAATGCGCCAATTCCCATCGCGTTGATCGTTTACAGTAATAACAGGTGAGGTTTCAGTAAGACCATAACCCTCCATCACCGGAATGCCTGCTGCACCAAAAACTCTGGTCAATCGAGGCTGTAAGGCCGCACTACCAGAGACCATAAGCTCTAGGTTGCCTCCAAGGGCTTCTTGCCACTTTGAAAAGATCAATTTTCGGGCAATTTTTAATTTGAAATTGTAAAGGGCAGATCGGTGGTAAGGTTCAAATTTTAACCCTAGCTCTAATGCCCAAAAGAACAGTGATTTTTTAATTCCGGTTAGTTCCTTTCCTTTTCCGACGATTTTGTCGTAAACCTTTTCGAGTAGTCTAGGTACCACGGTCATCACCGAAGGTTTAACTTCTTTGATATTATCACTGATTTTGTCTAGCCCTTCACCGAAGTAAACGGTAACCCCGCAGTATTGGTAGATATAAATGATTACCCTCTCAAAAATGTGACATAGCGGCAAAAAACTAAGCGCTACTGCTCCTTTATCGAAGGGGACTCTAGATCGCGCCGATAAAACATTACTTACAATGTTGTGGTGAGAAAGCATTACGCCTTTTGGTTTGCCGGTCGTACCAGAAGTATAAATTAGTGTTGCTAATTGCTCGGGCTGAACAGCTTCTTTTCGCTTTTCGACTTCTTCTTGATTGTCGAGTGATGCACCTAGCTTTGGAAGCTCCTCAAAGTTTTTACAACCTTTAATTGGATCGAAGCTAAAAACCTCTTTAAGTCCTTTAACTTGGGTCCTTACAGAGGTTAACTTTTGATACACCTCTTCGCAAGAGACGAAACAGTAGCTAGCTTCGCTATGGTTCAATATATAGGCGTAGTCTTCTTCAGAAATAGTAGGGTAGATGGGTACCGTTTGTGCTCCGATTTGAAGTACTGCAAGATCCATTAAGCACCATTCAGTGCGATTCGTCATTGAGATCAGTCCAATTTTATCATTGGCTTTCACACCCATCTCGATGAGCGCGCGACTGATCGCATTAGCAGTGTCTATAAATTCTTGAGAGCTAATGCTCTTCCATACTCCATTCTTTTTGGTAGAGAATAGTTTTTCTAGCGGATGGTTCTCTAATTGATAATAGGCAAAATCAAAGAGACGTGTTACCTTCTTCATGTTAGCAAATTGTTAGGACATCCAAAATACGGGATATTCCTAACAATTTAAAATCCATTTACGAGCATTGATAAATGCCTCGATCCATGGGCTGAAGTGATCGTCGTTTTCTGGATACTGTGCCCAGTTCCACGCGAATAGCGA
>Ga0209654_1001049_pt1 | contig 23343 bp, 16 predicted proteins | sample SaaInl1SG_22_DNA_FD_184646 | JGI IMG/M metagenome (GOLD analysis project Ga0209654, IMG submission 184646) | Marine microbial communities from expanding oxygen minimum zones in the Saanich Inlet - ESP_161SG_22_DNA (SPAdes) (version 2) | ecosystem: Environmental > Aquatic > Marine > Intertidal... | reverse complement strand
TCAATTCGTCCGTTTTTTCTTTGGCCTTAGCCTCCATTTCGCCCGCTTTAGCTGAGAGTAAGGCTTTTTCCGTTTCAAGCAGTTGCAGCCTGGTTTCTTTTAGTTTACGCTCTTGATAGACCGCAATGGAGCCGCCCACAATCACAAAACTCAATACTACAAGAACGATGCGAAACCAACGCTTCTCCCAAAGGTGCGCCTTTTGAACGAATGGCACTTCGAGAGCGCTCAGTACGGCACCGGCATCATTCCGCAACTCTAATTTTAGTCTATAGTTGCCCGGTCGTAAGTTATTTAGGGAGAATGAACGAGAACGTGCGTTTAGCTGGAGCCATTGGTCAGAAATACCGTCTACTTGGTAAAATACGGTACCTCCCAACATGCCTTGTTTTCCGATCCATTCGTAATTGAATTCAATCGAATTGACGCCTGCTGGTACAATCAATGCATTCTCCTCATTGTTAATCCCTGTGTACACCGGATTCTGCCGGATCTCATTGTCTTGGTAGATACCTGTTATGGCCAATTGGCCCCGGTCCTCAACCTCATTTTGTTCGATCCGATACGAAACTACACCGCGATCACCACCGATAAGTAAGTCATCACCCCAAGGCAACAACGACTTTCTATTAAACAAGCTGATGGACAGCTCCGACATACTCGCTTCCGCCACGATGGACGAAGCCTGATCTTCTTCCGAAAGTCTTAACAATCCATTACTCGAGGCAATCCATAATACGCCTCGATAGGAAGTCAAACCGTATATCGAAACGTACGTAGATGGCGCAATAAGCGTATCAAAACCCGAAGGGGTCACGCTATAAAGCCCACCGCCTTCTGTCCCCACATAAAGCTTGTCGTTGTGTTGTTCAATGCTGAGTATGGGATGGTCTAGGGACCAATTCGTATAGGACAAATTCGATTCAATACGGTACAGCCCTTGAAATTCAGTAGCGACCCAAGCGGCATCGTCATACACCTTCAAATCCATGATGTTTCTACCCACTTCCCAAGGCGAACGCCAAGGCAGCGTAAACTCCGTGCCGTCCCATAAATACAATCCTCCGAGCGTACCCACCCATATAGAATCGCCTTTACCTTGCGCTAAAGACCAAATGTTATTGTTGCCTAACCCATTCGCTATAGGTGTAAATGCAACAAACCTGCGCAGCAATGAACCGTCTTTATCGTAGACAAATATCCCCTCGTTAAAGGACCCTAGCCACAAAGTGGAATCTGATGTGAGTAGCATGCTCGGGGTAACCTTAGGCATTGCCGTAGCGTCCGCCTCTTCAGGTACCCAACCTTCCTCAGTCCTTTTGTATAGCACTACACCGTCGCCATCAAAACCTGCCCACAGCGTGCCGTCAACATTTTCTAGGCTCAAGGCACTCTGGATCCCAGAGGGAATAAATCTGTTGGGTTTTGCTAAAGGTGCAGATTGCGCCTCCTCGAGCGGAAAAATAGTGACACCACCATTGAATGTACCTACCCAAAATTCGTTGTTGATTTTAGTGAAGGCGTACAATTGGTCCGTCGTCATGCCAAGCTGCACAACGTTTTTGGTAAACTGCCTCCAATGTTCACCGTTCCATACCCACATGCCGTCACCGTCTGTACTGACCCAAATTTCACCTTCATGAACCGCCACATCGCGTGGATTAATCACCCAAGGAGCAACCGGTAGTGCCGGTAAACGTACAATCTGTCCGTTTTCCACCAGAACAATGCCTTGATCTTCTATTCCTATAATGACCTTCCCTCCGGCCACGGTGACCGATTTACGGTAACTGTCATACACATCGCCTGAAGCAATTGATAGGATGCGTCTTAGCGAATAATCGTAATACAACAGGTGGGAGCCTGAGGTTCCGAGCCAAAGCGTATCGCCTTGTTGCGCGAAATCAAAACCAAACAAAACATCTTCAGGAGCATAATCAAAGCCCAAACGCTCCCAACCGGAAGCGCCATTGTGAAGCGCATAAATACCCTCACCCGCCGTTGCGGCCCATAGCGTGCCGTAGGAATCCTCGAAAATGGACATGACCGTGGTACTTAAAGGCAACTGCGGAACCGCTGCATCCGCGATGGGCTGCAATCTGTATATGTTGTAGGCAACAATACCTCCTTGCTGCAGTCCAATCCAGAGAATCGAATCTTGTGCGACGCATAGACTCTGTACATTCGTTGTTCTTCGCGCCGTTGTTTTCTCCAGGAAAGGCACCAATTGGGCCCTACCATCATTATACCGATACAGCCCATCGCGTGTACCCATCCAGACAAAGCCCAGATCATCCGATGTTATCGCATAAACGGTCGGATGACCTAAACCTTGAACGGCGTCAATATGGCGAATTCCCTGGGCCTTTAACCCAACAGAGAGCCACAAGAAAACGACAAGACATTTGATTCTTTGCATGGCGGAAATTTACAAAATGAAAAGGGGACCCTCGCGGGTCCCCTTAACACTTACTTACTAACCAAAAGGTAAGTGATTATTTAAGTGCAATGCGTACAACGCTTTCGCTCAAACCATTTTGAACGCGTACGATGTACATACCACGTGGTAAAGACGCAACGTCTAAACGTGCTTCATTCTCAAAGCGCTGCTCCAATACTTTCGCACCAGTTACGCTGTAGATAGCTACGTTAGAAGTTGTACCTGTAGTGTTTTCGATGAACAATACATCAGAAGCTGGATTTGGCTTCACGATGAAGTCCGCTGCTGCTTCTTCAATACCGATACCAGAACATGGACCACACTCTTCCCAACATTGAACGTCAAGAGTAGTATCCGCCTGAGAAATAGTCACTAGACGGTTCGTGAATGCACCAGTAGTCAACGTACATACTGAATCGGCAGTAGTTGGATCAAAGTTCTCTTGAATAGCCCAGCTATCCGCAGTGAATTTGAACTCGTAAGAACCTGGCAATAGAGAAAGTGTTACTTCGTATACACCGTCGCCATCAGCGTCAGTCATTTGGTTTGCATCACCACTCCATCCGTTCATTGTACCTGAGATGTACGCAGTAGTAAACGCAGGGCTGTTCGTACGGTCAGACTGGAAGGTAACGTTCACTGGCGTTGCAGGAACAGGACAAGTACCGTCTGTAGTACACTCAGCAAAACATGTGCGGTAATGGAAATCTCCCATCAAGCCCATAGTTGCAGAGTAACCTACCATATCACGGTCACTGTATGTACCCGCAGCACATGGCTTACCTACGATGTTCTCTTTTGCGCCCCACGAAGGATCGTTGGCACTCAAGAATGTGAACATGCTGTAGAAACCGGTATCTGCAGCAAGTGTCTTAGAGTAAACGCTGTCACCGATAGGGTACATCTCGTTATCTCCAGGAACACCGAAGCCAGAACCACCAGCTAAGAATACACCTGTTGAATCAACGGCTCTGTATGCCATGTTCACTTGGAACGTCATGTATACTTGGCCAGCTTTAGCACCACAAGATTCCCATGCAACACCTGGAAGGATAGTATCTCCAGTGAATGCAGCGAAACGGTTCGTGAAAGCACCTGTAGTTTTAGTACAAGCAGTACCAGAAGTCAAACTTTCTTGACCAGTCCATCCATCAAGTGTGAATTTGTACTCAATAGAATCAGCAGTTAACGGAAGAGTTACCGTCCAAATTGAATCACCTTCAGGGTCAGACATTGGGTTACAGGTACCACACCAGCTGTTAAAGTCACCATTCAAGTGTACAGTAGTGTACGACCCTGAATAGTCGCGCATGTCAACGATAAACGTGACATCCTTTTGTGCAAAACCCAACATTGGAAGGGCCAGCATTAATAAAGCGTAGATTTTTTTCATGTTAAGCATTATTTATGGTTAGTAATTATTGAAATACACGTACATAGTCCACCGCCATATATTGTGGGAACACAGTGTTCGGTCCCACTGGCCCAGGCCAATCTCCTTCTACGGCGATGTTAAAAATGAAGAAGAATTTTTCATGGAACGCCGAAAGCGATCCAATGTTTAAAGTATTGTAAAGCACATCGTCCACGTACCACTTCATGGAACCTTGATCCCAGATTAAGCTAAAGACGTGAAATTCATCGGCGTATTTACCTTGTGGCAAGCTTTTGGTCGCACCATGGCTGGCTTGGCCACCGGCATTCCAGTGTGCCGTTCCGTGCACCGTTCTATCGTTTGCACCGTCGCCCCCGATCAATTCCATAATATCTATTTCACCACACGAAGGCCATCCTACCGTGCCGATATTATCTCCTAGCATCCAAAGTGCCGGCCATAAACCTTGACCGTAGGGAAGACGTGCTCGAATATCGATGCGTCCGTATTTGAAACTCTGCTTACCCTGTGTAGTAATGCGTGCTGAAGTAAAGGGTGCACCGCCGAAACTTTCGTCTTTTGCGGCAATAATGAGCACACCATTCTCAACGGTTGCATTGTTTGTTCCTGAACGGTAGTACTGACTTTCCTGGTTTCCCCAACCGGAAGCTCCGGTTTCGTAATTCCAATCGTTTGTGTTCAGCGACGTACCATCAAACTCATCATTCCAAACCAAATCTACACCGGGGTAAGATAATGGGGTTGTATATCCACTGTCCGACTGACCGCTGTAACTGTCGTCATTCTCAAGGGTAATGACATTAAAAGGATTCGGAATGCTCACGTTCACTCCATTGGAATAACTGATCCAAAGCGTCTCATCCTGCTCAAAATCTACATCACCCAACACGGGAATGGAGATGGTCGCACGGCTTTCACCTTTCGGAATGGTCGCTGTACCACTGACCTGCTCGAAATCTTCTCCAGCCAAAGCACTTACCTCTACCGTACTGTAGTTAAACGTCACCTCCGTTGCAGCCGGCTCGTTTAGACTAACCTGGTATTCGTAGGTGTTCGCTGAATTTCCTTCGACCACAACGACATCGCTGCCTGATAGCACAGGCGGTTCTGCCGTCTCACAAGATGTGAACGCAATGGCTAAGCAAAAGGGAACAAGTAATTTATTCAACTGCATAATAGGGGTTGGGGTCTGAACCAATTATTCTGAGTAAAGTGTGTAACGCCAAATCAATGAGCCACCACAATTCACTTCGATTTCCATGTAGCGCGTTGACCCATCGTCGGTCATACTCAAAATATCATAAGTGATTTCAGCAACAGGATTGCCCACCTCACCTGTATTTGCAGCCTTTGGAAGACCAATGAAAGCGCCCGTTCCAATTACTTTTAACTGGTCAACACCATTGAGACCTGAACCTGGTAGTACTTCAAAACCATGCGTACCACTCGCCCATGCGGCCTTAGGGCCGGTCAAAATGGATTCTGGCTGGCAGCCATCAGCCGCCACACCCATATAGGTTTCAGCCCAGATATCGCCTTTGGTGTCGTAAATCATTTCCAAATCAGAATTGAACGTCCATTCGTCGTCAAAAGCACACGGACGGTCTGTTGCACCCGTTGCGCCGATCGCCCACCAAGTAGAAGAGGCATCCGGTGGTCCTACCCAAAGTGCACCCGCTTGAGGTGCAAGTTTCCATGTGCGCGAAGTACAATCGGTCAAAAATTCAGATGTACCGGCACAAACAAAGGCGGCATCTATCAAAATTTCAACTTGCCCTTGTGCAGTGGCGTGTCCACCTTGGTTGATTACGGTGTGCTTGATATCGTATACCCCCATTTTAGGGATGAATACTTCTACCTCTTCGCCAGTGAAGACGCCAACACCGTCCACTTCCCATTGGTATAGGAACGGATCACCAGAACTCTCACTGGTCAACATTACTGTGTTAGAATCCACGAATTGCAGGCTGTAATCAGCCGTAGGCAATGGACCCAATTCTGTTTTGCCCGGTACCGTTGGTTCACACGATACAGCCGCAAATGCTAAGCCAAGAATGGCGAATAATTTGAATGCTTTCATTTTAGTAGCCTGAGTTTTGAGTTAATGCACCTTGCGATGCGTCCAATTCATTTTGCGGAATAGGTAAATACATGTGTTTCGTATCGTCCCAGTTGTCTAAAGTAGTCGCTGCCTTACCTGTTCTAATCAGGTCATAGTAGCGGTGTCCTTCTGTGGCCAATTCCATTCTACGTTCGTCGTAGATAGCTTCCAACAGTGCGTTGCCTGATGCGCCAATTCCCTGAATACCTACACGTGAGCGTACTTGGTTGACGTAGCTGCGAGCGGTTCCTTCTGAACCACCACTGCGCACGAGACCTTCAGCCGCCATCAGCAATACATCCGCATAACGGATTTCGCGAATGTTATTTCCCCAGTTCAAAGCAGGCTCACCATCTGGTGGGAAGTTGCTCGCAAGGGGTGCATATTTCTTCATGAAGAACCCAGTATTCTGGTATCCTGGGCTGTACTCTGCACCTGCTAGGTTGTCCGCATCAATAATGGTAGCTGCATAACGTGGATCGCCGTCCATGAACGATTCTAAATCCTCTGTAACAGGACAGAAACCCCATCCTGGAGCATAATCAGGGCCGTTGTAATCGCGCATACCACAAAACTGTACACCCACATTTCCTTCGCTGTGGCCAGAACCGAATCGGCCCCAGTCGCTTGTAGAGTTTTCAGAATAGGTGATTTCGAAAACGCTTTCAACACCCCACTCGCCCGTTTTCTTGAAGATGTCCTCGTAGCTCGGCTCAAGGCTGTATTGACCGGAGTTGATGACCTCTTGACACAAGGTAGCTACCTCGTCCATGTTCGCATCGTCGTCCATAAATAAGTAGACACGCGCAAGAAGTGCTTGTGCAGCACCTTTCGTTACACGGCCCAATTCAATGCCTGGAACGCTCACCGGTAAATCCGGAATAGCCGCTTCCAATTCAGCGATGATAAACGGATACAATACCTCTGGACCTACCTGATTTACAGAATAGTATTCCGATGGATCCAACGTACTTTGAATCAAAGGCACATACCCAAAGTGGCGTGCGAGATCAAAGTAGAATTTCGCACGTAAGAAGTGTGCTTCTGCTTTCGAACGCGTTTTGAATGCTTCTGAAGCTGCATCAATGGCATCAATCTTCTCTAGGAAGAGATTTGCACGGTACACCCCCTTGTAATTCTTGCGCCAAAAACCCGCTTGAGGTCCCAAGTTCGGGGTCCAAGTAAAGTTATCTGTTGCAACCCAAGACGGCTGATCCGATGCATCCGAACCACCCGCGTAGGTATCATCAGAAGCTACGTTCATTAAGAAGCGGTGCATAGAAAAACCGTACTGGTCATTCCATTGCAAAACATCATAGATACTTACCAATGCCTCGAATGCTTGTTCTTCCGTTTGGTAGTAGTTGATTTCCAAATCACGTCCTACTGGAGTAGTCGTTAGAAAATCTTTCGAACATCCGACAGATACGAGTGCACCCAGTGCGAGTATTGCGAATGATTTGATTGTTGTATGAAGTGTCTTTTTCATCTTTCTAGCTTATTTGAAAGTGACGTTTAAACCAATGCTGTGTACACGCGCTTGTGGATAGATACCGCGGTCTACACCAAAACCTGCTCCGATTTCTGGATCAAATCCAGAGTATTTCGTGAAGGTCAATAAATTCGTTCCTGCATAGTAAATACGCATTTTACGTAGCATCAAACGATCAGCCACTGCTGGGCTCAAATTGTACCCAACTTGAACATTTTTAATACGGAAGAAGCTGCCGTCCTCCACGTAGAAATCTGAGCTACGTGCAAAGTTCATGTTGTTGTCCTGGAACGTTAAGCGAGGGTAATCGTTTGAGGTACCTGGTCCTGTCCATCTGTCTAGCGCAGCGCCCGTCATGTTCGCTGTTGGAAGATCGTAACGACGTGTTGCGTTGTAAATCTGATTTCCCCAAACTCCTTGACCGAAGATGGCGATATCCCAGCTCTTGTATTGCATATCAATATTGATACCCGCTGTCATGTCTGGCGTTGGATTACCGATAAACGTTCTGTCGTCCGCAGTAATTTCGCCGTCGCCGTTTACATCCACAAAGCGGAAATCACCTGCAACCGCTCCTGGTTGCAGTGTATCGCCGTTTTCACCACCGGTGTGGGTGAACACTTCGTCTTGCGTTTGGAAAATACCGTTGGTTTGGTATCCGTAGAAGTAACCTATGGGCAACCCTTCTGAAATACGCGTTATTTCCAAACCTTGTGGACCCCACTGCTGGCCTGGTAAATATCCGCTTTCGTTACCCAATAGCACTACTTCGTTTCTCAAGAAACTTACGTTCGCTGATGCAGCGAATCTGAAATCTTGCGTAAATGATTTTTCATAACCCAATTCGATATCGATACCGCGGTTAGACATCGAACCGATGTTCGCAGTTGGCGCATCGTTACCAATGTAATCTGGTAATGGCGGACGCGTTTTCATATCGTTGGTAATACGGCTGTAGAAATCAATGTTAGCTGTTAGCCAATCGTAAGCACGCATTTCAACACCTACGTTGAATTGGCTTACGCTTTCCCAACGTAAATCTGGATTTGCCACCTGAGCAGGCGCTGTACCGTTGGTTAACACTTCACCGGAACCGAACGTGTACGAACGACCTCCGACAATCGTAGAAGCATATTCTAAAGAACCTGCAGCATCGTTACCGTTCAAACCGTAACCTGCTTTTAATTTCATCGTGTTTACATTATCAAACACCCAGAAGTTTTCTTTGTGAAGGTTCCAACCTGCACTCACCGACGGGAAGTACCCCCAGCGGTAGTTCGCACCAAAGTTGGACGATGCGTCTGCACGAAGAATCGCTGTAGCTACATATTTTCCTTGGTAATCGTAGTTGGCACGAGCGAAATACGATTCAATCGCATAGCGCTCCCAATAACCACCATAAACTTGTTCGCTTTCCTCATTACGTGCGTAGTCGATCGTCGCGCCGTTGTACGTGCTTACCGGCACATCGCGCTTGCTACCACCGATGTAGCGGCCTTGAACCTCCTGAGCACTGTGGCCAGCAAGACCGTCAAAGTGATGATCGCCAAAGTCTTTTGTGTAGGTAATGGTTTGATCCCAAATCCAAGTAAAGGCACGGTTAAAGTTGCTGTACACCATGTTGGTGTCTAAGAAGTTAGTTGCATTCAAATAATGTGAAGGACGGAAACCGTTGCCTCCATAGAACGCGAGGTCAACCCCCATACTTGTGCGTGCTTTTAATCCTTCAGCAATCTCAAATTCAGCAAACGTGTTGTTGACAATTTTATCCGACCAACCGTAGTTGTTTTCAATCATATACGCAGCAACAGGATTTAAAACCTCTGAAGTTACACGGCTTGAAATTCCGTAAATACCGCCTGCATCACGAACAAGGTTGTTACGCAATACACCACCAGAGGTGTAAGGGGCTTGAGAAAGTACCGTAGGATCGGTCTCGTATAAAGGAGTGATCGGATCAATATTCATTGCACGGCCTAAAGGCGAACCAAATTCAGTGTTCTCCGCAACCGTTTGGCTTTCGTTGTGCGTGTAAGCCACATTCCAACCTATAGTGAAGCGGTCGTTTGCTTTTGTAATGGTATTTAGACGTGCAGATAGACGTTCAAAATTTGACTTCCCTTCCGCGACAATACCGTCTTGCTTGAAGTGACTGATTGATGAGAAGTAGGAACCGCGATCTGATCCACCAGAAACACTGAAATCAGTGCTGCGCATCAATGCGTTCTGATTAAATACGTGCTGTTGCCAGTTCGTTCCTTCGCCATAAATAGATGGATCATCATAAATAATTGGCTGACCAGCTGCAGCGGCCATTTCATTTTGAAGGGTAGCATATTCTGTCGCGTTGAGAAGCGGCAATTGCTTCCAAGAATTCTGAACACCCGTGTAGGTACTAAAATTCACCTCCATGCCTTTCGCAGTAGAGCCGTTCTTAGTAGTCACAATGATGACACCGTTCGCTCCACGTGCACCGTAAATGGCTGCAGAAGCGGCATCTTTCAACACCTCTATGGTTTGAATATCGTTAGGGTTTAAGTAGTCAATACCTCCACCGATCACAACACCATCGACAACATATAAAGGATTCGATCCATTGATTGAAGATGTACCGCGAATACGAACCACCGAAGCAGCACCTGGCTGTCCGGAATTTTGGAGTACCTGCACACCCGAAGTTCTACCCTGTAGCGCAGTCTCTAAACGAGGCAACTGAAGATCTTCTAAGTCTTCCGCTTTTACGCTAGAGATGGCTCCGGTAACGTTGCTCTTTTTTTGAACACCGTAACCGACGACAACTACTTCATCCAAGGTGCTTGCAGCTTTGTCGTATTTCAGTGCAACTTTTACCGTTTTCGCGTCACCTAGAACGACAGATTTACTTTCGTACCCTATAAAAGATACATTAATCTTAGTTCCTTTCGTGGCGTCTAACGACCAGCGGCCGTCCATATCCGTCATCGCAGATTTCGTTCCTGCCTTCACTACTGCACCAGGTAATGGTGCGTTGTCCGCTGCATCTACCACAGTACCAGAGTATTGTGCAGTTGCAGTAAACATCATAAAGGAAAACAGAACGAGTAAGCTGTTTCGCATGCTGTGTTTTTGCATTGTGTTGAGTCTATTAGCGTTTAAATGTACTTTGTACACTCAAAAGTGTTAATCTATTATTAAGAACGCAACTATGGGCGCCGGACAAATACCGGACAGAATGTTAACACCAGTAAAGTCAAAAGGTTCAGGGCAATTCTTAGTACAGTAAAGATGCCGAATCACTCGTCAAAGAAACCGTCAATATCGCGTCGATCTTTTTTTGTAGGACGTCCCAATCCCTTTTGACGACTGACATTGCGCGCTAAACGTAGAAACGCCATTTTATCTAGTTCGACTTGGGGCGTTTTATTCTCAATGAGGTCTGCGACGAATTTTGCGCTTACCCGACTTTTAGGCAATGCTTTGATTTGGAAGACTTCATCAAAACCGTGGCGCTTAAGCGTAAATAGGTCGCCCTCTTTGACTTCACGGGACGGTTTCACTGGATGTTCATCCATATAAACGCGATTAGATCTCACCTGCTCGCCGGCTAAGGTGCGGGTTTTGTACAATCGGACACACCACAAGAATTTGTCTATACGCATGGCTACAAAATTGCACGTTTTCCACTAATTTCAAGCCTTCAAGATTAAAAATGATCGAATGAAGAAATCAGTACTCCTTGGGGCATTGGCCTTTAGTACATTATTTGCCTGTCAAAACGCAGATGAAGCGGCTACTACGACCCCGGAAGAAAGCACTCAGGTTATGAATCACTCAGCAAAAGGCTACCAATTGTACACCGTGCGTGAAGCACTTACCGGTGCGGACTCCATCGCCGCCACACTGCGGGCTACGCACGAAATGGGCTATGAAAAAGTGGAAAGCTTTGGCTACATGGACGGCGGTTTTTTAGGCCTGAGTACCACAGATTTTAAAAACGCAATTACAGATGCGGAACTTAAAAGTCCATCTGGACACTATATGCCTCCAGAATTGGCCAGCGAGACTATGGGAACCATCGATCCAGCGTCCATTGATGCGTTTTTAGATGCTGCAGAGGCGCTTGAACAAAAATGGGTCGTTGTACCCTGGATGAACGAAGCGTGGCGCAACAAAGAAGGGTACGACCATTTGATTGAATACCTGATCCAATTAGGAGAAGCAGCAGCACAGCGCGGCATGGTCGCGGGCTGGCACAACCATGATTTCGAATTCGCTCCACTAGAACCCAACCAGCCCGGTTCTCCTTTTGCTTATGAGTACCTGTTGAACGCACTCGAGGGCAGCAATGTCATCTTTGAAATGGATATTCATTGGGTGGCCTTCGCCGGACAAAATCCAGTAGAATGGATGGCACACTATCCGGGCCGATTCCCTTTATGGCACGTTAAAGATTTTGCCGCAGATACCGCAACCCAAGTGCCCGTGGGGCAAGGCGTCCTGGACTGGGCGGAAATATTTGCCATGGCAGAAACCGCAGGGCTACAACATTATTTCATCGAACAAGACTTCTGTGCTGCGGACAAAGCCGTTCAATGTCTTGAAGAAAGTATAGCATGGGCCAAAGAGCAGCCCTTCATGAATTAAACTAAACTGCTCAAGCAGCGTTAACACCACTACGAACACAACTGACCTATGTACGGAGGATTAAAAGACCATTTGACCACACAACTTGAAGAGATCACAGCAGCCGGATTATTCAAACGCGAACGGATTATAACCACGCCTCAAGATGCAGTCATAAAGACTACTGAGGGCGAAGAGGTTCTGAATTTTTGTGCAAACAACTATTTAGGATTGAGCTCACACCCGCGCGTTTTGGCGGCGGCTCAAAAGACATTAGAAACGCACGGTTTCGGCATGTCATCCGTACGTTTTATTTGCGGTACCCAAGACATTCATAAGGAGTTGGAGGCAAAACTAGCGGAGTTTCTGCACTGCGAGGACACCATTCTCTACGCAGCGGCCTTCGATGCGAACGGCGGCGTGTTTGAGCCGTTACTTACCGCGGAAGATGCCATCATTTCAGACAGTTTAAATCACGCCTCTATTATTGATGGAGTTCGCCTTTGTAAAGCGCAGCGTTACCGTTATGCGAATAACGATATGGCAGATTTAGAGGCGCAATTGCAAGCAGCTGAAGGTGCCCGATTCAAAATAATTGTGACCGACGGTGTTTTTTCTATGGACGGTTATGTCGCCCAATTGGACAAAATTTGTGATCTCGCCGACAAATACGATGCACTGGTCATGGTGGATGAATGCCACGCCACCGGATTTATTGGCAAGACGGGACGTGGTACAGTCGAGCTAAAAAATGTGCTGGGGCGTGTGGATATTATTACCGGAACGTTAGGTAAAGCCCTGGGCGGTGCAATGGGCGGTTTTACTACCGGACGAAAGGAAATTATTGAAATGTTGCGTCAAAAATCTCGCCCATACCTCTTCTCCAACTCGCTCGCGCCAGCTATTGTAGGAGCGTCGATTGAGGTGTTGAATTTGCTGAGTGAAACGACGGACCTTCGTGACCAATTGGAGTGGAACGTCAACTACTTCAAAGACGGAATGAAGGCTGCCGGATTTGACTACAAGGACGGTGAAAGTGCCATTGTACCGATCATGCTTTATGATGCCGCCTTGAGCCAGGAATTTGCAGATCGACTACTTGCCGAAGGCATTTATGTAATTGGCTTCTTTTATCCGGTTGTACCGAAAGGTCAAGCGAGAATTAGAGTTCAGTTGAGTGCTGCACATACCCAAGCGCACCTGGACAAAGCCATTGCAGCATTTACAAAAGTGGGCAAGGAATTGGGCGTAGTGGACTAAGGAAGTCCATTTTAACAACACTTTATCGAGGTTTATTAGAAGCTAAAAGCGCTCATCTGCAACCGTAGCGTTACTTTTGAGCCTCATTAGAACTACAGCACATGCTTATTCAGATTTTACAGTTCGTTTTAGGACTCTCCATATTGATCGTACTTCATGAGTTTGGTCATTATTTGCCTGCACGTTATTTTGGCGTGCGCGTTACTAAATTCTACCTCTTTTTCGACTATAAATTTTCTTTATTGAAGAAGAAGATTGGGGAAACTGAATGGGGAATTGGTTGGATTCCATTAGGCGGCTATGTGAAAATTGAAGGTATGGTCGACGAAAGCATGGACACCGAAAACCTTAGCGAAGAGCCCGAAGAATGGGAGTTCAGAGCGAAACCGGCCTGGCAACGTGTGATCATTCTCACCGGAGGTGTCATCATGAATTTCATCACTGCGTATTTTATATATGTGTTCTTATTGATGTCTTATGGTAAAGACTATTTGCCTAACGAAAGTTTAGTCAACGGCATCTGGACGAACGAAATGGGGCTTTCCATGGGGCTCGAGAACGGCGATAAAATCGTGAGTATCGGTGATAAGATCCCTGAAAGCTACCGTGAAATTCCAATGGAGATTCTATTAAGCCAAGAAGAAGATATCGTCGTGGAGCGCGCGGGTAATCTAGTTACCGTACCCATCACCATGGAAGCTATCGAAGATATGATCAGCAACAAAAAATTTGTTGGATTGATCAAACCCCGTATGCCCTATGTCATAGGGGCGTTTGGTGAGGAAAGTGTAGGAAGCGAGGCTGGACTTGCTGTGGGTGATAGCATTGTCGCGCTCAACGGACAGGAAATGCTGTTTTTCGACCAATACAAGGCGGCCTTACCGGCATTAGCCGGGCAAGAGATTGCATTAAGCATCTACCGCGAGGGCCGATCTGATACCGTGAAAATGACCGTGCCGGAATCCGGTCAAATAGGCGTATACAACACCGGAGCGGTGTTTAAATACTACGAAATCAAAAACAAAGCCTACACCTTTGCGGAGGCTTTGGGTGGTGCAGGAGGCGAGGTTCAGAATAAATTAATGAGCTACATCCGTCAATTCAAACTCATCTTCAATCCTAAGACGGAAGCGTACAAAGAAGTAGGTGGTTTCTTGACCATCTTGAAACAATACGACCAGGCGTGGAATTGGCGTCATTTTTGGGAGTTTACGGCATTCTTGAGCATCATGCTTGGATTCTTGAACATCCTGCCTATCCCCGCTTTAGATGGCGGTCATGTGATTTTTACGGTCATTGAATGGGTGTCCGGTAGAAAGCCTTCGATCAAAGTACTGGAATATGCGCAAATGGTCGGTTTCTTCTTACTTCTGGCCCTATTGATCTTTGCGAACGGAAACGATATCATAAAAGCCGTTTTCGGCGGGTAAATCCATGGATGCAAGCAGTACCATATACACTCATCTCGGTCAGGTAAATGATCCTGAGATTCCGGTACTGAGCCTCCACGATATGGGCATTTTACGCGCAGTAAACGTGCTCCCAGAGACCGACGAGCGTCATGCCCAGTCGTTAGAGCGCTTTCACACAAGCCATCCCGACGCTCCAAAGGAACATGCCGATCATGTCTACGAGATTGTCATTAGCCCTACCTACGTAGGTTGCCCGGCCATGGATCGCATGTCTCAAGATATTGAAGAGGCCATGTTTGTACGCCAATTGCCTTTTACCATCACCCAGCAACTGCAGCCGTCGTGGACCACTGAATGGATTTCGGAGGAAGGAAGAAAGAAAATGGAAGACTACGGTATTGCACCGCCTGTTTCCGGATCAGCAGATAAACGAGAACTCTTTGCGGAGGCGCCAAAAGTCCGCTGTCCCAAATGCAAAGATCCGGATACCCGAATGCTCAGTTTACACGGGAGCACAGCGTGTAAAAGCCAGTACGTGTGCAACAGTTGCCTAGAGCCGTTCGAATACTTTAAGTGTTTGTAAATCGGCCGAGGTGAAATGCCCCTCATGTCCTAACTTTGAGGAGCCCAAACACAGACTCATGTCAAAAAAGACCACTATTCCGTTCGAAAAAGCGTTCAAACTCATGGCCACGGCTAAGAGTATGGCTGAATTGTACGAGCGGGAAAAGGATACGACGTCAAAATATGTTCACGCAACGAGCCGTGGCCACGAATCGGCCCAGCTTGCGCTTGCCTTGCATCTAGAGCCAAAAGATTATGTCGCTCCATATTACCGCGACGACAGCTTGCTACTAGGTATCGGCATGACCCCAAAAGATTTAATGTTGCAACTGCTGGCAAAAGTGGACGACCCCTTTTCCGGTGGTCGCACCTATTACAGCCACCCAAGCCTCAATGACGCGGATAAACCAAAAATTCCGCACCAGAGTTCTGCCACTGGAATGCAAGCCATTCCCACAGCCGGTGTGGCCATGGGGATACAATACCGCGAGCAGCAGGGGTTAGCCAGTAAAGAGGAATTGGGCGGAATCGCCGTATGTAGTATTGGCGACAGTGCCATGACGGAAGGTGAGATTTCTGAAGCACTGCACATGGCAGCGTTGAAGCAATTCCCGCTACTTATGTTTGTTCAAGACAACGGCTGGGACATCAGTGCCAACCGGGCGGAGGTTCACCACAGCAATGCGGTGGAGTATGCGAAAGGGTTCACTGGTATTGAAGCCGTAGATATAGACGGGACAGATTTTGAATCGGCGTATTCGGAATTGGGCAAGATTATCAAGACGATGCGCAAAGAGCGCCGTCCGTTCTTAGTTCGCATGGATGTACCGCTGCTGAACCACCATACTTCTGGTGTGCGTAAAGAATGGTACCGCGACGATTTGGAGGAAGCGGCAAAACGCGACCCCTATCCTATTTTGAAGGCGCAATGTTTGAAGGCCGGGGTGAGCGAAAAGGAATTGGACCAGTGGGAAACCGAAGCGGGCCAATTCGTTCAAGCCCAGTACGAAAGCGCCCTATCCATGCCAGATCCGCAACCGGCAGATCTACTTACTCATGATTTCGCGCCCACCCCCATTACTGAAGAGCGCGGCGAACGTGCGCCCAAAGGTGCTGAACCTACGGTAATGGTGGATGCCGCATTGTTTGCCATCAAAGAACTCATGGCAGCGCATCCAGAAGCACTATTGTACGGGCAGGATGTCGGTGGAAGATTGGGCGGTGTGTTCCGCGAAGCGGCCACGCTTGCGCAGAAATTTGGTGACGAGCGCGTATTCAACACACCCATTCAAGAAGCATTTATCATCGGTTCTACGGTCGGAATGTCGGCTACTGGGCTCAAGCCATTTGTCGAAGTTCAGTTCGCAGATTACCTCTGGCCAGGCATGAACCAATTGTTCACTGAAGTCAGCCGCAGCTATTACCTCAGCAATGGAAAATGGCCGGTGAGTACCGTCATCCGCGTCCCGATCGGCGCATATGGATCCGGCGGACCCTTCCACAGTTCTTCTATTGAGACAGCCGTGACGAGCATTCGAGGTATTAAAATCGCTTACCCATCGACAGGAGCGGATCTGAAAGGATTGATGAAATCGGCGTTTTATGACCCTAATCCGGTGGTTATTTTTGAACATAAAGGCCTGTATTGGAGTAAAATACCGGGAACCGAAGGGGCTAAAACCCCAGAACCTAGCGCAGACTACGTCATTCCGTTTGGAAAAGCGCGTATGGTGATCGAAGCGGAAGCTTCTGCAGTTACCTCGGGTGAATCTGCGGTAGTGGTGACCTATGGCATGGGAGTGTATTGGGCGCAAAAAGCGGCCAAAGCTTTCCCAGGGCAGATCAGTATATTGGATTTACGCACGCTCGCACCGTGGGACCGTGCTGCGGTCATGGCGGAAGCTAGAACTCACGGCCGCGTGCTGGTGCTTACTGAAGAATGCAGCAGCCCTAGTTTCGCTCAAAGTGTGCAAGGTGCTATTGCCGAGGAATGCTTCGAATTTTTAGATGCGCCCGTGCAACTTCTGGGTGCAGTGAATGTACCGGCGATTCCTTTGAACACTACCCTCGAACAAACCATGCTCCCGAACGCCGATAAAGTGGAAGGAGCATTGCGCAGTTTGCTCGCGTATTAATAGGGACCAATTCAGTAAAAATGGGTACTTTAGTCGCTCAAAATCAGTAGTGATGAACACAGTATTTCTAGGGATCATGGGTCCCAACCAAATGATTCTCATCCTTGTGGTGGTTCTGTTGCTTTTTGGAGGCCGCAAAATCCCGGAATTAATGCGTGGTTTAGGTCGCGGTGTTAAAGAATTTAAGGACGGCGTTGCCGACGAAGAATCAAAGGACGACTCGAAAGAGTAAACCCATCCCAACGTAACGCATATGAGTACCACGGCCCAGGCGGTTGAACAGTTTTTGGCAAAAATTGACCAAACGAAAGACCTCAACATCTTTCTAGAAGTTTGGGCAGATGAAGCGCGCGCGCAAGCGGCGCAAGTCGATGAAAAAATTGCTGCAGGAACGGCCGGTTCTCTCGCAGGTATGGTCATTGCGTTGAAAGACAATATTTGCTACCGCGGACACAAAGTCAGTGCTGCGTCAAAAATCTTAGACGGTTTCGAAAGCCAATTTTCAGCCACCGCCGTTGAACGTTTGCTTGCTGCAGATGCGGTGTTTATAGGCCGCACCAACTGTGATGAATTTGCTATGGGTTCTGGGAATGAAAATTCTGCCTTTGGCCCAACCAAAAACCCACACGACCCAACGAAAGTACCTGGCGGTTCTTCAGGCGGCTCTGCTGCTGCAGTAGCAGCCGGTCTTTGCCATGCCGCGCTAGGATCAGATACGGGTGGATCTATTCGCCAGCCCGCTAGTTTTACGGGTACCGTTGGCTTCAAGCCTTCCTACGGCCGCGTCAGTCGCCACGGGTTGATCGCTTATGCCAGCAGCTTTGACCAGATCGGTCCGTTCACCACTTCGGTGAAAGACGCGGCCCGCATCATGGAAGTCATTGCCGGACCGGATGCTTTTGACGCCACCGCCATGCAAGAGCCCTTAGCTCCTGTGACAAAAGGCCAGCCGAAAAAAGTAGCTTATTTAAAAACTGCTGTAGACAATCCCGCAGTGGACGAAGGCGTTCGCAAGGCGTTCATGACCCAGTTAGAATTGCTTGAAAATGCGGGGGTCATCGTTGAGCCAGTAGAACTGGAGCTCTTGAATACGCTCGTTCCCATTTACTACATCATCACTACCGCTGAAGCCAGTTCCAACCTCGCAAGGTTTGACGGTGTTCACGCAGGTTACCGCCATCCTGAAAGTACCGATCTTGAGAGCGTATATAAACTCAGCCGCAGTGCAGGGTTTGGAAAAGAGGTTCAACGCCGTATTATGCTGGGGACCTTTGTGTTGAGCTCAGGGTATTACGATTCTTTCTTTGGCAAGGCACAATCGGCCCGTCGTTTGGTTCAGGAGTGGACCGACAAAACGTTGGAAGAATACGACGCCATTTTATGTCCTACTTCGCCGACTACGGCGTTTGAGATTGGGCGTGAGGTGAGCGACCCTACCGTGAATTATTTAGAAGATATTTTTACAGTTCAAGCAAATATTGCAGGCGTTCCCGCCGTTAGTATACCTATGGGCGTCCATGCAAACGGACTACCGATGGGTCTTCAACTCATGGGGAGCAACGGTGCGGATTTGGACGTATTGGCCATGGCCGATTGGATCCAAAACCACTAAGAATGCGCACGACAACTACCTTACTTTTTACTTTCATTTTTGCAGCCGCTTTTGGTCAAAACAGCGATACAACTGCCTTATCGACTGATACTACGACCACGGCATTAGCTGCGTCAACCACTTTAGATAGCGCGGCCTTGTGGGCACTGGATGATCGTCTTGCAAAATTGGATGCTGAGCATGTTTTTCGCACCGCTGCACAGATTAAAGTCATTGATACCGTACATCCGCTGCCCTTAACAGACAGCATCTTCGAGCACTACATGGCCGAATTGGACCAACGTACGCCGTTTGAAATGACCTACAATCCCACCGTGCGTAAATACATTGAGCGTTACCTCAAGCACGGTACGGCGCGGTTGAGTCGCATGATGGCCCACGGTCAATATTACTTCCCCATGTTCGAGGAACACCTCGACAAATATGACATGCCGTTAGAGCTTAAATATTTAGCGGTGGTTGAAAGTGCGTTGAATCCTAAGGCCCGCTCCTACGTTGGCGCGACCGGTTTGTGGCAATTCATGTACAGCACGGGGAAAATGTACGATCTCAAGGTCAACAGCTACGTTGATGACCGCAACGATCCATTAAAAAGTACCGAAGCCGCGTGCCAATACATGCTTAAAATGTATGATGTTTTTGAAGATTGGAACCTCGTTCTAGCTGCGTACAACAGCGGTCCAGGGAATGTCCGTAAAGCCATTCGCCGCAGTGGAGGGAAAACGTCCTACTGGGAAATTCGTCCGTTTTTACCGCGCGAAACTTCGGCGTACGTACCGCTCTTTATCGCAGCGACTTATGCGATGGAATACGGGCATTTGTACGGTGTAGGGCCCGCCGATATACCCGCCTACTACGTTGCAACAGATACGGTTCGCGTTACGAACCAATTGCACTTTCAACAGCTAGAACAACAGCTCGGCGTTGCATCCGACCTACTGGAATTCTTAAATCCGCAGTACCGATATAAGATCATTCCTGTTGTCGATGGCACCGATTATTTCATCACCCTACCAAAGGAAAGTGCCGTAGCCTTTAGAGCACAACAAGATTCCATTTACACCATAGCCGCCGGCTATTTTGAGTCGCGCGCGAGCACGATGCCAGAGTTCACCCAAATGAACGAACGGACTACGCACCGGGTTCAAAGCGGCGAAACCTTAGGACACATCGCTGGGAAATACGGCGTGGGGGTAAGCGAGATCAAACGTTGGAACGGGCTAACTTCGGATATGATACGTGTGGGTCAGCGCATTGTCGTTTATCCGCGCCGCATCTAAAACAAAGACTGTCAGAAGGCTTTGGTCTACTTTTTGCCTAATTTCCAGTACTAATTCCTGCATTATGTTACGCAACAGCGCTTTACTTCCACTTCTTGTTACTGCTTCGCTCTCCCTCTTCTTCTTTAGTGGATGTACAGAGAAAAACGCAGACGGTACCACTAAAAAAAAGGAGCGCATACTGCCCCCGTCCAGCGGTACTCACAGTGAGCTTTTACTGGTAATGCCTGATGCGCTTTGGGAAGGTGCACCGGGGGAAGAATTCAGAGCACTATACCTTGCAGATGTAGAAGGGTTGCCTCAGGCAGAAGCCTATTTCGATGCTTCTAGAGTTGAACCCAAGGACGTCAATAAAATTCTACAGAAAACAAAGAGCATCCTTTGGGTTGAAAAAAGCGATACCTCGTTTGTGAAAATGCAGAAAGATTTGTGGGCGCGACCGCAACGAATCGTACGCATCACTGCACCGAGCGAAGAAGCAATAGCGAAGTCCATAAAAGAAAGTGCGAAGCAATTGATGGACGCTTTTAAGGAGCACGACATGGGCGTAATTCAGGGTAGGTTGAAGAAATCGTCTTATGCCTATACCCATGAGAACTTAAAAGATATCGGCATTAAAAGCATGCTGCTGCATCAAGGGTTCGACCCCACGCTAGACAAGGAAGATCTGAAAATTTTCGCAACGAAGACGGTCAAGACCATTCAGTACGTTATCGTGAGCGAACGCCCTATGTCTGAAGGTTTGGTCAGTGTTGATGCCATTATTGCGCACCGCGACAGCATCGGAAAAAATTATTTTGAAGGCACCTACGAAGGGTCGTTTATGTCTACGGAACTGATGATCCCGCCCAGCATTGAGAATACAGAAATCAGCGGGATGTTTGCCATTGAAACGCGCGGATTGTGGCGAATGAATGGCGATTTTATGGGCGGCCCGTTCTTATCCTACACCATTTACGACGAGAAAAACGACCGCATATTGACCATTGAAAGTCTCCTGTATGGACCTACTGCGAAGAAGCGAAATGTAGTGTTAGAAATGGAGGCAATGATGCGTTCCATTAAGTTGTAGCAAAGCCGCCTATACTGTACCTTGGGGAGACAAACCCAAGGAAGCATGTTAGAAGTAACTACTAAGGAAGGTGTATTGACCATTACCTTCGATCGTCCCGACAAATTCAATGCATTTAACCGCGAACTTGCCTTAGGTGTGCAGGAAGCATTACGTCTGGCTGCAACGGATACAGCGGTGCGTTGTGTGGTCATCACCGGTGCAGGCAAAGCCTTTTGTGCAGGCCAAGACCTCGGTGAAGCCATCGCAGAAAATGGCCCAACCTTGCGCGATATCGTCGCGAAGCATTACAACCCCATCATTAAAGCCATTCGAGAATTACCGAAGCCCGTCATAGCAGCGGTCAACGGCGTTGCTGCCGGGGCAGGTGCAAATATTGCGCTCGCTTGTGATATTGTAGTGGCACACGAAAAGGCCAGTTTTGTGCAAGCCTTCAGTAAAATTGGTCTAATTCCAGACAGCGGCGGTACGTTTACACTGCCCAGATTGGTCGGTTTTCAGCACGCGAGTGCACTGATGATGACCGGCGATAAGGTGCCTGCTGCTCAAGCGCAGCGTATGGGCATGGTCTATCAAGTGTTCCCGGAAGAACGCTACGAAGGAGAAGTTGCTGCATTAGCGCTGCGCATGGCTCAGATGCCGACTAAAGGTTTGGCATTGACTAAACGAGCGTTGAACGCGGCAGCAACGAATGATCTTAACACACAATTGGACTTAGAAGAAGCACTGCAGACTAAAGCAGGAAAAACATACGATTTCAACGAAGGTGTCCAGGCGTTTTTAGAAAAGCGTGCACCTGAATTTAAAGGAGAATAAAATGAAAGTAGCCGTATTAGGTGCTGGTGCGATGGGCACAGGAATTGGACAGATTGCCGTACAGAACGGTTGTCATGTAGTGTATTACGACAGCTTCCCCGGCGCTACTGACCGCAGTAAAGCTTCGATAGAAAAAATCTTTGGCCGACTGGTCGAGAAAGGTAAAATCACGTCAGACCAAAAAGCAGAAATGCTGGGCCGCATGCATTGGAGTGCAGATGTAGACGCCGTTTCCGGGGCGGATCTTGTAGTTGAAGCCGTGATTGAAGACCTTGATGTAAAAAAGGACTTGTTCGCGAAAGTGGAGCCGCTGCTCCGCTCTGATGCTTGGCTTTGTACGAACACCTCCAGCCTGAGCATCGCCGCACTTTCGAACGGTTTAGCGCATCCGGAACGTTTCGGTGGATTGCACTTTTTCAACCCTGCGCCGCTGATGCCCTTAGTAGAGATCGTGCCTGGCGTGAAAACCGGTGATGACTTTACGGAGACTATGGAAGCTTTAATGCTGGAATGGGGCAAAGTACCCGTTGTGGCAAAAGATACCCCAGGGTTTATCGTGAATAAAGTAGCCCGTCCGTTTTACAGTGAGGCTATAAAACTCTATGAAGAAGGCGTAGCAAGTGTAGCGGAGATTGATGCGGCAGTGAAAAGTATCGGGTTTCGAATGGGACCTTTTGAATTGACTGATCTCATCGGTCACGACGTGAATTATACGGTGACGGAAACCGTCTGGAGCCAATTCTTTTACGACCCACGCTTCCGCCCTTCCATCACCCAAAAAAGACTGAAAGAAGCCGGATTGTTCGGTCGTAAAACCGGCCGTGGTTTCTACAACTACGCTAGTGGTATGGACGCCGCAGTAGTGGCACAGGAAGAAGTGGAAATTGATCCCATGCTGAGTGAAAAAATTGTCGAGCGCATTCTATGCCTTATTATCAATGAGGCCTTAGATGCGGTGTGGCAGGGCATTGCTTCTCCTGAAAATGTCGACCTCGCCATGACTAAAGGAGTAAATTACCCCAAGGGACCCATTCAGTGGGGACGTGAAATGGGCTGGGACCAAGTGCTCGGCACCTTAAAACGCTGCCACAAACACTATGGGGACGACCGCTACCGCCCATGTCCGTTATTGCGTCACCTGAACACTGGAAATGCAGAATT
>Ga0209654_1001045_pt1 | contig 23402 bp, 38 predicted proteins | sample SaaInl1SG_22_DNA_FD_184646 | JGI IMG/M metagenome (GOLD analysis project Ga0209654, IMG submission 184646) | Marine microbial communities from expanding oxygen minimum zones in the Saanich Inlet - ESP_161SG_22_DNA (SPAdes) (version 2) | ecosystem: Environmental > Aquatic > Marine > Intertidal... | reverse complement strand
AGAATAGATATATAAATAAGCACATAATCACGAGTGTTGCAAAAGGTTGCCCAAATGGATTTAAAGAGGTTAATATTGGATATTTTGCCTCAAGGTTAGAAACCTTTGATTGATCTCCTCTTGTTTTTTGTACAAATCCTAACAAAGTTCCTACGAGATAAAATAATATAGCCAATGATAAATATATAATTTTCATAATTTTATTGTTTAATTTTTCTTATACATATGTAATCCCGAAATATGCTCACCATTTTGAGCATTTGAAACTCTATTTGTTTCAGAGAGTGTCCATGGGTTACCATTTCTAGTATTTTCCAAAAACACCTCGACACCAGCTCTATTAGTGTCCTGATTTAAAACATATCTTCTTTCACCGATTTGTAATTTTATAAGTGGATTAACGCCTATGCCTATATTAGGGTCTCCAATAGTGTCTGCACTTGTAAGTTGCCTCCAACCACTCAATAATGTTATTAGCTCCTCCTTTGATCTAAGGCAATTATCCCAATTCATCTGAATAATATATTGCCCTGTTAAATATCTCTCTAATATCTCTCTCATTTTATTATACATTAAATTTATTTATTCCAAATACCATTGAGGATTTTCCTCAATTCTTTCTCCTATCATAGTTTTATCCCAGCTATCAATGAAATTATTATTGCTCTGATTCCAAAGAGGAATAGCTCTCCATCTTAAGTCATGATTATTTTTTTCAAAACTCTGAATAGCTTTAATAGCTTGGTTTTTTTCTGTTTTTATATTAAAAACAATATCAAATTCCAAATCAAAAAATATATTAGAATCGTCATAAGTATCACATTGTAATATATCAATTTTAATCTCTAGAATATCTATTTCATCTTTTAGATCATTAGGTATTGCAAAACTCCCCATTAAGTGTTTTTTACAGTAACTATTTAAAACAGAATTTGATTCACTTTCTCTAAGTTTTTTCAACACCTCTGTAACAATCGATTTTTCACTTATCATTACATTATAAATTGGGATATACATTGATAATGTTTCTTGTTGAATTGAATTAGATCGATTTTTAGTTTCGGTTGAAAGTGTTGATTGAGATACTGATTCATTTTCACCAAAATATTCAGCTTCTAATACTGACATTAGTTCTTCAAATGGTAAATCCAAATATTTCTCCATTGGTTGTTTTTTTTCAATTTCCAACTTACTGACATCTTGATTAAACGATTCAGCACCAGAAAACATACCAGTCATACTCTCAACTTTGGTAACATCCCAATCTCCAATGGGTTGGTTAAATGATTCAGCACCTTCAAACATACTACTCATATTCTCAACATTTGAAACATCCCAATCTCCAATGGGTTGGTTAAATGATTCAGCAAAATAAAACATGTAACTCATACCTTCAACATTTGAAACATCCCAATCTCCGATAGGTTGGTTAAATGATTCAGCATTATAAAACATTTCACTCATATCTTCAACATTTGAAACATCCCAATCTCCGATAGATTGGTTAAATAATTTAGCTCCAGTAAACATAGCAGTCATATCCGTTACATTACTTACATCCCAATTTCCAATTGGTTGGTTAAATGATTCTGCGCCAAAAAACATACAAGTCATATTCTCAACTTTGGTAACATCCCAATCTCCAATGGGTTGGTTAAATGATTCAGTCTCTTCAAACATACTACTCATATCTTTGACATTGCTCACATCCCAATTTCCTATTGGAGAATTAAACTCATGAGCATCTAAAAATAATTTTGACATATCTGTGACTTCAGATGTGTCCCAATTATTAATGTCTCCATATTTATTTAAAGCACTTTCTTCGTCCTTACACCATTCTTTTACTGCTTCTCTTATTGTTTCATTATTAAGTTTTATATTTTTAAAATCTAATAAATTACCTTCTTGATCCCATTCTTTATGAATATTTGGCTTATTATTTTTATATGTGCCATCTAATTTTTTTTGTCCATTTTTATGCCACTCCGTAAAAGCACCATTAAAACTACCTTTTAATCTAACTACTTGTCTTGCTTTAACCCCGTTATCATGATAAGAAATAATTTCACCATCATCTTGTATTCCATTAGTCCAATTCACTTCCACTTGAAGTTGTCCATTTTCATGATATAACTTTGTAGTACCATGACGTTCACCACTATCATTGATTTGATACTCTTCTTTTACGTTGCCATTCTCGTAGAATTCTCTTTTAGAATTTTCCATTTTATTTTTTTTTATTATTAACGAATTAATCGTTATTAAATTGTTTTTTTTTAAACAAAAAGTTAAGTTTTTAACTCTTTATTTATATTATCATTTCAACATTGTATTAAGTTTGTAAGCTTTAAATAAGAAGATCAAAACTTGATTAAATTTATATAATCAACCTCCATCTATTTTTTTAAGCTAAATAATATTCGACACCATTACATTTAATTCTTAAAACACTACCTAAATTTAGCGTATAATACTTTTGGTTATTCATAGAGTAAACGGTAAAATTACCTTTTGAACTTGATTCGGTTTTCTTTGAATTCTTTTTAACAGCTAATTTTGCATTCATATTAGAAACTTGACCGTTTCTCTTAACAAATGTCACGCTAAAAATTTTACCATTTTTTAATTCGTCTAAAGTGAAAGTTTTCATAAGTTATATTTTACCTTAAATATACAAAAAACCTCAGAAAATACCAAGGAATTCTCCCCGGAAAAAAACCATAAATCACTGTATTTACTCACTAAAACAAAGATTTTAGGTTTTGTAAGCACCACCTTCAATCACTTAGTCAAAACACCTTAAAAGTTATTGCTTTTAAGTCACATTAGAACAGCTCCAAAAAAATATTTTATCATATTTTTTGTTATATTTATGTGTTTTTCACACTCATATGCCCATGATCTTCCGTTCTGTAAATTTTAAAAAATAAATCAAAAATATTTACATAGCAAACACGTAGCAAATATGATAATAGAAAAAAATAAATAATTATGAGTAATTACAACGAATTAACTAGTGAATTAATTGAAGATTGGAATCAAAAATTGAACAATGGAAAACTTGCAAGACATGAACCAACATATGTTTATAGAAACAAATCTTCATTCGACTACACTAATTGTATTAAAGTTGAAAAACCTCTAGAGTTTAAAGAAGATAAATTAAACGATTTAGACCTTGGAAAGGTTAAGAAAATCTTTGTAAAGCTAGAAGGAAATTTAAAATGGGGGTATTTTCAACTTGATACTGATGAAACTTTAGAAAAAGACAAAGTAAAAGTAAGGGAATTAAATGATTCTAGAGAAAATATTTCTAGTTATTCTTTTTTTGGTAGTAATTGGATAAAAGATAAGAATATCTATAATGGGAGTATAGAAATAATACAACATCAAGAGGTTTCTGTCGAATGGTTTATAGAGGTTTTAAAACTAAAAAAACAATTAGAGGAGAATGAAGAATATACTGAGGGAGATGATACTATTATTGGGTTTTTAGATTGGCATTGTGAAATGAAGTCTTTTGCTGATGAAATAGGTCTTAATGCTGATCCTGGAGATGGCTGGTCAGACGATGAGATGGGGTTGGTAAGGCATGGTGTTAGTTTAACTTATAATAATGTCTTTACTAAGAAAGAACACGAAGTAGCATCAGCAATAGTAGCTAGCGAATTTATTGGAGGAGATATATGGGAAGAGGTTTTATTTAAATATTAAAAGTATAAAAAGTATTTGCAAAGCAAATACGCAGCAATTATGATAATAAGTAAAAACAAATAAATTAAATGTCATGAGTGAAAAACACAAAGTAGATGGAATGAAAATAGCTGAATACGTTCAGGAAACTATTAAAAGACTTTTTAATGAGCAAAAGATTAATGAAACAGATTTAATTAATCTACAAGATCAAAAGTATTCCAAAACGAAATTTGATTTAAACTATCCTATGTTTAATAAATCTAGATAACCTAAGCAGAGGTATTATGCAAATGAAATATTCAAAGGATATTACCTTACAAATGATTGGTATGAAAAACATTGGGATGATTTTTTAAAATGGGAGAAAAGAAAAAAATTGTAGAAAGAGTTTATATAAAAAACAAGGAAAAAATGAAATTTAATAATGAAACAATAAAAAAAGCAGTAAAAGAGTGGTGTAAAGATCGACAAAGTATTTTAAATAAATACGGAGACATAAAAGATTGGGACACATCTGAAGTCACAGATATGTCTTATTTGTTTTATGATGCAAAATCTTTCAATCGACCCATAGGAAATTGGGATGTGAGTAATGTTATTGATATGTCCCTAATGTTCGGTCGAGCAAAATCTTTCAATCAACCATTGAATAATTGGGATGTGAGTAAGGTCAATACTATGAGATCAATGTTCGATGAAGCAGAATCTTTCAATCAACCAATAGGTGATTGGGATGTGAGTAATGTAACTGATATGTCAATGTTGTTTATGGATGCTTATTCTTTTAACCAACCTATAGGAGATTGGGATGTAAAAAAAGTACGTTACATGAGTTTTATGTTTTCTAATGCAAAATCTTTTAACCAACCGATAGGTAAATGGGATGTAAGAAAAGTTAATACAATGGAATGTATGTTTAAGGATGCCGTTTTTTTTAATCAAGATATTTCAAACTGGAATGTGTCTAAAGTGGTTTTGTTTACAGATATGTTTAAAAATGCTGAATCTTTTAATAGCGAAGTTAATAACTGGAATGTGTATAATTCTCAATGCAAAAGAGGAATGTTTGAAAACGCAAAATCATTTAAAAAACTAATTATTGATTGGCTTATAGAAGACTCTGAATGGGAAAGTATTTTTTCAGGCGCGATATCATTTGACATTGATTTATCTAAAGATTATAAATTCGATAATATTATTTTTAATAACAACTCAATACGAAAGGGTATCTACGAATGGAATAAAGATTCAGAAAAAGCCAAAATAAAATATGGAGATATTTCTAGCTGGGACACTTCAGAAGTTACAGATATGTCATCTTTATTTTATAATAAAAAAGAATTTAACTTTAATATAAGTAAATGGGACGTTAGTAATGTTACTAATATGTCCCGAATGTTTGAAGGAGCAAATTCATTTAATCAACCAATAGGAGATTGGGACGTAAAAAAAATACGGAACATGTCCCGAATGTTTGAAGGAGCAAATTCATTTAATCAACCTATTGGTGAATGGAATGTGGAAAAAGTTAGTAATATGTCCCGAATGTTTGAAGGAGCAAATTCATTTAATCAACCTATTGGTGAATGGGACGTAAAAAAAGTTAGTAATATGTCCCGAATGTTTGAAGGAGCAAATTCATTTAATCAACCTATTGGTGAATGGGACGTAAAAAAAGTTAGTAACATGTCCCGAATGTTTGAAGGAGCAAATTTATTTAATCAACCTATTGGTGAATGGAATGTTGGTAAAGTAACTAATATGTCTAGGATGTTCTTAGGAGCAAAATCTTTCAATCAACCAATTGGAGATTGGAATGTAAGCAACGTAACTAATATGAGCTTTATGTTTTATAATACAAAGTCTTTCAATCAACCAATAGGAGATTGGGATGTAAGTAACGTAACTGATATGAGCTGTATGTTTTCTAATGCATCATCTTTCAATCAACCAATAGGAGATTGGGATGTAAGTAATGTGACAAATATGAGTGGTATGTTTTCTATTGCATCATCTTTTAATCAACCAATAGGAAATTGGGATATTTCTAATAGTTCTATGGGAGGGATGTTTAGGCATGCGGTTTCTTTCTGTCAAGATTTGTCAAAATGGACTGGAGGAAAAGAATTTAAAAATGTTTTTATTGGCGCAAAAAGTTTTCAAAAAATTTATGACCCCATCAATTTAAAAAAAATTATTAAATCTGATTTAAGCTCTCAAGATAAAAAAATTATAACGAAACTTAAAAAACTATTTAATAGTAGGGATTATACAAATATAGATTCTGGGATTGAAATTTTAAGAACGCTTAATCAATCTAACTTATATAATTTTTTTTTAACAGGAATAGAACTAGATGGTGAAGGGTGTTTAATTAGATCAAAAATTTTTTTAGGAAACAGAAACTCTCAACCGTATTTAGATTATATCTTAATTTTACTGATAAACTATGCTAAAGATGACTGTCTAACTGATAAAAGTATAAAAAGAGAAAATATAAAAAAAATAAACTTACAAGCAGCTACATTTGATTATAATAGAGTTAATGGAAATAATTATGAACTGGAGGATTGTGGGAAGTTTACTACATATAATTTTCCTAAATTAGATTTCCCTAATCTTGAGATAATTACACTTGGAAATTATCAAAATTTAGAAAGTGTCGATTTTTTAATTGATTGCAAGTCACTAAAAAAAGTTGATATTTCATCATCTTTAAATGAAATAAATAAAAATGTTTTAAGTCATATAGAAGGTTTAGAGTTCATATAAAACTTAATCAATTTAAAATAGGAGGTATTTGAATTGCAAAAATCAAAATAAATAAGTTTTAGTATTGAAAATCTAAAAATATTTTTTAGCCACAAAAAAAATAAAACCCTATTGCCAAGAGAGGATTCTTCATATATATCTGTAGAATATATATTCATGAAATCTGTGATAGTATAAATTAAATTTGAAGACTTGTAATTCTTCCAAACCAAAGATGATCATTAATTAAGCCATCAGGGCTAATAACCCAAATTACTGGGCAATAGGGTTTTATTTTTGGTTTACTTGCGTATCCATCTGTTAAATATATGCATCCATCGTATTTCAAATTTCTATTTTCGTTTATAAATTCAAATACAGGATCAAAAAATGTACCTCCTCTACCATGAATGTATTTTGGAATTTTCCCTTTATATGAATAATGTTTTTGGATTTCACTATCGCATTCAACAATATCAACTTCAGTGCCAGTTTTCCATATTCCATGAATTTCACTAAAAAACTCATTCAATTCTTTATTATCAATTGAACCTGAGGTATCCAATGCAATTAACAACTTTGAATGTTGTTTAATTTTTAAGCCAGGACGTGTGCCATACCTCTTACTAACTCTTTTGTACGTATATTTTAAATAAGTCTTTTTACTACTATTAAAGAATATTTTAATTGCTGATTTCCAATCAATTTTTTGTTGTTGTTTTAGAATTTCAATTTCTACAATATTTTTAATATTTAATGGTAATTTATCAAAATCCTTATCTCCTGTTCTTTTTTTAGCTTCAACAATAAGTTTTCCAAATATAATTTGTGCAGAGTCGTTATCATATTTGTTTGATTTATCCCAAAATGAATGATCACTATGATTTTTGCGGACCTTTAAGTCGTTTAGTTTTTTAACAACATCCTCATTTTTATCGCTAAAAGAAACTAATTTGTCATAGTACCACTCTAATGTTTCATTTTTTTCTAAATTGAGTTCTGGAAATGTATCTAAAGTAACAGCACTTTCAGGTAATTTCCATTTTCCTATATATTGATTGACTACGATATCTGCAGCAAGATTATACAAGAAATGATCATATTTATTTTCTTTAGATCTGAAAATATGCTTAAATACTAAATGTAATACTTCGTGTTTTATAACAGCTACCTTGGATGAAGCTTTTGTAAGTGATTTGAGGAAAAAATCTTCATTTATAAATAGAGTTATTGTTTTGCCAATTAAACCGACTGCAGCTGTTGGTACCTTATTCGTTATTTTTCTACTTACTCCACTTAAAATATGAGCATAGAATGGCTCTTCAATAAGTAATTTAATAATTGATTTTGAAATTTCATTTTCAATATTTTTATTAGAAACACCCTTTGCCATGTCCACAATTAAATTACTTATAATTGATCTAATATAAAATTTGCTAATTTTTTACTTCTAAGTAGTGATTTCAGATCATCATTATTTATTTTGATTAAATCTTTATATAAACTCATAGTTAGGTCTTTTGGTAGAAGATCTAATAGTAAAAAAGAAACTAAGTTTTCGCCTTTAATTTTATTATAATCAACTTTTTTAGTTGTAAGGTATAATGAAAGTCGAGTGCAAACAGTTGATAATCTATCAAGTCTCATTTCACCATTCTTTCCTTCCGACAAAGATTTCATCTTTTTTTCAATATCACTAAATTTATTATGGTATAATATATCTTCAGGATCTATTAGGAGAAGTAAATCATCATTTAAAAAACTAATAAACGCTGAAGCGGCATATTCGTCTAAACAACCAAAAGCTAATTGATATACTAATTCGTATTTAGAATTTAAATCATCAATAGGCTTAATAAGTCTGAAAAGTTTTTCAAGAGTTCTTGGAGTAGTAAGATTATTATTTATTAATTCAGGATAAGTTAAAACAAATGAAACACCTCTTTTATCTATATCTTTTGAATCAGCCCATTTAGCCCATGACTTTGAATCAAATATTAATGTAGTATGAATCATCCTAGTTAACATTGCATTATCCATAGTAGTTACAGAATAATCCATATCATCAGGGTTTGCTGTAGCTACAATTTGCCATCCCTTAGGCAGCTTCCATGATACTAATTCATAATTTTGAATTAATTGCATACAACCTCTTAAAATACGGTCATCAGCTCTATTAAGATCGTCCAGTAAAAGAATACCGGGTCCTTCTTCTTTTGGAACCCAATTTGGACTTATGAATTTTGTTGATTTAACACCATTCGTTTCTATTACTTCTGGGATGCCATGAAGATCACCCATCTCTTCAAATTGAGCTGGTGCTATATACTCGAATTTCATGTTATTTCTTTTAGCAAAACCTTTTACTATTTCTGTTTTTCCAATTCCATGGGTTCCCCAAATGCAAAGAGGTGATTTTATATCGAATTTTAAACCAATAGAAAGGTTATACTTTATTAAATCTTCTATTTCTGAAGAAGTACTTTTTGTTCCAAATATTTTATTTTTCATCACTCCAAATTTAATAAATAATTTAAATTGATTGATTAGTTAATTCAGAATCTTTTATCTTAACTCTTTTTTCTTATAATATTTAATAATGACACACAAAGAATATTTTACAAACAGGATTAACGTGTTTGATGTACCTAAACTTAATAAGGAACAGTTTCTATATGTGCTGAAAATTATAAGCTTAGAAGGTGAAATAAATGCCTTAGACCAAATACAAGATAAGGTTTTAGTTTCAGGATTAAAACAACAAAAAATCAAAGAATTTAATAGACTTACCAAAAGAAAGAAACCAGAAGAGATATATAAGAAGTTAATTTTTAAAACATAATTCTCGAATCTTCCCTAAGACTGTTTAAATGCATTTTAAGAGGGTTTAAGGAGATTTACTTCTATTACATTACCTACATGAAAAAACTTATTAAAACGCCTAATTCGGTATAATTAAAACCATATTCATAAATGCTGGGTTTTAATATAAAATCATACCAAAAAAAAAATAAACTGTGTTTTCCTATGTTGTGATTCCCTATATACCCCTTTTATATATTATAGTATATTATTATTATTTTTTTTCTCTATATAGGACTAAAGTCGACATCTCGACACAAACACTTATAAGTATACTGATAATCAATATTTTAGAGCGTGTCGACTTCGTGTCGACTTTATTAAAACGTGCCGACTTTAATCACTTTTCAATACGATATTCATTTTTTAGATGGTATCTTGGAAACGTAAAGCCTCTTTTTAATGGTTTATTAAGCACGAAAAAAAGTCGACACGACACTTTTTAACGTAAAAAATATAATCAGATGTATGTAGTAAATGGGCTATATATACATATGACGATGACGAAGCAAAAAAGAAAGTGGTTTTTATTTTGACAGGGGGGTCTTATTTTTTTTGTTTTTGTTGTAGATTTTTGGCTTTTTTTCTAGGGCTTACTTTGTTGGTTTGTTTGTTGTTGGTTTGGTCCTTTGTTACATTTACCTCGTTTTACCTTTATAGTACATTTATACCATGTATGATTTTTCGCTGGAGCTTTAACAACTTAAAAAGATAAACTTTATTAAAAATTAATTTGCTGGAGCTTTAAAACTTTATCGCATACATTCAGACAAGGGATAAACCCACCCCGATACAAATAACGACAAAACAATTTTACAATTAATCTAAATTAACATAACTTACTTTAAACCAATACTTTAAAATAAAACTTTCTAGTGTGCATATATGTAACAATAAAACCTTTAAATTTTTACTAAAAAACATGCTATTTTCTTTGCATTATTCGCAATAAAAAATACTATTTATTAAATTATCCATAAAAATGCATAAAAAATCAAAAAAAGTTAGATAAAAATTTGGTGTAAACATTTATTCAGTCTTATATTTGCAGATGTAATCATACAGTAACAATAATTTTAAAATCAAATATCATGACAATTACAAGAGAATTAAATTTAGTAAATTTTGAATTTTGGTCGGGTGCAAATCAAAACCAGTTTACATATTCAGAGTTAAAACAGATTGAAACAGAGCTAGAAGAGATTTTCCCTAATGGAGCAACAGAAACTCAAATAAACGATTTGTTTTGGTTTGAAGAGGAGTTTTTGTGTGGCTTAATAGGCTTAAGTTTTGAAGATGACTATTCAGAAAGATAAACAAAAATAAACCTAAGCAAGTTTTAAAACTGCTTTTAAATTTAACAACAAATTAAAATCAAATATCATGACAATTACAATTTTAAACTATTCAGAGGGTTCAGTTCACCAATTTAACTACAATGGAGAAGACGCCGAAAAATTTTTATTAGAAGAGGGTTTTAGGTTAAAAGATATCGAATGGATGATACATGAAGACTCAAATATTTATTAAAAAAAACAAATCAAATATCATGGCAAAATTATCAGTAACAAAATTAACGGACAGAATTATAAAAGGTAACCTTAAAAAATGGTTTGAATCGGCAACAAAAGAAGAGATACAAAGCGGTTTAACCTGGTACAAGGACGCGCAAGACTTTAGCAAGTACTTATCTAAAAAATATGATATTGATACGTATACGTGCGCTACAGTTGTAAGCTGTTTAAGTCCGAATAATAAATGGGAAAGAAACAAAATCGACGCGGAAACCGTTATAAAAGCGCACATTAACGGTATTGCTCCAGATAGTATAAAAGTTTGCACGTATAACAACAATAAACTAAAGGCTTTCAGATGTTTGAACGGTGAAACCATAAGCGAAAAGGCACCAAAAACACACGCTTTCGCTATGAATGTAGGCTTACTATCTAGCGACCATATAACTATAGATAAATGGCACTTAAGAGCGTGCGTATTAAAGCCAAACGACGTTATAAAAGATTGCACAGAAACAGTAACTGCATTGCAGTATCGACGAATTGAAAAGATAACTGCTCAATTATCAAAAGAGTATAATTTAAAAGGCTATGAATTGCAGGCAATTATTTGGGTGACTATAAAAAATAGCTGGAATAGATAAACAAAAATAAACCTAAGCAAGTTTTAAAAAGGCTTTTAAATTTAACAACAAATTAAAATAAAATATCATGAAGACAAAAAATACTCCTAAAAGAAATTGGATAGCATACGACAAAGAGCATTTAATGGATATAATTAGTGGAATGATTGTTCCAAAAGGAAAAGAATCAGACAATCCAAAACCAAAAGATATTAAAGGTTTTGGTAGAATAGATTTCGCAAAAGGTGGTACAAAATATTAACAACTAAAAATTATGGGAATAGTACACAACATTAAAGTAGAATATACGAACGGACATATTAAAACATACGTTAAAATTTGTTACCAATTTAAGAGAACAAAAATGTACAGACAATTAATACAAATGCTAGACGAAAACAAGATAAAAAATTTCACTTATTAACAACAAATTAAAATCAAATATCATGAGAACAGTATTTACAAACACAGAAATAGTGCACGTTTTTAACGAGCAAAACCAAGAAAAAGGGAGAACATCAAACAATAGCATTTACTTTTATGATAATAAAATTTATTCTTATGGCTCACATTATTTGCTAGGAGAATTTATAGACGAAGAAACTATTGTAATAAATGATGAAGGCTACAGTAATAGTACGTCAAAACATATATCTTTATTAATAAATGCAACAAGAAACAGAAGGCAATTTTTTACTACAAAAATAGAAACTAACATAGTTTTAAGAACCATTAAAGATTATTTAAATAAGTTTACAAGAGCAAGAACAACAAAAGAATTTTGTTTGTTTACAATAGATAAAACTTTAAAAATGTATTTTAAGTATTTAGAATATACGAAACAAAAAACAAAGTACAATAAAATAAAAGAACATAGAGAAATAAAAAGAATTTCAAATAACTTTTACAATAATTTCGATAACTTAGAAAAACAAATAAAAGAACAACAAAAGAAACAAGCTATAAAAAACAAAAAAGAGGTACAAAAGAAATTAAAAGATTGGAAAGAAAATAAAATCAATTGGATATCAAACAAAACAAATAGCGACTACCTTAGAATAAATAGCGACAACGTAGAAACAAGTCAAGGAGTAAAAATACCAATAACAGAAGCTAAAAGAATTTTAAAATTAATAGAGTTAAAGAAAGTAATAGGGCAAAAGATAGACAATAGATTTGTTGTAACATCTTTTAAGGAATTCTTAAAGGTTGGATGTCATAACATATCATTAAAAGAAATAAACTACATAAAAGAATTAATTTAAAATGGAAATAAATATTTTTAAAGCATTAAGAATTTACAAAAGTAACAAGGACTTTATAGTCTACAGTTTAAAAAACAACAAATTGGACAATTATATTTTAACAAATAATCTAAGTACAAACCGAAAAAGATACGGCAATGAATCTAAGTTTTTATTAGTTGACGTATTAAAAAAAGAATTAAACAATATAAAAATAACATTATGAAAACAAAATTTAACAAACTGCAATTAACTGGAATATTATTTACAATATTATTTATTGTGCCGATGCTTATAATAATCTCGATTGACGTTATAAAGAACGGAGCAAATTTATAAAAGGTAAACTGACGAGGATTTAATATCCGAAACGCCTAAGGGCGTCTTTACCATCCGAGTACTGTAAACTATAGGAACATGTTACGCTTAGGCAGTATGGTTTTGCAAGGTGACAAGGTAGCAAATGTAAAAAAAAGTAAAAAAAAGTTTGTCAGATTAAAAAATAAGTTATAATTTAGCTGACAGAAACAAAGTTCTTTGACTTAGTGTGTATTATAAGCCTATCGAGGTTGAAAAAGTGTAGTACTAAGATACTATAATAAAACAAATGATACTAAGAAGTAAAAAATACGACACGTTGGATTAATAAAGAGTGTAACAATACTAAAAATTAGTATGGGTTAATGAGGTTCGATTCCTTCACACTCACTAACAATAAATAAATAAACTATGCGACACACAGAGAGATTAAAGAGGTTACAAGACCTATTCAGTACAACAGAAAACACGTACGTGGCAAGGGAATTAGAGATATTAGAGTATGAGATAGACATCTCTATAGTTGATGCCCAGATTGAAACAGCAAACAATAAATTAAATTTAATAAAATGATAACAGTAACAGAACTAAAAGACTACTTTAAGAGAGATTTAAAGACAGAACCAAGACACAATTTAAGAGCTTGTAAGAAAGCTTTTAACACACTTAACAATGAGGTACAGACAGATGTTTATGATTTGGTGTACCTAATATTTGAGAACAAACCAATAAGAAGCTTACACACCCACTCGTATGGATTCCATACGGCGAATGGTAGACACTTGATAGAAACTTTTAAAAACTTATACGAAAGATATGATCACTAAAACAATATCAATGAAATCAATGTACGGAAATTACTCTGTAATTGATAAGGAATTCAAGGACGAGAATCATTTCTCTAATTGGTACAAACTAATGAGTAATAAAGGACATAAAATAATAGGAATACATGAAAGATAGAATTTACATAAATTTTTTAAATAAAGATAAAAAGTTTAAAGAAGATAGAGAGTATTTTAATTCAATGGAGGATGCTATCAAATGGGGTAGCGATAACTTTGACAAGTTTAATATAGATATGATTAATTATAAATAAAATGGAAAAAAAAGAATTTAGAGACGAAATATGTAGTCAGAGAGATGAACTAGTAGTAAATGGTGAAGATTTAAGCACAACAATACTAGACGCTGAATGGGACCCTATTAAATGCTCATTCGAGGGAGATGGTTGTGTAAAAATAGACACGGAAGAACTTTCATTCATATACTTGAAACCCGAAAATTTAGACATTTTAAAAGAATTAATATTTGAAGCAGAAAATTATTTAATAGAAAACAACATATAACATGAAAAGAACAGCAAAAGAATTATACAATTACGAGGTAAAAAGAATAAACAACTACTTAGAAGAGATTGACGAAATCATAAACAACAGTGTTAAAAGTGATGACGCATCTGACAGATTAAAACATTTTATTCAGTGGTATGGAAACGCAAGAGCAATCAAGTCTAAGGCATACCAAGAGATGAAAATGACAACATCTAAGGCGATGCAGTTCTTAAGGAGTGAAGGTTACTTTGTAGACAATCTATGGAGGATTGACGATGTAACAAGTAAGTTCCAGGATGATCTTGATGAGGGAGATGCATCATACATACTTGATAAAGCCTTAAACAATGAGTACATAGTTGAGAGAATAAACCAATCTATTATAGAGATAGGGGTAGAAGAGGGCTTAAAACTTAAGTAAGCAATGAGTATAGAGGATTGCGCAGTTAGTAAGGCAGATGCCAAGATAATAATGTTAAAGCTTGATTTAAAACGATTGAACGAAGACATTAAGTGTAAAAACAATGGAGCCATAACAATGGAGCAGTTGGTTTTAGTTCGTGACGGAACGATAAGAGAATTAAAAATATGGGAACACATAAAAAATAAATTATGGTCATAGGAATAATAGTAACAGTGTACACTCTGATAATATACCTCCTTATATTGAGGTGTAATAAGTGGAAAAAAGAATGTTACAAATGGATAAATAAATGGACAATACTAAACCAAAAAACATTTAATAATAACTAAAATTTAAAATAAAACAGACAGTTAAAAACATTAGTATAGACAAAAGGTATTTTGAAGAAGATATACCAAAATACTTAAAACGAAACAATATTAAAAGACACGATATTATAAGTATAACTCAAGACGTTAATTTTAATACACTTTGGTATTGGGGTTAACTTTTATTTTTGTTATACATTGTTGTGTGCCGAAAGGCTTGTAGTTGTGGCAAGTGTCGAGGTGTCACTCGGCAGAGGTTAACTTTTAAGGTTTGGTAAATTATTCCTTAATTGCTCTGACCTTTTGAGCCACAATTACACACAACGTACTTGTATAAGGAACGTTGCGTTTAGAAAGACAAAAATTAACGATTAAAAAATAAAGTAAATAAATATTAACAGACCTTTGAAATAAGCCAAAATTAGCAATGTTTTTTATACGGTGTTACCCACTTTTTAAAAAGCCGTGCGTGAGGTACGAGGGCAAATACATACAGATTATGAGATTAGTAAACAAACAAGATTTTTATAAATTACCACAAGGTACTTTATTTGCTAAATATGAACCTATAATTTTTGATGGTTTATGTATTAAGTATCAAAATATGTATAACCATAAAAACGAACCTATTGATTATGTTTTTGAATCTTTATTAGGAAATGTTGATTGTGAAAGTTCTGGTGACTTTGCAGATATATTATTTGAAGCAGAAGAAAAAGGAAACTCTTTTAAGTTAGATTTTGATTGTGGTGAGCGTGATGGGCTTTATGAAGATGAAGAGTTATTTGCTGTTTACGAAAAAGAAGATATAGTAAATTTCATTAGAAAACTTAATTTTTGCAAATCAATTTTAGAGCAAGAGTGATTCGGCTTTTTACATTGTGGGTAACTACTATTAAACCAATAAAATGTATTACAATTATGAGGAAATACACTAAAACAAAGGTAATTAGAATAACAGAACAACAGCATAACACACTTATAAAAATGAAGAGTTATAATGTGGATGTTGGAAACTTTATTAGAAACTCAATAAAAGAAAAGATAAACAGAGAGTATTCAGAGTTAATACCTAAACAAAATAAAATAACAACACCATTCGCTATAGCGTTGGAAAAACTAAAATAATGAAAGATATCAATAAATTTATAAACATAGCATCGTGTGTCGATCCACTTGAGTTGGATTTATTTTTACACGAAGGAAGGTACAAACCAGGAGAAAACATTAAAAAAAACTTAGATAATCTTCTAGATTTTATAAAAAGTCGACACTTTTCTAAAAGTCGACACAAAGTCGACACGGCTTAACTAGTTGATTATCAGTATACTTATTAGTGTTTGTGTCGAGATGTCGACTTTAGTACTATAGGGAGAAAAATAATAACAATAATAATAAAGTATAAATATATGGAGTATATAGGAACAAGAAAAAAAAGATTAGCGGGGAGAATAGGATTTATGGTTTCATTCTCTCATAAGTCAAATAGGTATGCTTGGGGATTCTACAAAACAGAGAAGGAAGCGGCGAAGGCTTATGATCTTTTTGTTATAAGAAAGGGTTTTAAAAGAAAAACAAATTTTTTTAAAAAAAGTTTGTGTAATTAAAAAATAAGCTATACTTTTGTCTGAGTTAAAAGAAGTAAAATGATAGACATTTGGAATCAAGCTAGATCGGACAGAAGGTGTGTTAACTTAGACACTGATCATTTTAATGCTGTAATTTACAAGGGTGTTAAGATTATAAACAATCGAGGTGATGTAAAAATTTACTGCACTGACACTGAGTTTTACACTGAAATAACAGATAATTTTAAGTCTGACGACTTCTTTGAGGGTGTTCAAATACATCTAAGGGAGAAGTACTTAAAAAAGATGGAAGACATCGAGAGGCTTATAAGATTAGAGTTAAACGGTAACAAGAATCACAAAAGGTTTAGCTACTTAAAATTAATGAGAGAATTTTATATAAACAAATACAATGAAAACAATTCTAAAGAAATTACAAGAAGATAAGCACTACTATGGTGCATACGGTAGGAAGTACCTATCAAACAGTAACATAGGTGTGCTACTAACAAACCCAAGGGACTTTGGTAAACCTCAAGAGGAGAGACTACCAATGATTCAGGGGAGATACTTCCACGTATCGATGCTGGAGCCACACAAGAAGGACGAGTTTGAGATTGTGGATGCATCAAGTCGTAACACAAAGATATACAAAGAGCAGTCACAAGGTAAGCTTATGTTGTTAAGGAAGGAGCAAGAGGCTTTAGACAGAGCGATACAGTGCATGAAGGACAACGATTCACTCTCATCAGAAATATTCTCAGAGGGTGTTCAGTATGAAGTTCCTATGATAGGGGAGTTCTTCGACACACAATTCAAGGGTAAGGCTGACATCATTACAAAGGACAAGATCATAGACATCAAAACCTCTACGGGTATTGGTAACTTCAAGACGAAGGCTAGGATGTACAACTATGATAGTCAGGCGTATATCTACAGTTCTATGTTTGATTTACCTTTTGAGTTCTTTGTAATAGACAAGGACACGCTACAAATGAAGAGGTTCACATGTAGTGATGAGTTCCTGGAGAGAGGAAGGGAGAAGGTAGAGAAAGCGGTAAACGTATGGAAAAGGTTCTTTGGACCAGACGCTACCGATGATGTTCAACAGTACGTAATGAATGAAGTATTATGATAAAAAAACATAAGAAACTTCAGTTATTTTTAGAAGAAAATAATTTTAGGATAATCAGTTCACTTGCATCTACTGATTTATATTGTGCATATACTGTAGTTGACCGTGATAAGTTTAATTTAATGAAACCTAGACAAGATGATGATTTTTTTGTTTGTTTTAATTATGAAGCATATGAAGGATCAATGTTTTCATGGGACTTAGTAAACAAGCCATGTATGAGTGAGGATGAGTTTATTGAGGAATTAAACAAAATAAAGTTATCTGGAGACGTATACCGTCCAATCGGATCAATGAAAGACAAATAGCCTAAGCGGTTCGGGCAAGAGAACCGTAACTTAAATATTTTTTATGAAAACAGTTCAATTTATTGTAAAACAAAAGCCAGAGATGACGTTTGCAAAATGGAGTCAAGATGAAGGTAATGGGGATTGGTGGTGCGAATGTGAAATGGAGAGCGATTATCAACTAGAAAAAGGTGACTACATACATGTAGACGATTTGACGTATTGTATTTATCGAAGGTCGTATCACTTAAGTGAAAACATATGGACTTATCACCTAGATCCTGTCTTAAAATATAACGGTTAAAATATAGCCCAGGCGGTTCGGGCAAGAGAACCGTAACTTAAATATTTTTTTTATTATGGCAAGAATTAGCCACACATCAGAGAAGAGCAAAAGCTCAAACAATCCAACTAAGAAGTACTTAGAGTGGAAGTCAAACGACAAAGCTTTCGATTACTACGACAGCGCATTAAAAGAAAAACTTTTAAGAGAAGGTAAGACGGAAGATGAGATTAAGAAAAACAAATTAGCTAACGTTAAGGTAAATTTGCCTTTAAAGTTTGTTTTCTTACAGCACTACCACACTGTAAAGGGTTACAACGACGCAAGTAAAAGCGGTATCACTTCTAATGAGGTGTACTACATTAGTAGTGAGCCTATGACAGTTAGAGCTTTCAAGGGAGGTACTATCGCTGAGGGTCTTTACAAGGAGATCAAGCAAGATATTACTAACGCTGGAGGTAAGTACCACAGATCAGTTTACGTAATGTTGGAGGACGGAACGATTGCAAACCTTTCATTTAAGGGTGCAGTAGTTAGAGAATGGTCAGAGTTCTTTAGTGACAATCAGTCATTGTTAGACAACCAATGGATTGAAATTAATGAATCTAAAGACCAGAAAAAAGGGAGCGTGAAATACTCTACTCCAGACTTTACTTTAGGTAAGAGTTTAACGTCTAAGGAGTCAGGTATGGCGGATGCATCTGCTTCGGATCTTAAACTGTACTTAGATGAGTACTTCCGTAAGGATGAGCAAGAAGCTGTGATGGCAGAAGAAGAGGTTGAGTTTGACCTTTAATCATTAACTATTACTATGCCCCTCTTCGGAGGGGTGTAATAATAAAAAAAATCAAAAGAAATGAAATCAACATTAAAAGAATTGGTAGAAATAATAAATGAAAAAGCAGACTTAGACTTAAGAGATAAATCAAGAAAGGTTAGCTACGTTATGGCTAGGTGTGTGTTCTATGATATAGCTTACAATTATATTGAATACCCTACAAAATCTGGAATAGCAGACTACATTGGTTACAATCATGCGACTGTACTACACTACTTAAATAATCTTGTACCGATAATGCCTAAGCACTACCCTCGTTTTTATGAGATGAAGCTTGAGATAATTGAGCAATTGGGTCTTAATTCAGAGGTGGATGATTTGTATAAAAGGCATAGTAAATTAGTTACTAAATACTCTAAATTAAAAGAAAAGTACGATAACCTTAAGGTATCTGATAACCCTATAATTAATGACATTCTTAGGATGATTAACTCTCTTCCAGAAACTAAGTTTCCTATAGTGAAGGAAAGATTAGAGCCTATGGTAAAAATGATGAAAGTATGAATGTAACGATATTTAAAAACATAAAAGAAACTTACACTCCATTCCATAGAGATGTATTCTCTGTATTGAAAAGAATAAGTGAGGGTGTAAACAAAGACTTAATAGAGTCTATAAGGAATGAGTCTGACAAGTCTGCAAGGAATGAGCTTAAGAAGAATCTTCCTGCTATATGTTTCTCTGGAACATTCAGTAAGAGGTCTGATGATTCATTGATAAAGCATAGTGGTCTTGTTTGTTTGGATTTTGATGGTTATGAAACTATTGAAGAGATGCAAAGTGAGAAGTCTAGATTAATGAATGACAAGTATGTAATGTCTGTTTTTATTAGTCCTAGTGGTAATGGTTTGAAGGCTATCATAAAGATACCTGCTGATGTGGAGAATCATAAAGATTACTTTAATTCTCTTGGAGACTACTATAACTCTAAACATTTTGACATATCAACTAAGAATGTTAGTAGGGTTTGTTATGAGTCTTTTGATGAGGACATATACATTAATCGTGAGTCTGATGTTTGGGACAAAATAACTGTATCTGAGTACAAGCCTGTAAATAGGGATGTTGACAATCCTACACTACCTATAACAGACAGTAACAAGATTATAGATATACTTACTAAGTGGTGGGTAAAGAAGTACCCTATGGTTGAAGGTCAAAGGAACAACAACGCATTTATTTTTGCCTCTGCATTGAATGAGTATGGTATAAATAAAACATTGGCTGAGTATGTATTGATGAATTATGTATCGTCTGGATTCCCAGAGTCTGAGGTAAAAACTACAATCAACTCTGCTTACAGTAATACTTCTGCTCATAACACTAAATACTATGAGGATGATGCAAAGATGTCTAACATTAGGAAGAGATTAAGTAATGGAGAGTCTAGTGAATCTATTAAGAGTTCAATTGTTGATATTGATAAGGACACTGTTAATACTGTTGTAAAGAAATTAGAGAATGATCCTTCAATAAAAAGGTTTTGGGTTAAGAGTGAAAAAGGTTCGATAAGCATTATTCATTTCTTGTACAAGGAATACCTTCAACACAATGGTTTCTATAAGTATGCACCTCATGACTCTAATAAATATATGTTTGTTAAGGTTACTAACAATTTAATAAACAAGACATCTGAAGAAGAGATAAAGGATTTTGTTCTTGGATACCTTGAGGGATTTGATGATTTGTCTATATACAATTTCTTTGCAGATAAAACGAGGTACTTCAAGGAGGATTTTCTTTCATTATTAGATACTGTTGACGTTCATTTTGTTGAGGATCAGAAGGATTTCTCTTTCATATACTTTAGGAACTGTGCTGTTAAGGTATTAAGAGATGAGATTATTAAGGTAGACTACGTGGATCTTGACGGTTACGTATGGGCTGACCAGGTGATAGATAGGGACTTTGATTTTTGTGAAGTAACAGACTGTGATTTCAAGAAGTTTATATCAAACATATCGGGAGGTGTAGAGGATAGATTGAAGTCATTGGAGTCTGCTATAGGTTTCTTAATGAGCGGGTACAAAGACCCAGGATTCTGTCCTTCGATTATACTTAACGATGAGGTTATTAGTGATGATCCAAAAGGAGGTACTGGTAAGGGGTTGTTTGTTCAGGGTATCAGTATGATGAAGAAGGTTACTATGATAGATGGTAAGTCATTCTCATTTGATAAATCATTTGCTTACCAAACTATTACAACGGACACTCAGGTAATATCATTTGATGATGTAAACAAAGGGTTTAACTTTGAGAGGCTGTTCTCTGCAATTACTGAAGGTATTACTATTGAGAAGAAGAACAAGGATGCGATACGTATACCTTTCAAGTACTCACCTAAGATTGTTATAACAACAAACTATACCATAAAGGGTAGAGGTAACTCATTCAACAGAAGAAAGTTTGAGTTGGAACTTACTGAGTACTACACGAAGTACTTTACTCCAGTTGATGATTTTGGTAAGAGATTGTTTGATGAATGGTCAGAGGACGAATGGTGTTCGTTTGATAATTACATGATTAATAACTTACAGAACTATTTGAATACTGGTTTAGTAGAGTGTGAGTCGTCTAATACAGCTATTAAGAAACTGTCTGCTGACACGTGCCATGAGTTTATTGAGTGGTTAGGGGTTCTTGAAGGGGCTTCATTGAACGATATAATTAAGCCTAACAAGAGGATATTCAAGGATGACTTGTATATTGACTTCATTGATGATAATCCAGACTTTGCACCTAGTGGTAAGAAAACCATATCTAGAATTTCGTTCTATAAGTGGCTGAATTACTACGGTGATTTTGGTGGATACGTTGAGGTTCTTGATGGAAGAGCAAATCAAGGCAGATGGATAATATTTAAAACAGAAGATTTTGAAGAAAAGAAAGATACCGAAACCATCATACCAGGACTTGAATTTTGATGCAATGAAATGGTGCATTGATAATGATTTTCAGGTATATGTGAAACCAATTACAAACATTAAAACAGATAATGTTGAGGATCCTAAGACTGGAGAGCTTATAAAGGTTGAGTACTACATAGAAACTGGTAAGTACCATATAGCTGTCAGAAGGAAGGGTATAACAACGGAAGGTAAAGACTATAATAAAATTAACGGAAGGTATGTTAAAAGTACTGAGAAGTTGAGTGAACTTGTCTTTAATTCTCAAAAAGAAGCATTTAACAAGTTAAATTATGTATATGAACGAATCAGAGCAAATTACGGATGATTTTAATACTGCCTTAAATACTTACAGGTACTTAATACTTAAGGAAGACCCTTATGATATAGCTGGAGGTTCGGGTATTGTTTCATTCTTCATTGATGTTTTTGAGGATTATGAAAGCTTAGAGGATGAGATAGCTGCTAACATAGTAGCGGCACAACTTTGTATATCTGTTTTTGAGGATAAAGAACACTATGAGAAGTGTGCTGACTTATTAGAATTTCAAAAAGAAAAAATGAATAACAATGGAATTTAGAGAATATCAAAAAAAAATAATAGAAGATGCTTACAATATTGTTAGTGTACATCACTTTGTGTATCTTGCTATGGAAGTACGTACTGGTAAAACGCTTACTAGTCTAGGTCTTGCAGAAAGGTTGGGGTGTAAGAATGTTTTATTTTTAACAAAGAAGAAGGCAATATCATCAATAACATCTGACTACGATTTAATGTCTCCAACGTTCTCGTTGTTTACTATAAACTATGAGTCTATACATAAGATACCAAATGAAAAGTGGGATATGATAATACTTGATGAGGCTCACGGTCTTGGAGCTTTCCCTAAGCCTAGTAATAGAGCTAAGAAGGTTAGAGAATTAATAAAGAAGAATAATTGTTCTGTGTGTCTTCTGTCAGGAACACCTACTCCAGAGAGCTACAGTCAAATGTATCACCAGGTGTATGGTATTCCAACAAACCCTTTCAGGGAGTACAAGAATTTTTATAGGTTCTCTGATGATCATGTAAGAACGGTTGAGAGAAACATAAATGGATACAAGATAAAAGATTACTCTGGAGGTCTTCAAAGTATTAATGACCTTATGAGTCCTTACATTATATCTTACACTCAGGTACAAGCTGGTTTTGAATCTACTATAGAAGAGGAGATTATTAAAGTACCTATGAGAGTGAATACTTATGATATGTGTAAGGAACTTAAGAGTGACCTTATTATTGAGTTAGATGATGAGGTAATACTAGCT
>Ga0209654_1001044_pt1 | contig 23408 bp, 23 predicted proteins | sample SaaInl1SG_22_DNA_FD_184646 | JGI IMG/M metagenome (GOLD analysis project Ga0209654, IMG submission 184646) | Marine microbial communities from expanding oxygen minimum zones in the Saanich Inlet - ESP_161SG_22_DNA (SPAdes) (version 2) | ecosystem: Environmental > Aquatic > Marine > Intertidal... | reverse complement strand
AGTTAAAGACTTATTAACTAGGTGTTGATTAACTTCTCCGCCGTTTTTGTTTCTATCACACATTGGACAAGATGCTTGACAAAGCTGAGTTGGTTCTAAATGTACGGTTTCTACTTTATACATTACTACATTGATCTATCAAAACTGCTACGTGATTATGAAAATTTGCCATTAGGCTATACTTAAAAGTATTGTTTGATGTAAAACTTTCAGGATCGATCCATTTAAATTTATCACTGGATAGCCATAATGCATTATACGGAGTTAAATCATTATGGATATACATTTTATTTTTATTAATTGAGTAATCTAATAAACATTGTAAAGTAGTATTTAGTTGCTTACTGTATTCGAGTAGCGACCGTTGAGTGATTTTAGATTTTACTCTTCCAAAAATAGGAACATCATAATATGGTATAGTTATAATTCCGTCTTTATAATCTAGTACTTCAATAAATTCTGCTTTAGGATATAAATTGCAAAATTCCATATATTCATCTAATATAGTTTCAAATAAATTAATATCAGAATATTTAAATAATTGTTTATAAACAATATCCCCGTCACGTATTACTTTGCATCGATCCGATAACTTAAGAATATTTGACATCTTGTATATTTTTCCTACAGTGTTGATAACAGCTTTCAAGTGTCATATTATGAATTGGATCAAAACTCTCTTGTAGTACTGAAACAAACCACTCGTGTGATAAAATTTGTTCGATTGAATATTTAGTTAAATCATTAAAATCTGTGCCATACGCATCAGCAATTTTTGCATAATCATCATTATCTGTATAATGATCATAATGAATAAAACAACAAGGCCATAGCTTTAAGTCTGCAGAAATATATATGTCTCTATTTTTAATATATCTACATTCAATATCATACTGATTCGTAATAGCTATATTATTTTTTCGTTCAATTCTCTTAGATCTTTTAATATAAGACTTAAATCCAAATTGTTTAACAAGATCTTCAATATCATCTAATTGATGTTCATTATGATCAAATACAATTGTTTTTACTGTTGATTCACCACCTTCATAGGCTTTCATATTTTCAATTAGTTTTTTCCACTTTACGCCTTTCCTGTATAAATGATTAGTATCTTCTAATCCAACTGCAAAATTAACCCTTATATTACATTGCTTAGAATACTCAGCCAAATACTTATAAAATTTTTTATCTCCTATTCCACCATTTGTAGAAAGAATTATACTTTTAGGATTTCCGTATATTAAATAATCTATAATTTCTGGCATGTGTTTATTTGCCATGCAATCGCCAGATAATCCACAAAAATGAAATTTTTTATTTTTTACTAAATGATATGGAAATATTTTTTCAAACTCTTCTATAGTAATATCTCTAATATTCATATTAGAAGATAACTTGCCAGTTTTTGGATCAGTCCTTGGGCATTGCGGACACAATGCATTACAACGGTTTGTGACTTCTATTTCATAACTATCGTGAATAAACATCTTCAATCGTCCAACCTATTGTATCATACGTATTGCACCCTCTACTTTTATCATGTTTTAATGTCCATTCATGAAAAGCATTTGCATGAGAAGTATTTGTATCTTGAGCCATTAATTCTTGGAGTTCTTTTAATATTGATATTCTATAATCGTCAAGTGTATCAATTGCGATTTCTAAATAATCGTCAACTTCTTTTTTTACCTTATCTCTTACAAATTTTGGGCTTAATAATGGATCATAGTGTTCTGGAGTATTTAACCATATAAAATTCCATCTTTTGAAATTTGGAACATCTAACGCGTACCACCATAACAAAGTATCAATGATATTATGTAAATTTAAATTATGTACTACTAAATCTAAATTTAACTGATATTCAGGATAATCGGCCGCTTCTAAAATATTAGCTTCTATCTCCTCAAATTTCAATGGCCACCTTAATAAATCATAAGTATCATCGCAACCGTCAATTGAAATATTAAGTTCTACACGGCCGAATGTTGATAATTTTTCAAGTTGATGTTTTTTAAATGACCCATTTGTTATTATTCGTACGCGAGGCAATTTTTTACCAGAAGAATGTAAATGTTTAATCATTTCATCGTAATATTTGTTAATGAAAACTTCACCTCCCGACATTTCTAATAAATCAAATTGTTCAATATAGTGCACAAAATCAGAAATAACTTTTTTATACCATATCTGAGGCTTTGTAGATCTATCAATCAAACTAGTATCTAAATCAGTGATTTTTTCTAAATAGTTCGCTAGATACGAAGATCTCCATGGAGAACATATTCTACATGCAGCATTACACGCATTTCCAAAATTAAAATATAAATGGCCAACCTCATCATTTTCATTAGTAAATGTTCGCATACTAGTTAATCCATTATTTTCATTTTGCCAGCAAATACTGCAATTAGGGACTTCTTCGCCATTTAGCAAACGATCTTTTAAATCTTTTAATTCTTGGCTATTTTTATATTCTTCAATAGTACTATATTTCGAAAATCCAAAAACATGCCGAGATTTAAAATTACAACACGGAGCAAACTCACCTAAACCATCAACATGAATTGCATTATCAACTTTTTTACAATATTTTGAATTAATCATCAAACTTACCAAGCCAATCTAAATAGTGTTTCTTTTTATTGTGATAATCGTTCATTTTCTCAACGTATTTTAAAGATATTTCTTTATTTTTTTTAGCGTTATTATAATAGTCTAAACCCTTTTCTACGTTTTTACTATATTCAATTTTATTTTCTTCATGTTTTTCCATATATTCTTCATATTTTTTCTTTAGTGTTGCAATTTTTGCAATTGTAGAATCTAATAATTTTTTACTTTTTTTAACATTATTAATAGCTTCTTCTTCAGATCCGATCGACTTTTCTAATGCAGCTTTTGCTCTATTTACTTCTTCAATGCTTCTTTGTAATTTACTTTTAGCAACAGATTTTATTTCATCGGGAACACCAAATGCCCACCATCTTTCATAACACCACCAACACCCACCGCAATCCTTAGTAAAGTCATCTGTCCACTCAGCACTACCTTCACACGATCTAGTTATAGGAAATAAAGATTTTAAAACATCATGCTTAATATATAAATCTCTTAAATCTTTTTTATTAATATCACAGAATGGATTTGTTTGTTTAAATCCGCTTTTATCTGCATTTTGATCACGTTCTTCTTGTCTTCCTATGTCAAATCCAATTTTTTTCATTTCTTCTAACGGTGGATTACACGTTGTACCGTAAAAAAACCAATCGCAATTTAAATGATTAAAAATAATACTTTCAATATCTTTCATATCTTCTATTATTTCATCCCAGTCTTCTAACTTATGTTTCTTTACCGGTTTGTAGATATATTGTTTTTCAAACGGATTAAATTCTAATAATTCTTTTATTTTTTCAATTGCATTAGCAGCATATCTTAAATTCCAATTTTTAGGTGAATTTGATGGATAAAATCTTTCCCATGTAATAGGCTGTATAATTAAAGCTAAATCATTTTCTTTAATTTGTTTTGCAATCAAATATGCTAGCATACTACTATCTGCACCCCCAGACATATTAATGGCAATTTTTTTCCAATTTGGATTTAATTCAATTTCCATAAATTTCTCGTACATTCTAATTCATTGTAAAAATTTTTCTTCTTTCAAATCGCTATCAAGTTCTACAAGAAACGTTAATAGCAATCCCATTTTAGAGTTCCATGTTTTTTTAACATCGCCTCCTTTTGTACCTTCGTTTGTAGCATGTAGTTGTACAGCATCAAATATACATGGACTTCCTGGAACCCAATTAAATACATTTTCAATACTTAAACCTTTTAATCTATCATATGGAGTATTCATCCATTTTTTGTGATCTTCTTTATTAAATGGAATAGCATTATCTTCTTTTGGTATTAAATTTCCATTTCCATCATGGAATTGCAATTCTGTGTAATCAGTAGATATTTTATATACTGATGCGATATTAGGTACTAATCCACCACCATTATATACATGGGCCCAATCAATATGTCTTTGATCAAAAAATACGATTTGACCACCATCAACTTCGTCTAAATGTGTACCAACCCATAATGGTATAATAAAGTTCTTATAACATGTATACCTTCGTTGATAGTCATCTCTTGGTGTAATATTTAAAGATGTTTCCCAATCTTGAGGCCTAATACTATCATTATGTAGACCATATTGTTGAGGTGTAATAAAATAATTTCCACCAACTTTTGGTGATAATTCTGCTTTTGGAATTATACTATTAATTTTATCTTTAAAATCAGAATACATTTTTTTAGTTAATCTATCACCGGCGATTAATACTGTACCATTCCTATTTAATCTAGGATATGCTTCATCACAAAATGCATGTTTCCAAATATAATCTAATTCGTCTTTATCAAACATATTATCATAACATTTTGATGGAGAAATATGCCTTCTTATATTTTCAACGGCAATCGGATCATCCATCGGAGGCATAAAATGTTCTCTTCTAGTATAATCTGTCATTATAAGTACCACTCTAACCAATCCATTTCTGGATATATATCATTAAACTTTAATCCGCGGATGTCAGCAACCCGATAACACCATTCAGACATTTCAGGCAAACGTTGTGACCAGTCTTCAGCATCCATAAAATTCAATAGTCCTTCAAATCGTTTAATACCGTACTCAGATTCTCTCCATGTTTTATAGCTAATCCCGGCTTCTTCCACACCAGTGCACTTTTGCCAATTCTCTTCAAGCCACGGAAATAATTCTTCTTCCCATTTAGTTCGGATATCACGTTTAAACCATTCAGGCAAAGCTTTTACATTAAGCTGTGGGGGCCAATAAGCAAGATGGCATGAAAAAATACCTGCGCCGTTTGGCCACTTATTAAGATTTTTAAATCCGCTATTAATTTTCCATTTAATAAACTCTGGCAAATAGTAATAATTAAGAGAAATGCCAGTCCATGCTGTCGTTAAAGTTAAATTATCATACGGATAGTTGTCAAGTTTATGCAGTTGCTTTTCTACTTGATTCCAATCGGAAGGATACCTAACGTATTCTAAGCGATCTTCGATATCGTCAATCGAGAAATGGAAAATAACTTTATCAAACTCTTTCCATAATTCAAATAAATCATCGCGCCATTCTAGCCCATTTGAGTTATAACGTAATTCAATTTGACTAGCATATCCCATTTCAATAACTTTTTCAAGGATCTCATAATGTTCTTTCATAATAAGGGCTTCACCGCCAGCCCAATATAATTGTTCTAGTGTTGGTATTTGAGTGTAAAGTTCAGGTAAGAACATCTTATTCTTTTTATGCCAGGCGTATGAACCACCAGTCCATGCTAATTTTCCAGATTCTTTTTCCCAGCGATGTGTAAAGCTAAGTTTTTCATTAACGATATTAGGAAATAATTGTTTATGCTCTTTAACCCAACCAGAAGAATCATGAGGCGAGCACATAACACATGCTAGTTGGCACTTAGATCCAAGTCTTAAATCAATATATCTTACACGAGGTGGAACTTTACCGGTTTCTGGATCGTAATCTTTTAAAATTTCGTCTAAACCAACTTTATCAATCCATTTTTTAGTTTCCCACTGCCTCTTTGATCGATGGCCCGCGTCTTCTTCTTTAAAACATTTAATACAAGATGTAGGTTTTTCACCACGCATCATTGCTTTACGTGTTTCACACATATAAGTATTATTCCAAGCGTCTAATAAAGACGTGTGGGCAAGATTTGCTGGTTTACCATCGTCTTTACGGAGCACTCCAGCATCTGAGGCGAGTTTGTCGGTGGAATCCGGATTCTGAACGCCTGAAGCATTTGCTGTGCAACAAACTCTCATGTGGCCATTTGGGCGTGTGGAGATATGCATCCACGGCAAAGCGCAGAATGTATCAGAAGGCAAATCACTCATATATACATAACCTTATATTATAATGCATAGGATTATATATCATGAATGAAAGTACTTTAAATTGGGTTAGGGGATTATCTTCATATTTAGAATTTGTAGAAGATTATGATGCAAAACGTTTTATTGATTTTTTAGAAAAATGCATGTATGCAGAAAACCAAGTTATTAATTCAACTGATAATAAAGGAATGGTTGAGTTTATCAGTGTCCTTAGAAAGTTTGCGCCTAATGAAATTTTCGATATCTTTCACAAATATTTCAGATCTGGTGAAGATCCAAAAATTATTCAAGATGCATTTAGTCGTGGTCAAGTACTAAGTAAAATTTGGCTTGTAACCGAATTGGCAAAAATCCAAAAAGATTTTAAAATGATTCATGTCCACGCCGGCTGGTTAGGTCAAATACGATTATACTTAGATCAAGTAAATATTAATTACGACAAAATAAGAATATTTGATATTGATCCGATTGCAATAAAGCTTAGCGATAAAGTATTTAATAATGAGCTTTTAGAAAATTGGAAAGTTAAATCGGCTTATTTTGATATTACGGATACAGAGCAATTATATAGAACTGGCTATGAGTATAAATCTACAGATACAGTTATAGAAAAATCAATTCCAGACTGTGTGATCAGTACTAGTTGCGAGCATTTTAGCGATAACTGGTATCACAAATTAAAAATTAAATCTGAAAGTTGGGGCAATCTAGTAGCTATTCAAACAAATAACTTTCATAAAATAGAAGACCATATTAATACTGTTCATTCACTTGATGAAATGAAAATGAAATATCCTATGGATAAATTATTGTACGAAGGCGAACTTGAACTAAATGGTTATACTCGTTATATGTTGATCGGTAAAAACAAATGAATTTTTTTACATTAAAATGGGGTAATAAGTATGGCCCTGAATATGTTAACAGGTTGTATGGATCGCTTTTAGTCCATTATAAAAAACCATTTACACTTACTTGTTATACTGATAATCAAGTTGGTATTCGTGAAGAAATTAAAACCGAATATATCGATGTACTGAGACCATATAATACAGATAGAGTTTTTACATACGAAAAACTTAAACTGATGGATCACCATGAAACTGGAATATGGCTTGACTTAGATATTCTTATTCATCAAGACATCACTGATATAGAACTAGTTGGTGATTTTACTATGATATGGAATCACTGGAATCCTTTAAGCCGTTCATACGATTGGTACGGCAAAGGAACTTCATGCCATGTAAACAGCTCATTTGTTTATTGGAATAATCCAGAATGGTTAAAACGATTTACTCATGATAACTGGAGTAAGATTCAATTTACGTATAAATCGCTTGACAAATATATGTTTTATCAACATCATAGAACTGAAAAGCTTAATTATTGGCCTAAAGATTTAGTTTCTAATTATAATAAAGAGTGGTTTGAGTTAAGAAATAAAATTACGCTATTTAATACTTCTCATATTAAAGCTAATAATTTAAACGAAGTTGGTTATGAATTACATGAGGCAAAAGACGACGTGGTGGAATTATGGAAGAGCTACTCTTAGAATATGATATAGTAACACTAGTTGCTTGTAACGATAAAAAACAATTAATTAAAGATTTATTCAGTATGGGAATTCAAGTTAAAGCATACGACTATGATCCGCATTTTAAAGATTTTGAACATTACGAAGTAAAAGACTTTGTATTTGATGAAGTAGAATTAAAAGGTTGTGTAGTTAATTTTAATTGTGAAAAAACATATCCACTTGGCTTAATATACAAAGGTGACATGATTTTAATCGGTGATAATGATAAACACAATGGCGATTGTAATCCGATAGAAAATTGTGAACAATTAATTACACAAAATGAAATTAAGCATGTATATTCTACTGATATCAATGGAAAACATTTTATAGTACATGGAACTAATATTAGTTAATACACCACCAAAATATGGTGAACAGTGGTGGACAGATAATATCATTCATATGCTTAAAGGTAATTTAGAGGTTGACTCTGTTAAAATAATTACCGATTCTCAATTCGGTGGTGTATATGATAAGTTGCGAATCTTTAAAGACTGTAAACATATCGGAACACAATATCTGTATCTAGATTTAGACGTTCTAATTAAAGGTGACATTTCACATCTACTTAGAACCGAGTTTACTTTATTAGAAGCTTGGTGGAGATATCCAGCACATACTCCTTTAAATAGTTCTATTATGAGTTGGCTTGGTGATTGTTCTTACATATACGATAAATTTATGGAAGACTTTGACTACAATATGGTAAAGTATTATCGTGGTATTGATGAATTCATTTACAAAGAAATAAAACATTGTACATATGAGAAAGTATGTGATACAATAAGATGGGATTACGGGGGTGGACAGTATCCAGTTACTTTGTATAACGATAGTCTAGAAGAGTTTATAAAATGCAAAGAGTGTTTGCCGTACGAATAGGCGATAAGTATGGGCCTCACTATGAGGACTATATCAATTCTAAAATTCCAAACGTAACATGGATCCGCGAAGAATCCATTGGTAAACTGCAGTGGAATAAATTAATTCCAATGAGTTTAAATATTGATGAACCGGTCGTAGTTATTGATATTGATATGTTCTTTATCCACGATTATATGGATATAATTAATTATCCTATTGAACCTGGTGAATTTGTATCTATGCCAGGATGGTGGCAAGATGCAAAAGGATATACTATGCAAGGCGGATTTCAAAAATATTATCCAAAAGATTGTAAGTATATCTATGATGAATTTATAAGTAAGCCAGACTATTGGATGGAATACTATATTAAAAATGGTACAACAATTGGACCTATTAATGGCGAGCAATATTTTATTGAAGATCAGGTAAAGAAAAGATTAAAACTTAAATTGGCACCTAAGACTTGGGTCACTCGGTGGGAACACCAAATGACCGAACGTTTAGAATTTAGTTTGAACCTGTACTACCAGGCTGATTGGTTACGTCTAGGAGAGGAATTTTATCCGGATTTGCGGGTGATTCACTTCCTAGATCAGGGATCGCTGAATAAAGATGAGCTAAAAGCTCTGGAACAGTCTTTGCTTTTCTTAGACTAGCTTTCATATCGCGATCTTTCGAATTTTTAATCTGTTCTAATTCAAATATTTCTAGCTTAAGTTTAAAGAATGTTGCTTTATCATGAGAAATATTTAATAAGATATCTAGTGTAGTATTATCGGATATTACTTGTTTTTCAACAATAACTTCTTTTTCAACTACTCGCTCAACTTCTACTGGTTTTTCAACTTCAATTACCTTTTCTTTTTCTACGATAATTTCTTTAGGTTTAGCTTTAAGTTGTTCTTCTAAGTCTTGTATTTTAGTTTTACTTTCTTTCCAATTTTTCCAATCTAAATATGAATCTACAAATTGTTGAAATAGTACTTCTCTTTCGCCTTGATATTTATTATAATCATTTGTATTTTTGTCGATATCTGTTTCACTATATAAAGTTTTTACTCGAGTTGCAAGAGTATCATTTTCATTATTAATCGATATAACAGGAACTTCTGTTATTTTATTACTTTCAAAAAAAACCTTTGCAAGAGTCTTATCCGGATCAACCCAGATCACATTTGAAATTTTTGATTTACTATTCCATTTAGCCATAATATTTTACCCTTTATACTTAAGCCAATATGTATTGACAGTTGTCGTTGTTCCGGATGTTAATGGTGTACTTCTACTGGTGTAAACTTCACTGTATCCAGATCCAGTAGAAAATTGAGTGTTAGTAGATTGTGTATATTTAGTATCTAAAAAACTTCCACGTGAACCAGCTGGTTCAACGCCTGATACTATTTCGTATCTTAAATCAATAGTCGAATCTGTTAATCTTCGAGTTAAAGCTGGAAGTAAAACATCTTGAATCATAAAATGATTTTCGTTAAATCCTTGTACTGTCTTTAAATCGTTATTTTCTAGATACATTGGGAGAAAGTCAGTAGATCCTGGTATGGTAGTTAAAGATTTTTTTAACCACAATTTATAAGTAGTATTACCAACGTTGTTATATCTACTATCAACAAACCAAGATCCTTTGTCACTCCATACTCCAGCACCTCCAAGTGATGGTTGTGTCGGAGATACGTAATACGCGCCAACATAATCAAGCTTTATAGCACTTAAAGCCTGATTGATTATCGATAATAAAATGCCGCTAGTATTAGCAATTTGTATGTCTGCAGAACTCAATGCTAGGTACGACGCGCTATCAAGCACTGAAACTGACGGAAAATTAGGCCACGAAACATTTTGTCTATAATAATAAGTAGTATCTGTTTCAGTTCCTATACCTGGATATGATGGGTACGATTGAAAACTTCCGTCATCTGATGGCGCAGCCCGAGTTGCATCCTGTACTGTTGAACTCGTATCTAACGCACTACCAATACTTAATCCGCCACTTGCTGCAGCATAGACTGCTCCGTCACCGGCTGCATCTAGTTGATTTGCGTATGCTACTTGTAAATAATAGACTACTCGATCTGCTTGTGAACTACTCATAGTTCTAAGGTCAAATCCATCATAGTATAATGGGCGTGTCATAATTAACTTCCCGCGCCGAATATTGTTTTAACTACGGTTCCTGAGGCATCAAATATCCTTAACGACACAACGTCTTTAAGGCCGACTGAACTCACCGCATCAGCAGCGATTTTACTTAATGTAACTGAACTATCTATTAAAGAAAAATTTGCATTAGCTGAATCGTAACTAATTGTTGAACTTGATACAATCTGGCTTGTAACACCAATTACTCCGGTTGAAGAATTATACGATAATACTATTCCACCACCATTAGTATTATCAACACTTAATCCGATACCAATTTGACCAGTAGAAGAGTCATATGTAATTGGAGAAACATTTGATAACGATTCGCGTGCAATGATTACTACTTGTGCAGAATCTGTAGCAGGTCGTGCAATCAGTCGATTAATTGCATCAACAGCATTACTATCACCTGATGTTAATAATGTGACATCACCTAAATCACCAGAAATAATATTAGTTTTAGTAACTAAACTACCTACCGGATCTGATAAATTAACTACTGTTATTGCCATTTGATACCTCTAAGATCTTATTAAGAAGATCCTTAATTTCATTAACATCTTTTTTTATAGATTCAACTTCAGCTTGTAAACTTTCTTCTTTTTCTCTTTGCATTTTTCTTGCATGCTTTCGAGCTCTTGCTGACGATGCTTCATTCGTATTTATATTTAATATAGCACCAGAATTCTTATCGCGTATTAAATCCGGACTTCCATCTACTTTCATATACTTTGACATTATGTCACCAATGCAATTGCTCTTAGATCCTTAATAATAGGTATTCTAGAAGAGTTTGTTGTTGTCATTACAATCTTTACTTGATACTTAGTAAACGTTGGAAGATCGCCGCCAATACCACCTGCAAGATATTCATAATCCCTAAATGTTAGACCGTCATTATCTGCAGGTAGTAGGCTTTCTTTTTCTACTTCTACCCAATTTACATCATTAAAGTCATCATCAGTATTACCAATCTTATAATATACTTCAAAATCAGCATCTGTCGGCCTATTTGCAGAAAGAATAATTTTAAGTCCGACTGCTTGCTCAGCTAATGCGATAACAGATGTAATATGCTTAGCTGCACCAGAACCAGATGTCGGATGCGTTTCAGCTACAAAACTTAAAGGTACATTAAAGTCTGTTGTAGCAGATGCATCTTGTCTATCTATAACATTTTCAAATGTTGTTATAGAAGCTCTCTGTAAATCAATAACTGGCGAAACTTTATTATCAGCAGTAGTTAAATCAAGCTTCATATTAAATGATTTTTCATTTACGTTTAAATGGAAGCTTTCATTCGAATCACTTAATATAACTTTAGGTTCATCGGTCTCGTTAATCTCATTTAATGTTATTGGTATATAAGATGATGCTAAAGATAATGCAGGTCCGATATTTCTTCTATTTGCATAAGATAACACACCTTGTCCTGCAGAAGCCCCTGTAGTCTTAATAGACGCACCTAGAGTTACATTTTCTGGTATTAGAGTAGAGATCGTTGGAAAGAATGAATTAAATATCATATTTTGTGATACTGTGATATTATTACTTCCAGTTCTAATAGATGATGTTGCATCCGAATCTGCTGAGAATGTAAATCCAGTATGATCAACGTTTAAAACAGTTCGGGTTCCGTTTAATGAACCACCATCAATTCCTGCGTAAGAATCTAATTCGTTTAAACCTAAAATGTTAACATAGTCACCTTTACTTAATCCATGACCTTCTGAAAGAATTCTAATTGTAGAAGACCCACTATCTGTTTGCATAGGGTTATTGTCTAATAAGACTTTAGATACTGATGCATTATTCAATATAACAGAACCGGACGATGCAAATTGTGCTCTATACAGTCTAAACATTAAATCTTTGGTTTGGTCTGGCGTCCATGTTGAAGCATTTTGAGATATGAACAATGAGCCAAGTGTTGGTTGCTTAGTTACCCTATCTTGTGTAGAACCTAATACAAAATCAAGTGTTCTTGCAGTGTAAACTGTGTATTCAGTACTCTCTGCAATAATAACGATTGCGTATTGTTGTCCAGAATTTAAGAAAACAGGTTCTTCTAATTCAAACGTTGTAGGTACTTGTACAATATCGGTTAAATTGTTTTCATTTAATAATGGTTGCTCAGATGGAATATTAACCTGGCTAGACAATAAAAACGCTGTTGCACCTGGAATAGCTTGCTCTGTAGGAATACCATTTTCTACAGTTCTGATTTCTAATCGTACTGGAATTCCATCGGTACTTTTAGTTTTAAAGAAAACATCAACTTTAGTAAGAAACAACCCATTCGGATTTTCAAATTGGTCAATTCTAAATGTCTGAGCAAGTGGATCGCGATCCTGAACTGCTTGATCTCCTATCCATTCAAGATCAAGCATTCTTGTAGTTCGAACAGATCTTTCACGTGTTTCAATTACACCTCTAGATGAAAATGTTGCTCGAGCAACAGTTGTTGCGTCATTTTCATTATCAGTATTAATATCTAATAATTTAAATATTCTATCGCCAGATCTAAACTTTAAAGTATCATTACTTGGAACTATGAATGATCCAGTAATATCACCAGCAGAGTTAGTAATTAACTGTGATGAGCCATCCGGGTGTGCAGTCAGATTAGTATATGTATTTCCTACATCTCCATTTATAGTACTCACTCGAACAAATGCAGAATCTTCTCTAGCATAACCGCTAATATTAATACCATCAAAGAATGGAAAAACCCGTGTATTTGGTCTTAAACCGTGTCCTTCAAATGAGATTTTAATCGATCTCATAAACGGCACTACAGATATATCTAGTACTCTTTCTCCTACAATATCACGAAGAACAGAACTACCGGTAATTACTTGAACTCTACCACCAGCAGGAACACCAAACCAAGAAGATTGGAATGTATTAATATCATTAACAACACGTGTACCAACATTCCTGCTTGCCTCTGCACCACCAACTACAACATCCGGTGCAAAAGAAGTTTCAATCCAAGTATCAGATGCTGGAGATATATTAACAAAACCTTTCTGTGTAATTACAGCAAATGGGTTAATATTATCAGTTCCTGTAGCTAAGAGTTGGCTAACAAAAGGAACATTTGAATCGATATTGAGTAATACTAAATCGCCTTTTCTTTCAGTTGACAAAGCAATACTTGCATCAGAATCTAAAATTAATCTGTTATTATTAGGATAAACTTCAGGCCTGAGAGTATTACTTAAAGGATCAACAGTAGCTCTATACTGTGATGAAGTGTTTTCCGATAGTGCATAATTTGTAAAGTTATCGGCTAAGAACCCAGCTTTAGTTCTAGCAAAGCCACTTGAGTCTAGTACATCAAAGACAGATGTATTGACTTCTAATAAGTTAAGTGTTGTAAGTTCTGTAAGATCGTCTAATCTTCTTTCTAACCTAGCAATATCTTTCATTGTGTATCTTCTATTATCATAAACAGAAGTTGATATATCATTTTGATCTAACGTATACGCATTTAATTCAATATCATATAATGGAATAGAACCTGATGGAACACTAGGAAATTGAGGATTTAAAGACGAAACTCCTTGTATAACTTTTAAATCACCTTTTCCAATTCGGCCATCGCGATTATTAACTACAGTCGCAACTAGTCTATCTTTCCGTGGAAGATAATATTCAATACTAGCAGTAATAGTATCAGTATTTTGTGGTAAATGATGTATTCCGGATGCATGGGTATAGTTTCCATTTGCATTTTCATATGATCTAAAATCTAGTACATCACGCAAAGATACTATTTCACCGTTTGCTTTTATGTGAGATGGGATATTTTCGTATTCGAGATCTGAAATACCAGCGTATGAATTTACCGAAAAGAAATCTTTTAATGTACTAATCGTGAAATGATCAAACTTAATATAAATGTTTCCATTTGGAATTGACGATCCACCACGCTCAATTAACCTTCCCTTTGCGTAGAAATTATCTCTTTGACCATTGTCAATGATAAAGTTAGTTGATAAATCAGCACCATCAGAATCTAACTGTTTAATAGCATTAACATTGTAAATATCAGGAACACCTAAATCTATCCATCTTAACCCATTACCATCAGACTCAGCTTCACTTGGCCATGCCTTGGTTAAAATTTGATTTTGATTTAATTGCTTAGTTGAGGCAACCGGTGTATCAACAGCTACATACGCAAGAAGCTCATATTGTGTAGTCGCGCTTAGGCCTGAAATAGCAATAGTAGTTCCCGGAGTTCCGAATGTAGCAGATGCAATTGTACCATCAAGTGTGGATACTATCCAATCTCCGGTATTTGTAAACGTACCAGCAGTATGTCCATAGGTTGAAGAAAGAGTATCGCCGTCAGTAGCCAATAGCGTTTTTGCGCCTGTTCCATCAGTTTCAAAAATATATCTGCGTTGTACAGTAAGAGCTGATAAAGATACTCCCGTTGCACTTGGCTTTTTATATGGTAAATCAAATAGTAAAGAATTATTTGCGGTTGATTTTAAAATAGCATCACCGCTTTCTAAAACTATATTGAAATAGTTAGATGATCCAGTTCCGAGACTTCTAGCGGTACTAAATATTGCACCGTTTGTCATCTGGATATCAAATAGATATAACTTATAATTAGATCCAGTATGTTCTTCTAATGCCCGAGTCCGAACTGTGCCAATAACAGTTCCTGTACCGCCGGTGCTATTGTAAATATTAACTTCTTCAAATTCATTAATATTTGGAAGTCCTGCATTATTTGACCCATTAACAACTACGTAGTTACCATATGTTACGACAACATTTTGATTAATACTATTTTCTGTTTCCTGCGATTTTGGAACAGTTATCTTACTAGCAGGTATATCTAATCTATAACCATCAACATATGCAATACCAGCTGTTACTGCTAACTGTATATTTGAGTCATCTAAGTCATCAAACTTTGCAATGAAAGGTCTGACAACATAATCACCAGATTCTTCTTTTGTTCTTTGTGCCATAACATCTTGCAAGATATTGTATGATTGACCGTAGTTTGACTCATCAATAACTCTACCGTTATCTATTCTTGCTATATAGACAAAATTTTCAGATGACGTAACATCAGTTTTTTTACTGAGTGTTAATTTAATTCTATATCGGTCAGCACCAGGTGACGCAATATTTGGCACAGCCCCTTGGTTATCATATAATGCATTAGTATCATCGACTGTAACAATATCTTCTACAAGTTTAAATCCAATATCAACCGTTGGTGCAGGACCGTACTTGTCTAAGAAAATACTTTGAGCTTTAACAAATACAAAATGGCCTTGCACAAAATATTCGCCAGAATCAATTGATATTTTAGAACCTCGTCCAGTTGCATTAGATGATGCTACTCTTAGATCTCCAATACCAGATTGATTTTTGCTTATCGTAGAATTGTTAGGAACACGAATCGGAGTTGAACCTGAAGTTCCACCTGTAGTATTTTGGTATTTTACATATAAGGTTGCTGGATCATCACCGCTAGATTGAACAACTTCTAAAATAGTAAAAGCAATATTTGTATTACCTTGAACATAATAGTTTAATCCTACTAAATTATCATTTGCAGCAGAATAAGAAGATGGGTGTAGTTTAATATATTCATATGTAGTATTAAGAGTAATATTTCCAGCTCTTACAGCACTTCCCTCGTTAAATACATGAGTGCCCATTCTCTCAATTTCTTTTTGAATAATCGTTTGAGACTGAGTAACTTCTCTTGCTTGTAGAGCCCTACCTGCATTAAAAAGAACTCTGTGATAATTATCGCTATCAACAAAGTCATCTTTATATGTAGTTTGAAAGGTAGTGTTGGTTAAAATATTTGCCATGATTTAGCCTTAAACCGAAATAATTACTTTAATATCTTCTGTTTGAGCAGTGGATCTTACTACTCTTGCTCTATTCTCTATGTATAAAATGTCACCAGTATGAGGATCTACCGTTGATCGTTTAGCAGCTGAATCAATTGTACCATCTAATGCACCGGCGCTATCTTCAACAAACATATTATCTTCAAAAGGACTAAACCCTGTATAATTGTTTTGAATATAATATACGTTAGTACTATCAACATCGATAACAAAGCCGGCCGATCCGCCAGTACTATCTCTAATGACATCGTCTTTAGTAAATGCAACAGGAGTATTCATAACTACGTAATTTGGAACTTTAGCTGAAGTTCCACTAAATTTTGACGTAGTTCCTCTTTCTAAAATATTTTTAATTACAGTAATTTGTCTAAAATCTTGATCAACAAAGAAGCTTCCGCCTTCAATACCATTTGGTTTTGTATTCATCATGATATTTGATGACTTTAAAGAAATTGTTGGATCATGTTCTAAACCTAATTTTGGAGTAATAATCGGTTCATACGTTGCTCCAGTTCCCCCTCCACCACTAATAATTACATTAGCATAATCATAACCATTTCCTAATGCAGCAGATTCATTGTTTATTTCTATTTTAACTACTTGCCCACCAGAAATAGTTGCTGTTGCTGCCGCACCAGATCCATTACCAATCAGTGTAACATTTGGGGTTGTAGTATATCCTGAACCACCAGCAACTTTGCGTAGACCAATAATTCTACCACCAGTTGCGCTTAGCTGAACTTGAAGCTGTTGGAGCTCAAATGTATCTAACCCTACAGAATCACCGCTTTGTTCCCAAGGTATTCTTTGCACAGGCAAAAATGAGGATGTCAAGAAACTTGATGCTTTTGTAGCAGATACCGCATACATAAATTTCCAACGATATCCATCACTAGTTTGAAAAGCTTTTTCTTGAGCAACAGCGGCATCTGAAAAACTTGGTTTTACAATTGAAGGAGTAGCCGTACCACCTGCAGTTTTACCTTGTTGAAGGCACACATATACTTCTTGATCTTCTGTTAACACATAGAAGCTATTAGACGGAATTCCAACGATAGAATCATCCCAACTAGAATATACTGTGCCTGAAGTCCAGTTATATCTTGGAATAACAAATGAAGTAGCCGATATCTTCTTTATCGCCAATAGATTATTTCTTGCTTCTCTTTCTTCTGTAACCGTTCTTAAAGGAGTGGTTGGATTATCGTTATTAGGGTATTCAATTGGAAGCCCGACTCCAATATAGAATTCGTTTGAGTCATTTCCATTTTGTAATTCATCTAAGAACTTTTCCGCCAGAGAATGTTTAAATGTATCAGTTACAATAGCTACCATTTTTATTTCCTATTAAGATATTGAATATCCGTATCCGCCAAGTACGTACCAAAGTGAACCATCCCATATAAGAAGAACTGATTCCTTTTCTTCTAAAGAGATAGCAGTTGATGCGGAGGCAATATTACTACTAGTTGGATTAATATCAATACTGAAAGTTTTTTTGTTTACAATACTTAGAATCTGTCCTTCTACATTACCATCTGGTAATGATACAGTTGAAGGTGTTGACGCTGAAAAATATACATGCGCCGCGGTTAAATTAACTGTAGAACTTGCTCCTTGATCTACAGTATCTAATGCTAATCTTTCTACTAAAACTGCACCAGTAGTAGAACTTCCTTTTAATACTAAATTTCTATTTGTTTCACCAGAAGCTTCTATTGAAGGATCAACACCAGTCGCCGAATTTGTAATCGTAATTTCATTAACCGCAGAACCAGCTGCAGTTAACTTAATAATTTCATTATTATTAGTATCATTTATAGACGTAGTAACTTTAGGCGTAGTAATATTAGGACTAGTTAGTGTTTTATTTGTTAACGTTTGCGTGGCTGCATCAATTACTATCGTTCCACTAGTAGCAGGAATTTCTGCCGTTACATCTCCGCTTGGATCAGCAGCAGTTAGCCTAGTAGTATGTGTATTGCCTTCGTAAGCAATTGCGGTGTCTTCTATTGCAATATTGGAAGAAAGAGATACGCTATCGCCGCCTCCTAAGAAGGCGTATAACTCTGCAAAATTTTGATTAATCTTCTGTGATGCAGCTCGGAGTGTATCTCCGGTACCATCATTAGCAGCAGATCCTGTAGAAATATTTTGACGTGCCATTTTACACCTATTAAAATTATACTATTTTATTTATATCGATGAATCGGATAGATATCGTGTAAACATATCTTTATCCATAGTTTCGAGCGTAAGTGTTGTTTCTGGTCTAGCAGATCCATCGCTATCATTATCAAATGTGAATGAGTTTGGACCAATCCAGTCTTTAATTGATTTGTACGTACTGTTTAAATATGATAATGTAATTGTTTCGTACATATATATGAACTCATTAAGATCAATACGAATTGGAGTTCCATCATTAGAATCTACTAAACCTGTTAAGTAACTAAATTCTGGCTGAAGTGGAATATTAACTTCAGAAATTAGTATTGGACTGATATTTCTGATATTTCTTATTTCATCAGAATCAACTCCAGTAAAAGCAGTTGGAAGTATATTTCCATCAGTTTCTAATTGTACTTCACCTTCTAAATAAAAACCTGCCGGATGAACAAACTTTTTATATAATTCCTCATACTCGGATACAGATAAACCAACTTTAATAAGAACAGAAAAAGTTTGGTATCTTTTATTATCTTGGATAAATTTTCGAAATTCAAATCCAATTTTTGAGTCGTTGACAATAAACATATTGTCTTTTGGATATTCAATTTCTGCTTGTTCGTTATAAAATGCTCTAAAGAAAGTTTCAGCAGATATTAATGTTCCTTTAACTCTATAGAAATTAGCAAGTAACTTTGCCATAAGTCTAGGCTGATTAAAAAACGAACTTGCTTGTAATCCATTGCCAATTGTTTTAATTAATTGATCTAGGCTTTCTTCACTATTCTGATTAATATCTCGTGCACTTAACACATCGTCAATAATGGCTTTAAAAGAATTATCATTATCATCTTCAAGAAAATCATAGTATGCTTCTAGTATTTCAATAAGTTTAGGATATTCATATTGAAAATACTCAGGTAATACATCTTTTACCTGAGACTTTGAAAAATTTAGATCTCGCCTATTCCGATCTTCTATTTTATGAATAGTTGTCATAAAGTAATTGCCGTATTTTGATAATCAATATTAGCAACGGTCGTCGAGTTTGCATCATCATAATCAAGTAAATAATTTCTTAATGGTTTAATTGTACTTTCATTTCTAGGAACAATTGAAACCCTAATAGCATCACCTTCAAAGTTTGAAATATTAAATCCGGTGATACTTACAGTTCCTTTACCTGGATTATATGAGCCAATATTGTCAACTATCACTAACGCATCAACAACCCTTACCACTTCTAATACATTACTGCTCAATTTATTTTTAATTTGGCATTGATCCCCGTTAAATGTAAATCTACTAGTAGTAATGCGCCTTTCGGTATTATCTGGATCTGCAATTGCAGCCGGGAAATTAACTACATAGTCTCGGGCCGTATTTAAAGTCGGCACAAATCTTTGTTGTAATCTTACATCCATTGTAGAGTTCAAAATTGCTGGTGACAACCCATCAATTTCTGTTAATAATAACGAGCGTCTAAATACACTATCAAATTTTTTCAAATTATTATTTACAAATGCTTTAATTTGTGTAGTAATATTACCAGCCATTGTTTTGCCAGTAAGATTTGTCTGATCGGGATCAAAATCAAATCTAGTATCTAATTCTAAAAAAGTTGTTTCTGGATCAGTAAATACTGTATCAATTGACATAACTGCTAAGTTATCTGATAATACAGATTTAATTAAATCTTTTGTAGCCTGTTGTGTAATAGTGTCAACCCCAGATTTAAATGCTAATGACACATACGCTCTACCGTATACAGGCGGTATATTATCATTACCACCCCAAGAAGCTACATCAGATAAAACTGAAGAATACCTTTGCAAAATTAAAGCTCGGTAATCTTCTGCTGTTACTAATCTTTGTTGTGTTGCGAAAGCTCTTGGTGCATTGCCTTTAATTGACGAAATACTTTCTTTTGCAGATCCACCAGATGATTTACCAATAGCGACTACTGTCGGTGTGTAAGAAATACCGCCTACTGTAATTCCGTCATCCGCTGTAAAAACTGTGCCATTATTTGCTTTTTCGCCTCGCGAGCTAATATATTGTACAACAATTTTATTACCTGCTGATGGGGCTTTACCTAAAACATTCCCATCACTAAATGTTAATTCATAATAACCATTTGGTACTTCACGAATAATATATACGGTTGATTCTCTATCAATTCGAACATTATTATTAATGTCAGTATAAGGTGTAAAAGTCGATGATGTCGGTGTGTCAAATGCTGAAACTGTAACAGTAGTTGTGTCTAATGTTTCATCAGGTATTACATAAACTTGTTCATCTTCAGTTTCACCTACTAAAAAAGTTTTTGTTTTAAGAATGCCTTCATAAACAGGAATATCAGTTCCACCAATAGAAGTTTTAAACTCAAATGTTCCGGTTCCATCATTAAAGGCTTCAAACTCTTCTAATGTTTGAAAAGTATATGCAACATCATCAATGCTAGATGTAAACGTACTATATTTAGGGAGAGCGATTACTGGAGTAACAGTATCTGTAGTTACAACTTTTACATTTAATCTAGCAATTGATGCAGACCTAGAGTTACTTACGTAGCCTAATGTTTCAGCGTGAGAGATAACAGATGAACGCAATTGTGAAGAAGCCAAGAATGATTCATTAGTTGCCATGTTTGCAATTAAACCATTAATATGGGTATTGTATGCAAGTACATCTAATATATTAGAAAGTCCGGACGCTTCAAAATCGTAATCACTAAACTCGTCTTTAGACTCTAAATACTTCTTTAGATTTTCTTTTATCTGATCAAAATCTAAATCAGTTGATTGTATAACAGCCATTTATCTTAACCTCGTAAGCGATATAGTAGTTGTTTCTACTTCAGATGTGCTTATAATTTGAAACTTAACTTCAACACTAATTGAATTTTTTTCTGGTTGAATATTTGATCTTACCTGTAAAACTTTAGCACGCGGCTCATAGTTATTGATAGCTAAATGTACAGCTTCCTCTATATCAAATTCATCAAACTCAGACGATAAGTTAAAAAGAAAATCGTTTAAATTTCCACCATATTTTGGTAAAAAAGGTTTTTCACCTCTATTTGTTAATAATATATTTTTAACGGCCTGTTTTACTGCAGCAGCATCTGTTTTTTTATATAAATCTCCAGCTGCCTTTGGTGTAAACGATAAATCAATATCCTTATAGGCACGAGTAATACCGCTCGTTAGCGGAACATTGCTTATATTACCGTCTTCGACTGAAAATACTTTAGCCATTCTAGAATCTCTTTTCTTTTATTTATATCTCTTTAAAGTACTTATTGGCGGTAGTTCCAACAAAGACTTTTGCGGCTTCGGCTGGCGTATCATCATATAATCGCTGTACAACTTCTTCATATGTAAATGTTGTATTATTTGCAGCTTGGAAATAAGCATATTCTTCATTATAAATGTAGTTCTCATCAAATGGGTCATCACCAATATACTCTGGCTTTCCTGCGTATTTAACTTCAACCCAAGGAGTAATTCTTCTAGGCCAAAGGGTTGGATCAGGATCTAGTCCAACAATTTCTGCATATTTGATGTAAATGAATGTATAATAAGAAAACATACGATTACCATTTTTCTTATGTTCAAGTTCACTGATCTGAGGTGGAAATCCTCTTTGCTCCATTTCGTTTAATAGTTTATCCCGAGCCCAATTTTGAGCGCTTTGAAATGCCAAGAGAGCAGCAGAAAAATTATTTTTTGTAGCAAGTGTTTGCGGTTCTTTATATGGTTCAACTAATGGTACAGTCTGCGGAACGGCTGGAGGAGCTGGTTTTTCTACGGTTGTTTGTGTTCCATCTGGTAAAGTTTTCACTTCTATATTTTTTACTTTACTGCAAACATCGGCTGAAGATGGCGATAAACTAGCTAGTTCAGTTAATGCAGATAAATCAAATGGATTATTTGAAACTTTATCAGAAGCTTCTGATAACCCTGGAGAAACTTCGTCAATAAGTTCATTAATGTTATCAACTAATGGGCCAAATGTTTGTTTAATTCCTTGTATAATACCACCAGCAGTAATTGGATCAGCACCCTGTAACTTAGCCATTTCCTTTTGTAAGTTAGGATCTTCTTTTACCTCAGGCTTAAAACTATTTAGTTTATCTCCGATTTCAGATACTTTTGAATTAATAGCAGCTAATGCGTTTGCGCCGCCACTCACTATAGAATTTAATTCTTCCTGAGCAGCTTTAATATCTTCTAGACTAGTATCAGTTCCACATGGATTAGTAGCCATTATTATCCTCCAGCAAATACATTTGGCGATCCTTCTATCATTGCTCCGGCGTCTGCGCCATCACTTATTCTTGCGCACTCTAATCCAGCTACATATACTGTAGAAGATCCTTCATTTACTTGTGCAACGTGTGGAGCACATGGTGGAGCCGGTGGGAAAGGGTGCGATACTGTATTATCAGTTCTTCTTGCAACTAATATTCCATTACAATAAACTGTCGACTGAGCAGGTTCGTCAAGTTGTGTAATACTCGAACAAACATGTCCAGTTGTGAGGTCATCCCCTTCTCTACATACAGCAGGCATTAGTTCAAGTCAATCCGTGTTGCGTTGATATCTATATTTCCAGCAGCAGTAGTTGTTTGATTCCCGCCAAATGTTTCATTTACATTTGATGGAGTTTGCAATACAATGTCACCGGATACAGTTGTTGTTAGGGTTCCATCAGAGATTGTCATAGTAGTATTACCAACAGATAATGTCGAACTAGTTCCATAATTAATC
>Ga0209654_1001042_pt1 | contig 23446 bp, 15 predicted proteins | sample SaaInl1SG_22_DNA_FD_184646 | JGI IMG/M metagenome (GOLD analysis project Ga0209654, IMG submission 184646) | Marine microbial communities from expanding oxygen minimum zones in the Saanich Inlet - ESP_161SG_22_DNA (SPAdes) (version 2) | ecosystem: Environmental > Aquatic > Marine > Intertidal... | reverse complement strand
AGTAGATTTTTAAGTCGGCTTGTGATTCGTATTTAACAAAGTAGATACTCTTATCTGCTTGGGATTGGTATTCCACAAAAAACCAATTCCCTTCATTCCCCTTAGCACGAGATGAATAATCCTCTTTGTAGACCAGTAGGTCCGCTTGTGATTCATACGCGACAACAAAGACCTTAACATCGGCCTGTGATTCATACTTAACGGAGTAAACAGTTTGGGCATTGAGCCCTAATCCTAAAAAGAATAGAAAAGTCGCTAAGAGATGTCGCTTATTCATTTGGTCCGATTTGAAACCTAATATAAGAATAGTAGGATGTAGTTAGATAATTATCTCCAACTCTTAGCCTATATTTGCGCCTCGTTGGGGATGTAGCTCAGTTGGCTAGAGCGTTTGACTGGCAGTCCCTAAATTGTATGTAAGTATCTGATTAACATATAATTGAGTACAGCTTTTTTAGTTTTTGATTGTCATAAAGAAAGCCTTTATGAAGACAAAAAAGGAGCTGAGTCCTAAAATTTACAAAACAAGTAGCGGTAAGTACCAAATCCATATATGGTACAAAAACAAGCGTTTCCGTTTCGCGAACGGGAGGGTCATTGAAGAAGAATTACTGCCCAATCTTTTAGAGGAGCCAGAACGTGAACACATGGCCCAACTTTTATGTAGTGCCTTTCAAATTGCAATAGCTAAAGGTTGGAGACCGGAAGACAAGAAAAAGGAAGCAGCAGAGAAAAAGAAACGTCTTAGTAGCATTGCTGATGTTGTGTTGGAACGTAAGCTGAAGTTCGACTACTCCCATTACTACAGACGTGATTTAATCAGAACTCATGAGCAATGGAACAAATACCTCAAAAAGCAGGGTCTCTCTAATTCGCTCATTATGGACTTGACAATAGATGTTATAGCGGAGTTTGTGTATGAGTATGCACCTTCACCAGCGAGTATGAAGAACCTCAAGCGTAACATTTCTTCATTACTCAGAGATGAGCTTGAGACTCACGGCGTTTTCCTTAACTATAAACGCATTAAACTGCCTAGGACATCCCAACGGTTACATAGGCCTATAAAGGACGTAGGAAAGCTTCTAAACGACATTAAAGCCTTCAATGACAACCTCTATCTGTGTACGTTGATGACGTATGCGTTATTATTACGACCACATCGTGAGATCCTAAGTTTAACGGTAGGTGACTTTAATAAAGATTTTTCCCTGTTGAGCTTAAACGGGGATAGGGTGAAATCAAAGAAAAACCGCATACTTCCAGTGCCGCAATTCGTGCAAAACGAGCTGATAACACGCTACGATGGTTGTGATGCTTCTGTGAATCTATTTTCTAGAAAAAGAAGAACCTACCACCGGGATTACTTTAAGAATAGATGGGCTGACTACAAAAAGCAGACAGACATGATAGAGGAGAACCAAACGATTTACAGCTTTCGACATACAGGGGCCATTAGAGTCTTTGAAAAAACTGGCTCGCTGCAAAAGCTACAGCAGGTAATGGGTCACAGCGATATGAAAGTATCCCTTACCTACCTGAGAGGATTAGAAGTGAAGCAGCTGGATGTTGAGGACTTGCCAGGGTTGTAGAAATGTCTAGCTTTGATGTAAACCAATAAGAAAGACCTATGAAAGACCCGGTCGAAATTTTTCAGGATATCGTAGCTATAAACAAGGTCATTGTAGATAATGAGATCCATCTATGTCCACCCGTTTCACCAGAGATGGGAGTGGGTTATAGAGAATTTGTGAAGCCACTCCTCACTAAGTTTACCGAAGATCATTCAGTAAAACGAAGTGAGTTCTTTAAGTCTATACTTCAACACCCTAAACTGACATCAAACAGTAATTTAAAATACCGTTTTTTTGGAAATTGGGGGCATAAGGTAAATCCATTTATATGGGCAACAATATATTGCGACAATGACTTGCCAAAACCTGCCTCACATTCAGGTCAACTATATCTCACAGTTGATCATAAAGGATTGAAGTTTGGTTTTGATTATGGCGATTCAGTCAAGGATTCAGACCCAATTGTATCCTCGGTAGCTAAGAATACTGATCTTCATAGGACCATCTTAAATGTTATACAAGAGAAGAATCTCTTGGCGGTCAATCACAGCGCAGGTGAAGCCAGCATTGATCTAGATGGGAATTCAAACGAAAACGTCATTAAACAGCAAGAAGATTTCAATCGCTGGAGTAAAGACATTCACATCATAAAAACTTATTCGGTAGAAGAAATACCAGCTACCATTACAGAGGAAATTGTGGACATATTACACTCTCTATTACCTCTAGTAGCTGTGCCGGCTGAAGCTAAAAGTAGAGACAGCACTGGTTATTGGCTTTATTCCCCTGGCGAAGGTGCTAAGAATTGGGATGAAGAATTCGACAATGGTTATATGACAATCGATTTTGGATTTCCTGATGACTTGAACGAATTTCAAAACAAATCAGATCTTGAGGATGTAAGAACTGAATACGGTTACGAGGAAGGCAGTATGAATACAATTCGTGCATTGTGGGACTTCTCCCATGCTATCAACGTTGGAGATATTGTAATTGCGAAAAAGGGAAGGAGTAAATACTTGGGTTATGGTGTAGTAGAGTCAGATTATCTATTTGAAGGCGAAAACAGAAATAATCATGTCCGAAAAGTTAACTGGTTAAAAAAAGGAAATTGGCCTGTTGAATCTGGATCACTTCCGGTTAAAACACTTACTAACATCTCAGAATACGATTCTTACGTAGAATCGTTGAAAGCATATCTCGAAATTGATGGCGTTCAGGAAGTAGTTACTGAGGAGTTTGATATGGAAAAGCTGCTATCAAATGTTTTTTTAAGTGGCAAGGAGGTGGTAAACATTCTCGACTTACTTGGAACTAAGAAAAACATTATTCTTCAAGGATCAGCTGGCGTTGGAAAAACGTTTTTGGCCAAAAAAATCGCAAAGTGCCTTCAGGAAGATTATTCTGAAGAAAGAATTGAGGTAATTCAATTTCACCAGTCATATTCTTACGAAGACTTTATTCAGGGATACAGACCAACGGAAAATTCTTTCGAATTGAGAAACGGTATATTTTATGAGTTGTGCCAAAGAGCTAAAAAAGATATATCTGCTCCCTATTTCCTCGTAATTGATGAAATCAATAGAGGTAATCTCAGTAAGATTTTTGGTGAGCTTATGATGCTTATAGAAGCAGATAAAAGAGGTGAGAGAAATGCAATTACATTGACTTATTCAAAGGATAATGAGAAGTTTTATGTACCCGATAATTTGTACATAATAGGAACGATGAATACTGCCGATAGATCCTTAACAATTGTGGATTACGCTTTACGAAGAAGATTTGCTTTCATTAAAATGAAGCCGAATTTTGGAGAAAAGTTCATCTCATTTCTAGTTTCAAAAGGAGTTTCAAAAGAAATTACCCAAGTAATCGTAGATAAGATGCGAATGCTTAATGAAATCATTCTTAATGATGATTCACTAGGAGAAGGATTTGAAATAGGTCATAGTTATTTCTGTTCGTACAAATCTGGGGATCAAAAGAAATGGTTTGAGAATGTAATGAGATATGAGATTATCCCACTCATTGATGAATATTGGTTTGATGACAAGGAATTATCTGGTCAATATCAACGTATGATGTTAAGCTAATGTCGATACCACTCAGAAATATCTACTTCATTCTTTCATACGCTTGGAAATATTATAGACCGAGTGATCTTACGAAGCTTGACACGAAAGACTTCAAAAATGAATCGGAGTTTTTCGCAGAACTATTTATCGTTATTCTGTCGAAGTATTTGAAAAGAGGACTTTATCAAGATTACGTTCTTCGAAGAAATTCAATACAAACCATCAAAGGGAAAGTAGACTTCAACAGCTCTATGAAGTTAACCAGCCTTGGTCTTAAGGAACTGGAATGTCAATATGACGAATATTCTTCTGACAACGAGGTAAATCAATTGATCTATGCGACAATGATGACCCTACTTAAGGCTAATATCAATGGAGATCAAAAGAAATCTATCAAAAAGAAAATGGTTTATTTCAATGGTGTTACAAACGTAAAAGTTAATCGAGACTTGCTCAATAATGTAAAACCTGTAAGAGGTAACAATACTTTGAATTTTCTATTGAGTGTCTCAAAATATATACACAGTAATGTTGGCTTTGATGAACAAGAAGGGAAATTCGATTTAACAGATTTTATGGAGAAAGGAATGGGGTTGGTTTTCGAGAATTTCGTTTACAACTTTTACCGAACTAAGCTGACATCTTATACGGTTCGGAGTGGAGAAATGATCAACTGGGACTCGTTCGATCAAAACGGTTTATACCCCACGATGAAAACCGACATTACAATAAGAAAAAACGATGCTGTCCTAATCATTGACACAAAGTATTATCGAAATATGTTCAATACTCATTACCAGAGTCCAGGTAAGGATAAGTTTATTTCAAAAAACATTTATCAATTGTATACATATATCAATAATTTTAAAAGTGATAAACCAATTGAAGGCATGTTGTTGTATCCAAATACATCGTCAACAGTTAGGAATGAAAGAATAGTCTCGGGTAAGAGAATGCTGATAAACAATATCAACTTAAATCAATACTGGAAAGATATAGAGACTGAACTTATTAGCTTAATCGACTAAACTGCCGAAAACAATTGATATGTGATAGAGGTGATTGCGATGCCTCCAATGAGATTTCTAGACTCTTAAAAATTGCTTCTCAGATTTAGCGAGAGGACTTCAATGTTTTGTTTTCAGTGCTAATCAAAAGTGCAGTTATTATTGTGATGCTGCCGAATAATTAACGTTGGTTTTTGTTTCTATGAATTTGTGCTCTCGTCAATTGAATTTAGTAATCAAGGTAGCGTTGAACGTAAATGATCGAACAGGTTCTAATATTCATTAATCTTTTGTAGTTTCAGGCTAAATAAAACAACTTATGGATATTCAACTAGAACGAATCCAGGACCTTGAAGACAGGCTGAATGTGACTTTTGAAAACATTTCAGTAAAGACAGATGAATACGGAAACTTCAGTTTGTTTACAGAAATTCATACTACCAATGGTAGTGAGTTAAGTCAAAATATTAGGATTGATAGTGTTCTCTACAATGCCGATGGAACCATCATCGCGAAAGAAGATACCATCTTGTTTGAAGATGAGTTTTACGGATTCGAAGTTTTAGAATTCAAGTATTTTGAGGAAGGCATAGCAGATGCTATTGCCAAGATCAAGTTGTATCCTAAGAAAGGATAATTCTAGCTCGTTATGGGCGATGGCTTACTTTCAAACTTAAACGAACAGCAAAAGTCTGCAGTCACCGCAACCGAAGGTTATGTTAGAGTAATTGCTGGTGCTGGATCAGGAAAAACCAATACGCTATCCAAGCGATATGCATACATTGTTGAGGAGCTTGGTGTAAGCTCGTCAAACATTCTTTGTGTAACCTTCACGAATAAAGCAGCAAGAGAGATGCGCAAGAGGATCTCTCGGTTAATAGGTCAAGACAAAGACTACGGCTATATTTCTACTTATCACGGATTTTGTGTCAAGGTACTGCGTGAGGACATCTCAAGACTGGGTTTTCCTGCTTCATTTTCTATTCTAGATTCTGAAGACCAAAAGGCCGTCCTTAAAGAGGCATATTCAAGCCTTGGTTTGAATGCTCGTGAGATGACTTACAAGCAAGCGCTTCGTTACATTAATAAACAGAAGTCCAAACGACAATACTTGCCGCTCTTCTTCAGTACTACTAAGCAAGACTTAAGCTTAGAAACAGCTGAACGTATATTCAGGGAATACTTAAGGATTCAAGCCAAAACGTACTCGTTAGATTTTAACGATTTAATTGTTTTTGCATTGCATTTACTTCAGTCGTTTGAGGATGTCTTATCAAAATGGAGCAATAGGCTTGTATATGTAATGGTAGATGAGTTTCAAGATTCAAGCGCACGTCAATTCACTCTCGTCCACCTACTTTCCAGCAAGCATAAAAATCTTTTTGTAGTTGGGGATCCTGATCAAACGATTTACACTTGGCGTGGTGCGAAGCCTGAGTTTTTGGTAAACTTTGATAAGAAGTATGATGATGTTCAGACGATTATCATGGACCAGAATTATAGATCAACACCGTCAATTCTTGACATAAGTAACGCTTTAATTAAGAAGAACAGTATTCGTATCGACAAAGAGTTGTTTACGAATAAACCAGATGGTGCGGCTGTAATTTATTATCACGCAGACAGCCCAGCTACAGAGGCAGATTGGGTAGTGAATAAGATCAAGGAAGTTACCACTACAGGAAAGTATAAATTGTCGGATATCGCAATCTTATACCGTGCACATTATTTGTCAAGAGCTTTCGAGCAGCAGTTTATCACCAACAACATAGATTATAAAGTCTATGGCGGACTCCGTTTTTTTGAGCGCAAGGAAATTAAAGACATCCTAGCCTACTTGAGAATGATAGTGTTTCATGATGATATATCGTTTCTTAGGACTATCAATTATCCAAAACGAGGGCTAGGTCCAAAGTTTATCAATGAGCTCAGAAGCTTAGCGGATGAGACAAAGGGCACCCTATTCGAAGCGTTGCAAGATCATTCTTACTTGTTTCAAAACAGACCAGGCGTTGAACAATACCTTCAATTAATTCAAAAGCTGTCGATTGGAGCTGAGAGAGAGACTTCAATTTCTGATCAAGTTCAATCTGTCATTGCAGAGACGGGTATTCTTGACGAGCTTACTAATGAATCCGATGAAGACCGCCTTGATAACCTTATAGCTTTTCAAGAGTCAATTATTGAATTGGAAGAAATGGAAGAGCTGACTTCTCTGGAAGCTTACTTGCAAGAAGTTGCGCTATACACGGACCTAGACCAGGTGGAGCACAAAGAGAAGGATCAATTAAATATGATGACCATCCATACGTCTAAGGGATTGGAGTTCCCTGTTGTATTCTTGGTAGGATTTATTGATGGCGTTATTCCAAATCAAAGAAGTTTAAACGAACGTGAGTTTGCCGCATTAGAAGAGGAAAGACGTCTCGGCTATGTTGCAATGACTAGAGCAGAGAATGTATTATTTATAAGTGACTTTGGAGGCTTTAACTTTCAAGGCGGTTTCGATAATAGACCATCTAGATTCCTCAAGGAGATTCCAGAAAGCTCATTTATAAACGAAGCTAATTTTAATTTTAAGGACGTGGAAATTGCTGTACCTCGTAGATCATCTGAGGAATTTGAACCTATGAATACACAAATCCTTGTGGTGAACGATATTGTAGATCATCCTGTTTTTGGTAAAGGGGTAATAGAAGAGGTACTTGAAAATCACGGTAAGTTCTTGATCCGATTTGATGATTTAAAAGAAAGTAGAGAAATAAATAGTTCCTTTCAAGGACTCAAGCTTTTAGCATCTGCGGACACCAGTATTCCTGCTGATTGGAACGAATTAGAAAGCGACTTTCAGGAAGATGAATTGTTGCTTGATATGGACAAAAGATCAATTCAAGAAGTCAATCCAAAAAAGCTGAACTTGAACGTTTCAGTACTCCCTCTTTCAAAGCATAATTGTTCTGAACCTTTAGAACGGGATTCAGAAAACAGTCAAGAGAAATCTTCTCCATTAAAGTCGGTGTTTTCCCGTTTGAAAGGCAAGTAATAATCAAAGCTTAATACTGAAGAACTTTTTCAGCACACGCACGGGTCCTTAGCTAACTACTCCCCCACTAAGTGGCAGCCTGGTGGCTCCCCCGGGGGTACAATAGAGCGCTGCAGAGCTCTACTGCCAGGTCAGTTATTTATTAATCATCTAATTTATTGAATCATGGTAACAGTAACAGGATACCAAGCAAAAACCACCTCAGAGGGTGAACGTAAGATTTATTTACAAGTTGAGGGTGGCATGAAAGCTACCATCTCTAAAACATCAGGACGTGCCTATTTTAAAGCATTACGCGCTAAAGTATTTGCCGCTATTGATGAAGAAGTTGCTAAAGAAATGATAGGCTTTCAATTGCCTGGAACCATTCAGCAGCTTAAAGTTGATCCTTATGAAATCTACGACCAACGAACTGGTGAGGTAAAGGTGTTGGACTACCAGAACGTCTACATGAGTGAAGAAGGGGAAGTGTGATACTTCCTTCTGTGAGTTAGGGGGCCTTGAGCCCCCTTTTTTTATGAATTTAAATTACTACTGACATGCAATTAGAACCTGCAAAAAGATCCAATGTACACATGCGTGTAGCTGTACATGGACCTAGTGGTGCTGGAAAGTCTTATTCAGCATTGCAACTGGCGTTTGGTATGACACATAACCATATCGCTATAATTGATACAGAAGCCGGAAGCGCATCATTGTATTCGCACTTAGGAGCATATTCCGTAATTAATCTAGAAGCACCGTATTCACCGGAGCGGTATATCGAAGCTATTCACATGTGTAAGGAGGCTGGTGTAGAAGTACTGGTGATTGATTCACTTTCTCATGAATGGGATGGTAATGGAGGTATACTAGATATTCACGGAAGAATACCGGGTAATTCATTCGCGAATTGGTCCAAGGTTATGCCTAGACACAACCAGCTACTGCAAACCATATTGAATTGCGGTATGCATGTAATTGTTACGCTGCGTACTAAACAAGACTACATCATTCATGATAAGAGTGGTCGTATGGTACCTGAGAAGGTGGGGCTTAAGCCTATACAGAAGGACGGTATAGACTATGAATTTACCGTGGCCTTTGAAGTTGGCATAGACCATCGTGCTAAAGCCAGTAAAGACAGAACAGGGCTCTTTGTTGATTTGGATCCCTTTACTATTACGGAGGCTACAGGAAAGCGCCTTCGTAGTTGGTGTGAAGTAGATAAGCTGACCCAACGTATGGATCTCAATGCATCATTAACCGAAAACTTTTCTTCCAATGGAACTAGCAACCGTTAATTCATCGCTTCCTTCTACTATTGAAGCCAATACTAAATCAAGTACGTTCTATGATTTAGAGTTCAATCACATTATTCCAGTTTTCGCTAAGGATAATGAGGTAGCCATCTCCCATGTCGATTTCATTACTGCGGTCTACGAGGCTGCAGGGAAAGCTTTTGAAGGTCATGAGCTGGAACTACCGGAGATAAGAGTGTCACATCCTGTGCAAGGTAGAACCCCAAACGCGCGTGATAAGCGACCTGCTGATCTATTGCCACATGAGAAGACGTTGTACTATGAGCGTATGCTTTTCTCTATTCGTATACCGTCCATTACAAAACGTATCGGTGGTAATAAAGTATGCTTAAGTATTGGCGGTGTAAAAAGCTATCATTGGGATAAGCTCACAGGTAAGCGTTCATTACAAACCTTTAAGGTGTACATCGGTTTTCAGGTGTTCGTGTGCTCTAACCTCTGTATTGCTGCGGATGGTGCAGTAGTCACTATTAAGGCAGAGGATACCGAGCGTATTATGGAGAAGAGTTACGCTACACTTTCAGGGTTTAACTTTCACGGGTTTGCGGAGCAACTTGAGCAGATGACTGACAGCAACTTGAGTGCTGAAGAGTTTGCCACTTTCGTAGGAAGAGTCCGTATGGGCCATTACAACAAAGGTCTTGATACGAAACAATGGCTGGGTGATCAGCAAATGGCTCGTGTGGTTAGAGGCTACTACGAAGATCCAGACTTTCGTGCTAGTAATGACGGGTCTATTAGTGTATGGAACCTCTATAATTTGATGACCGGAGCAAACAGGAACAGTTACATCGATACTGTTTTGGATCGAGGTATCAGCGCCATAGAAATGCTCAGTATTTAATGTGTAATCAGAAGGGGAGGTGCTTAGCGCTTCCCCTTCTTTAGTTCAATGCTTATGGGATTATTTACAGATGTAGGAACGATGGATTCGCTATTGATCATATTTGGAATGTGGGCTACGTATTCCATTACCGGCAGTATTGTATTTCTAGTTCTTGGCACACCTTGGGAGTTTAGAGACGAATGGCAATATGTACTTGCTCGGGAGGTTCTCAGACTCTTCCTAGGTTTCTTAGCTGGGATGTTAATAGTGCATATGAGTATTGTCTTGGTATAGGTGCAACCTCGTGAATTTTTTTCTACGTGGTTAATAGATTCAGCCTGATGAACTTCGCGACTTATTAATCATAAATGACATATTATGTCTGTAAAAAAAAGCCACAATGGTTGGCAGCTGAAAGGGGTGAAGGCAAGAGCCAACACCTACAAATTACTGGTCCAGAATGGGTACGGTATGAGGTATTCTACAAGTACTGCACGAAACTTGGGTAGTCTTGATATTGAAGTCTTTAGGCAAACGAAAACTACAACAAAGAATGGAATTCGTTTAACGTTCAAGGACATCAATGCGGTGTATGAGGGGATAACCCAATATCAAATGAATGTACTTTCAAAACACTTTCTAAGTTTAAACGGCTACAGTCATCAGCAGATAGCTTCAGCTGGGGTTAGGCTTGGTGATGAATTCAATATGCGTCCCGACCATCTGGACCCTTCTCTTTTAATTGGATTCAATTATGGTCAGCAGCGTATTGCGCATGACCAAAATCCATTATTGGAGATCTGCCGAATCAGGGAACGAACTTACCTAGTACGGTTTTATGACCTTCAGCCTAACCAGCAGTACTACATCTGGGATAAGAATTGTGCACCAGAGCGATTCTCAAGGAATGCAGGTAAGGAAATCAAAATGACCAGAGGAATTCTAGATGCTTTCGGTAGCGTGCCTATTCTTGTTGTTCATGGGTTCAGTAATTTGAAGCCTATGCTAGAACATTTTGCTTCGTTGAATAGGTTTCCTTTTCTTAATGTTCCAAGACCTGCAGTTGGTCAATCCTTAAAGATTCAATTATGAGTGTCAAGGAGTTGATTTTAGATCTTACCCACCAGTTGGGAGCTGACTGTACGCAACAAGAAATGGCATTGAGTAAAGGTGTTGTGACCTTGGCATCAGCGATTATTCCAACTGTTCAGTTCTTGAATAAAGACGCGCGTAAAACGAAAGCTAATCTATATTATGCAGCAGTTGCTAAGGCAGGCAGTAATAAGTCTCGCGTAGGCAAATTAGATCGATTATTATTGCCCATACATCAGAAGATCAGAGATGATGAAGCGTTCCGTAAATCGATGCGTCCAGGTAATGCTCCACGTATTCCTTCTAAGAATGTGTTGGTGTCCGGCAACATTACACGTGCACGTGTGATAGAACACCTGGTGGCTAATGGAGATGTACCGCTTGTGATTATAGATTCAGAGATGGATTCGATCACGACCTCAATGCAGGTTGATCAAGGCGGTTTTCGAGCTGAACTTCGTAAGGCTTACCATCATGAATTCATTAGTAGTAGCAAGAAAACTGAGGATGAGTTGTTGGAGGTACATTCACCACACTTATCTATGCTGGTAACAGGTACTTTTGATCAAGCGGTTAAGTACCTATTTCCTGTCACAGACGGCTTTGCCTCGCGGCATTTGTTTGACGTAAACATGGCTCCATCTGAGTTTAGTAAGTACGAAGTGTCTTCCAAAACCACACCAGAACTGACCTACTCAATATGGTCAGCACATTTTCTAAGAATGTGGGAGTATCACCAGAATGAGAATGTGCTCGTTTCCTTCACTCAACAACAGATAGACCTGCTTAATGCCATGGGAAGTGGTTGGGAAGAGGAACTAAAGGAAGAGGAGGCAGATATTTCTACTGACTTCCTCTACCGCCACATACTTATGGTGTTAAAGGTTGCAACGGTTCTCACAGCATTTAGGTGTTATTTTGAGAATTCAGTGAGTGAATCTATTACCTGTGAATCCGAAGATTTCTCATTCGCACTAGAAATTGTGAAAGACTCCTATGAGAATGCTCAAACCTTATTGGCACTGATGCCTAAGAGTAAAGAGTATAGAGTTGAAATGACGGAAGTGGGAACGCGGTTGTATGAACTACTACCCGATAAGTTTACCACGGCAGAGGCGTATCCATTTGGGAAACGCTGTAACATTTCAGATCGTCAAACAAGAGCATACCTAAAGAGGTTTTGCGCTTTGAAAAACCTGACCCGTGTAGGTAAAGGTTCGTATGAAAAACTGAATTGAGAAAAGGGGGCTGCGATGCCCCTTTTTTTATTTTGAAAGGCTTTGTAATGCTTTAGCTAAAACCTTTAGTTCATCAGTAAACAGCAGTGTGTTTTCATCGTATGCGTCAAATTTTTCATCACCTTCTTCAGGTTCAAAGTCTGAATTCACCACATTGTAGTGAGGTCCTTGAAAATACGCCTTATGACCACCTATACTAATGTTGTTCCACGGTACAGATCTATCCACAGATGAGAATGAATTTCCTCCTTTAGATACGTTAGTTAAGACGTGTTCACTCAACCAGTGTACAACCTTCGAGCGTTTTGCTTTTTTGCCTTTGGTCTGGAACTGTATTAGACCTAATTGACTCATGTAAACTGATAATGCCCAGATTTCATGAGGTGAAAGTTTCGTTTTTAATACGGTACCAAAAGATTTTATATTCTTAGGCTCAGTTGTACAAAGCCAGTTTAATAAGCTGCGCCTCTCAGATACGATAAGTTGGATTCGTTCTTCAATTAAGGGCCACTTGTTAAGTTCCTTAGAATTAACGGTTTTATAAATATTTCCAACGGAATCAACGAGATACACTACTGGTTTATCCTTGAACTTTAGGGCTTTATACGATAGTTCCTTTCTAAAGTTTTCTTGCCATGTATCAGGATTTGAAACACTTTTATATCGGTCATAAATCCCATCTAGTGCGTATTTGGCGATAATATCTACCGCATCAAGGCTAGCAGGAATAGTAATGTCTCTCTGCTTAAATTGTACTTTTAATGCTTTTTCGGGCTTATCCGTTTTGACCAGATCCTTGTTCAAAAAGAATGTTGTGGGTGAAACAGCAATATCTTCAAGCTCAGGAAACTGATTATTCTCCATTATCCAAGGTTTGCATGATTTCTCTAAAGCTGTTCAACCCTGACTCTAGATTTTGAATAATCTCTTCCGCCAACTCATCTGGGTCTGGGAGATTGTCCAAATCCGTCAAGCTCTTGTCTTTAATCCAGAAAATATCTAAGCTCTTCTTATCTCTTGCGATAATCTCATCATACGAATACTTGCGCCATCTGCCTTCTGGGTTATCCTCACTCCAAGTCTCCTCTCGTTTAGAAGTGTTACTTGGATTATACAGTTTGATGAACTCCTCAAGGTGGCTCAATGTCATGATCTTCTTTTTAGGAGTGTGGTGAATATTGGTGCGATAATCGTAGAACCAAACCTCCTTTGTCCAGGCCTCCTTGTTGGCTGGTTTATTCGTAAAGAACAACACGTTTGCCTTAACCCCTTGAGCGTAGAATATTCCTGTAGGCAGTCGAAGAATGGTATGCAGTTCTGTAGTTCGCATTAATTGTTTACGAACCGCTTCTCCTGAACCACCTTCAAATAGTACATTATCAGGCAATACCACCGCAGCCTCACCGTTGATTTTGAGCATGGTCTTAATATGCTGCATGAAATTCAGCTGCTTGTTGGAAGTCGTCTCCCAGAAGTCTTGCCTGTTGTAGCTCATGTCCTGTTGTGCGACATCACCCTGCTCATTGGTTATGGTAATGCTACTCTTCTTACCAAATGGAGGATTGGCTAATACGTAGTCCACTCTTAACCCATCGTCTGACACCAATGCATCCGCAGATTTAATAGGGGTATCTCCATCGATCTCTCCAATGTTGTGGAGGTACATGTTCATCAGACACATACGTCGTGTATTGGCCACAATCTCATTTCCGAAGAAGGTTTGATTCTTAAGGAATTCCTTTTCCTCACGGTCCAATTGATGGTTCTCTACAATCCAATCATAGGCAGCCAGGAAGAAACCTCCAGTACCACATGCAGGATCAGCTATGGTTTTCAGTGGCTTTGGCTGAACACAAGCGACAATAGCTTGTATTAGAGGACGTGGCGTGAAATACTGGCCAGCACCGGAACTGCCACTACTGTCCATGGCGTTTTTCTCTAAGAGTCCCTCGTAGATTGTACCTTTAATATCCGCACCCATCATGTTCCAATTCTCATGATTGATCAGGTCGATAACCTTCAGCAATTTGGATGGATCTTGAATCTTGTTTTGACTCTTGGTAAAGATCTGTCCCAACATACCTCGCTCCGTGGAGAGAGTTCTAAGGAGTTGGCTGTAAAACGATTCTAATTCAGCTCCTCTTTTACTGGCAAGGGTTTCCCAATCGCAGATATCTCCATTGGGAATTTCATTTCCTTCAACGTCCTTTAGACGCGGAAACACCAACCCTTTACTGTACGGTGGCTTGTTAAGCTCATCCGCCATTTTCAGGAAGAGCAAGTAAGTAATCTGTTCTAGGTAGTCCCCATAGCCAACACCGTCATCACGAAGAACGCTAGCTAGGTTCCATATTTTTGAAATGATGCTTGAATCGGTCATTTTAATTCTTCTTTTTCTCTGCCTTGATTCTTTCTAAAAGAACTGACGCAGGTTCATAATCTGGAGCTGCTTTACAAGCGGCTATTTCTTCTTCTGGAAGCAACGTGCCTTCAAAGGCCTTCTTCAAAATGCTTTGTCGTAAGGCTTTGGATTTATTAAGACTTTCATGAATACTATCTTCAATACTATCACACACAGACAAACGGGTTTCTATTTCTTGAACGATCTCTTTTTGAGAGATAAGGTCGGGTAAAGGAACTACTTGTTGTTTTATTAAGGTCTGAGAAATATTTGGCTGAGCACCCCCTTTGCCTAAACTTATGAACTTCCGTTTCATGGAAGTCAACAAATAATATAGGTATTCAGTATCAATAGAATCATTCGGCTGAACAACAGCACAAGCTTGATTTGTACTTAAAGAAGCCTTAAATATTGAAGTTTTCCCAATCGTAGCGCCATACATGGCAATTGCAACTGAATTGGAAGGGAATAGCTTTGCACTTGAGTTTTTAATTGCTTCTTCTGTAATCTTTTCTTCCGCAGTTGTTATGTATTTGGATCCCAATTCACCTGTTTTCACCCAAGGTATTGTTCCATTGAAATAGTCTGGGTTGGATCGCGATGGTGTTCCTCCTGAGCCCCAGGTCCCAAGTTCACCTAAGCTTATTTCTTTCCAATTACCCTCAAAAGCCTTCTTCAAAACCGCTTGACGATAAATCTTTAGCTGCTCTTGGGCTTTTTTCAGGTCTTCTTCACCCTTGTCTAATTCTGAAAATAGCTCTTCAATCTTCGCTACGATGGCGCGCTGTTCTGGGAGAGCGGCTAGAGGAATTAATATTTGTAATAAGTCTCTTTTAGAAAGACTAGGAATGGTAGTGCTCTTGTCTAAGCGCGCGAAATTGAAGCCTCGAGCAAAGAAAAATAAGTATCTTTTGTTTAGTGCTGAAAAAGGAGAAAGACCAAATGCTGTATCAACATTCCAAAATTTCTCGCGCACATAAATTGGATTATTTATAGTCCCTTTTCTGCCGATTATTGTAGTGCCTTCGTGACACAGGTAGGAGGAAGCACGACCAATTTCACCACCGCTCCCATAGATTGGGTATTTTCCATTACTAGAAACCACGTTTTTTTGATTCTTACCACTTATTATATCTAGAACTTCAGAGAAACTAACTTCTATCCAATCTTCTCTCATTACGCAGCTAATACTTCGTTAAGTTCATCTATGATTGAGGTCATTGAATCCCCAAATAATTCATACATCTTTCCTCTTCCTCCGTGTGCGTCAAATGGAAGATTATCAAAATCATCTAATTCTATGTGGTAACTGCTTACTACGTGGTCTTTAATCATACGAAGCCAGTCCATTTGTTCTTGTGTGAATCTATTGTGTTGTCCAGCATTTTGTTGGAAGATCCATTTCTTAAAATTCTCATCTATTGTTTTGTCGTAGGCATTCAAACTTTCGTCAATACCACATGCTCTACGAATTAAACTTACCAAAGCTGTCAATTGGTCCTTAGGTTGTTCCGTTTTTACTTCCTCCACAGCCTTATAAGCTTCCCAAACGTAATCTGGGGCGAGTATTGGTTTATCTATCTTGAGCTTTTCAAGCACCTCCTTAATCATATCAAAAGTGATCTCGCGTCGGTTGTAAGGTTGATCGTAGAAAATGCTTAATGCCTTGATCTCGTCTTTGTTTGCTTCTAGATATGCGTTAAAATCTTGAATAATAGCTCTTGCCTTATCAACGGTAGTGGTGTCCCACTCGGACTTTGTAACAGTATCGATGTTATGAGTGTCTATTATCTGTTCGTGCTGCTTGCGTACATTATCAAGATAATCGTTCAATTCTCCATTAAAGGTGTTAGAAACCTGATTTATGAGTTCTTGTTGAGCTTCCTCGCGAACCTGATCAAAACTCTTCATGCCACGTTCTTCGTACGGAATCTCATCCCACTTTTTCTTAGTTAGGTCTTCAACAGCATCAAAATCATAGGCAGTGATCAGCTCTCTGGTAATCTGTTTTAGGTTCTTACCGCCAGAGTATTCCAGTAGTTTATCTTTTTCTTTCTCAGTTATTTGTTTCTCCAATCGAATCAATCTATTGGCCAAAGACAAGAATAAATCTTCTTCTTCAACACCCATGGTTGCAGCTCCTAGTAGATCTTTTAACGGAACACTTGGCTTACGCTCCAAGGGTCTACTATCCGTCTTTTTAGATTTCGTGGCACCAATGGCATCCACGATTACAAAGTGTGTTTTATTGGAAGCGGTTTTGGAAACTAGTTGAAGTGTATCGCTATTGATTGTACGTGTACCTCTTCCTTTCATTTGTTCGAAGTAATTGATGCTCTTCACATCTCTCATGAACAATAGTACTTCAAGTGGCTTTACATCTGTACCGGTGGCGATCATATCTACAGTCACTGCAATACGAGGATAGTAGTCGTTTCTGAATCTATTTAGGACACTTTTTGGATCCTCATCAATTTTGTAGGTGACTTTCTTACAGAATTCATTGCCTTCATTGAACTCTTCCCGTACGATATTTATAATGTCGTCTGCATGACTGTCCGTCTTGGCAAAAATGAGTGTCTTGGGTACTTCATATTCTCCATTTTCATCCACCCTATTCGGGAATATATCCCGTTTTAAAGCAGCCTTGAACTCCCGTATGATATTCCTAATTTGACTTGGATTGACCACCTTTTTATCAAGATCATTTCTCTTGTATGCAATATCCTCGTCCTCTTGCTGCCAACGTTTGGCTCTAGTAAGTTTATCACGACGGTCGACGTACCAGCCGGCTTTAATAGTATCCCCTTTTTGTGATATTTCTGTTTCTATCGTATACACATCATAGGGAACATTAACACCATCAGATACGGACTCTTCATAGGTGTATTGTGATACTACATTTTCATTGAAGAAGCCAAAAGTCCTTTTATCTGGAGTAGCGGTTAAGCCAATGAGGAATGCGTCAAAGTAATCCAAAACTTGCTTCCAAAGGTTGTAAATAGACCTGTGGCATTCGTCAATGATGATAAAGTCGAACTGCTCTATAGGTACGTTTGGAGTATAATCAACAGGTATTGCCTTGGACTTGCTCAGTTTCTGATTCAGCCAGCTGTTCTCTTCCAGACTGCTTTCTTCTGCGCTCTCTTCCAATTCCTCTCCTTTAAGAATAGAATACAGGCGTTGTATGGTAGAAATACATACCTGTGCATCTGATGCGATGTAACTGGAAGAGAGCCTCTGGACATTGTAGAGTTCGGTAAACTTCCTATTGTCATCGTTAGGCTGAAACGTCATAAACTCCTGCTCAGCCTGCTCACCAAGGTTTTTAGTATCTACAAGAAACAGGATACGCTTTGCATTGGCGTGTTTTAGGAGCCTGTAGATAAATGTTGCCGCGGTAAAAGTTTTCCCGGCACCAGTAGCCATTTGAATAAGAGCTTTTGGTCTGTTGTTTTTGAAAGAGACTTCAAGGTTTTCAATGGCCACTATTTGAGCAGGTCGCAGACCTAATGGGTCCAATACTGGAATATCATTCAGTCGCTCTCGTAATGTATTTCCATGCTTCAGCCATTCTGCTAAAGTTTCAGGCTTGTGAAAAGCAAACAATCTTCTACCCCTTGGTTTTGGGTCACGATAATCAGTAAAACGTGTCAGCGTCCCTGTACTTTCATAGACAAAAGGAAGGGGGTCGTTATTCAGGTATTTGAGCTTTGCATTGGCATAAGAACTAGACTGCTCTTCTACTACAGTGAGCTTAAAACCTTCATCTTCTCGTTTTGCTTCAATGACACCTACAGCTTTCTTGTCAACGAAGAGTACGTAGTCTGCAGGACCCACGTCTGTCTGATACTCACGTACAGCCACTCCTTTTGATGCAGATAGATTTACTTCAGACTTGGAAACAACAGTCCAACCTGCCAACTCCAGCAGTCGATCAATTTCATCTCTGGCAATTTGTTCTGGGGTCTGATTCATGGTTGGCTTTGAAGTAGGAAAGATAAAGAAAGTTCCCAAAGAGGAAGTAGTGGAAGCCTTATCTAAATTGTGGCCCTGACTTCCACTTCCTTATCTTCCGTTACTCTATTGACAGTACCTCGTAGGAAATCTTTTTAAAGCTAATTTTATCACCCACCTTTTTTCCTTTTAAAGCTTGTGGCAGCTCTGCATTGTAGGGTAGGTATTTAACTTCCTTTCTGTCCTGTTTTATGCGTCCTTGGTTAGGTACGATGCAAATAGTCACCTCAGGCATAGATTGAATTCCCGAAGATAGCTTCACAATGCAATCATTGGACACAACAGGCTCATTTGAGTACTCTGCGTCATCTTCTATGATCATGAAAGTACTAGCTCCATCAACTACATCATATTCATCGTCATGGATAAGTTCATCTTCGAACGTTAGCCACGAAGCAGATTCAAAATCCAGTTTATTTGAGGCCTTGATGATATCGTTGATCTCTTTAAGTATAGCCATTTCACAAATCTCTTGGTCTCTCCACCAGTCGGTTGACCATATCCGTACAAAATCATAGCCGGCTGTGGTTAAAAGTCTTTGCCTATGGACATCTAAAGTTTGGTTATGCCAACCAGAATGGAAGGCTGCACCATCGCATTCAACAGCTATCCTTGGACCATCTTTACCTCTGGGACGTAGAACCATGTCAATTCTAAATCCGGTGCTGTTGTGGGCTTCTTGAAGCACTATTTGCTCCTTTGGGAAATGCTTAATCAAGAAATTATAGACCTCTTCCTCAAAAGGAGATTCAAACACATCACCAGAAGAAGTTTGACCATGGTCGATAGCAGTGATCCCATGCTCACGTAGTAGATGCCTAATGTTCTTAAGTGAGTTGTTGTTTTTGGTAGAATACGCCTCTACAAAAGAGATGTAGGCATACAGCAAACCTCTTCCTAGTTTACCAGACTTTAGGGTGTCTAAGTAACTACCGTAAGCACTTTTTGGTATGGAGGTAACTAAGATGACTTTAAACTTCGCACGCGTAATGAGTACGTTCAATAATCGGTATCCTTTTTCCTGATTGATTACCCCTAGATTTTGTCGGAATCTATTGTCTAGCCCAGGTCCGTAACCCGTTGAAATAATCAGAAGTTCACATTCGTCACCCTGGAGGTTCTCCAAGTTTTTTATGTCAAATCCTTTGCTTTCTAGTTGATTCATTCTGTTTTCAAATGCCTCGTCTTGTTCACGTGCTTCAGCAATTTGATCCTGAATTTCTTTCCGGTGCGGTGCGTTCAAGGTTGCCACCATGACATGAGGAGCATGCCCGCGCTTCATCTTAATTTCCTTAAGTAATGAAATGATCCTGCCGGCCTCTACCTCGTTACGTTGATTGACCCATTTTCCGTTGTGAACTCTAGAGAGCATAAAGGGAGCATAGTCCCATTCTTTCGTGGGTTTTACTACGAGTCTTTTGTAAATAGCGTCATTAGAGAAGTTAATTAACCCTTCATGGTTGCTGCGGTAATGGAAGTCTAAGTATCGCGATTTAAACTGCGTACTGTTCTGGCAGAATTCAAGTAGAGACTCTACCTCAATGAGTTCCTCCATGTCGTCGTCTTCCTCGTACTCATCTAGCTCTAATTGTTTGCTGAAGAAGTTGGATGGAGGCATTTGGTGTTCATCACCAGCAACAACGATGGTCTTTGCCTTATACAATACAGGAAGTATGTCATGAAGCTCTACCTGTGAAGCCTCATCTACAATCACTAAATCAAAATGCCCATGGCAACCTTCAAAAAGGTTACAAGTAACCTCTGGTGTCATCATCATGACGGGAAATAGCTCGGTAAACTCATGGGTATACTGTTGTGCTATTTGCCTCAAAGTCTTTTTATTCTTGCCACGAAGCGCGAATACCTTTGCTAAAGAAGCCGCACGTTTCTCAAAACCTGCGACACCTTTTAGTCTCCTCATAGCTCCTTTGTAAAGCGCAACTTTACGCACTTGATCTTGTATGGTAAGTAGATTTGCTTCCTGCTTGGATAACTTGTTGTTAAACCGTGTTCTGGGCAGGTATCGCTGGTTTCTATCGTAGTATTCCTGGGTGCTGTAGCTTAGCATTCCAAAGGTGAATTCTGCTTTAAAACTTAAGCTGTTTCTATCGAGAATATCAATAGGGCTTTGGATGGTTTTATTCTTTTGGAAAAGAGAAACAATTCCGTCTAGGTGAAGCCCTTTCTCTTTGATTTTAGTTAATTCATTGAGCGCTTTAGCAGGTTGCTCTTTTGCTAAACGTTGGAATGTTTCGTTTAATAAACGTCCATCTTCACTTACTTTCTGTGAAGCGCTATTATGCTCTTTATAAGCCGTCAAGTACGAAGAGTAAGTATTCAGACTTGCAGATAGGTGGTACGAGAATTCGCTATCTTTTTCAAGGTCTTTACTAAGTTGCGTCCTTTCCTCTACCAGTGCTTTTTGTCGTTGTGCCAGATTTTCAGGATGTCTGACAACGATTTCCAGTAACTCCTTTTGTTTGCTCGCTAGCGGCAAGAGCTTGTCCATTAGAATACGAACACTTTCAATATTTACGCTGCAGTTGCATTGCTGACACCTTGTTTTAAGGTCATTATGCGATTGCTGAAACTCCTTGTAACCTTTGCTAAAGGAAGCAAAGAATTTCTTCAGTCCGCTTAAGTCGCTATATTTTTGGTAAGCATCGCTTTGAATATGCGTAATTGTATTGTTTAGGAGTGACTTTACCTCATTAACAGCAGTGTCCAATGTGGTAGAATTTATACTAAGGGAATTCTCATTATACCAGTTTGAAGTATCAAGTATCTGATCCAACCAAGGATAGCCTATCATTAAATCCTCAGATTCTTGGATCAATGATTGGCAAGATGTATAATCCAAGTTTATAGCCTGGTATGCTGAGTTTACTTTTTCAAGTTCTGCACGTTGCTCTTGCTGAAGGATGCCACGAAGTTTAGATACTTCTTCTTTCGGGAAAGCTGCTAAAGTAGAAACCTCTTGCTCATAAGCCCTTAAGTCTTTGAACGGGTCTGATTCCTTATAATCTTTGTTTAGCAAGGCAGTTAGTTCACCAAAGTTTTCCAACTCGTAAAACAGTTCGTCCAATTCAGCAGCAAGCTTGCTGTATTTCTCTTTTTCATCGAACCAATGCTTGCCAGCTGTAGAGTAGTTGTATTGTTTTATTTCAGGAAATTCACGTCTTGTTTTTGTCAAGTATCCAACACTGTCTTGCCAAGAGAACTCTTCAGCAAGTTTGTCTTGACGTGATTTAACGTAAGCATCTACGACCGCTTTACCTAGTGACTTATAATCACTCATGGTGGCAGGTGTGACTTCTTTGACCAATCCTCTTGGAATCCCTGCATCTTCCATGGCTCTTGCTTTCTCAGCAACAGCCTTTCTATCAGATGCTACATTGGTGATGCGCAGAACCTCTTTGTCAATACCTAATTCCCCAAGATTTTCAATTAACACATCTATGGCTGCCGCTTTTTGGCAGACCACGGCAACCTTTAGGTCATTCGCTAAGGCAGAGGTGATAATACCCGTGATGGTTTGACTTTTACCCGTTCCTGGAGGGCCATGTACCACAACATGATTTCTGGTATTGATATCATCTATAATACCGAATTGACTAGGATCTAAAGGGCTTGCGGATAAATCTGAAACTACAGCGCTAGCCTCACTTAATTCAGGAATGTCGTCACCAAAATGACTGAAATCCTTGATTATAGAGTACTTGGATTCCTTGTAATTGGTAAGTATGGCGGAATTATACAGTTCAAATTTAACACCTGGTTCAGAGGCCTCCTTGATAGCGGTTTTAGATTCAAACGGCATCTTCTCTATAACACGATAATCTTCAGGTATCCGTTCTATATATCGCTTGTTTTTAGAGCTCCAATTGTCAAGACGACTAATCAAATCCTCAAATGCCATAGATTCTAAATCTTCATTCAGAAAATCGTCATAGAGAGGGAGTAGGTTCATAGGAATCTTTTCTCCTTCAATAAAGCCAATTAATGAGTGATTGATTCTTGGTAGTTCCTTGGAAAAAGTAAACTTCCATCGGTTAGAAACCTTGTCGTTTTTAATAGAAACAGGCCAGATAAAAAGAGGAATGGCCTTGCAGTCTGTTGTGTTGCTTGCAGATCGCTCTAGAAGCATTGGGTATCCTACAGCAAGTGTCTCCGATCCTGTTTCTGTAAGGTTGACCTTTGCCTTATCAAGGATTGTTTTGATACATCTCTGAATAGGGGAGTCGTCTACAATACTGGTTGTGGTTTTCTCGGGATTATGATAATAAGTAAAACTCTTGCCTGATGAGATCGCTTCAGTAAGCTTTGACTTTAAAGTAGAGTTAAAAGCCTGCAGATAGTCAAGGTCAAGCTTTGAGTAAGACTTGATTTTACCGGGCAAACTGTTAAGGTAAGGTGACCGTGCATTTTCTTGTTGGAGTCGTTTAATTACACGCTCCTTACTCGCTTTTGAAATCATCCTTAATTAATTGGTTTGATACGTTGTTCCTAATTCTTTGAAAGATATGGAAATACTCATCTCTCCCAAATGACATTTATCGAACTATTCTTTATGACATTCCTATTAAAAGTGTCATAATGAACGGTCTTCAACCTATATTTGCCGAATACAAGTTTAACCAGACAATCAAATCTGAATAAGCTGTAAGGCAACCATAGCAAGGGATTCAAACTCTTAACCTATATTTGCGCCTCGTTGGGGATGTAGCTCAGTTGGCTAGAGCGTTTGACTGGCAGTCAAGAGGTCGTGGGTTCGAATCCCATCTTCTCCACTCTGAAAATGAAGCACTTACGTCAAATGATGTAGGTGCTTTTTTCATTATTTGCATACAATTTGCATACAAAATCGGTCCA
>Ga0209654_1001041_pt1 | contig 23462 bp, 25 predicted proteins | sample SaaInl1SG_22_DNA_FD_184646 | JGI IMG/M metagenome (GOLD analysis project Ga0209654, IMG submission 184646) | Marine microbial communities from expanding oxygen minimum zones in the Saanich Inlet - ESP_161SG_22_DNA (SPAdes) (version 2) | ecosystem: Environmental > Aquatic > Marine > Intertidal... | reverse complement strand
CAACGCCTTTTTCAAGGCTATTGCTCATTTGTTGTACCATAAATGTTAATTGCTTTTTATTTAGTTCATTAAAAATTTCTGGGTAGAATTTTTTTAACTGAAACTGAGGCGAAATCTTTTCATTTTTGATTTTTTGCATCATGAATAATTTTATGTCATACAACTCTGCAATAGGGTTGCTTGCATTTTCACTAATGCGTGATATTTCAGTGGTTACATGATCAAAGAAATGAAAAACACAGTCCCGAACAAGTGTTTCTTTATTCGGAAAATGGGCATAAAGCGTTTTTTTTGAAATGGCTAATTTTTGGGCAATATCGTCCATGGTAACGCTTTTAAACCCCAGCGTTAAAAACATCTCGGAACAGCAAGTAAGAATTTTTTCCATAGCAATTGGAGGCGCAAATATAGCACGGAAACTTAAAACACCAAAAAAGTTTCCACAGTTTATAATTTCATCATATTCACATTACAAATCCTTGACGTACTTTTACAAAAATCTCTTTTTATGGAATTTTTAAATGCTTATCAAAAACTTATAGCGGACTCGTTAACGCTTTTAAACCAAGGAAAATCGCCTGAAGGCTTGTACCAGCCCATAGATTATCTATTGGCTTTAGGTGGCAAACGTTTGCGTCCTGTTCTTGTACTTATGGCTTGTGAAGCTTTTGGAAAAACAGCCAAAGAAGCCTTACCTGCAGCTCAGGCAGTGGAAGTGTTTCACAACTTTACGTTGATGCATGACGATATTATGGACAAGGCAAGTATGCGACGCGGCGCTCAAACAGTACACGAAAAATGGAGCGTCAACACCGCCATACTTTCGGGTGATGCCATGTTGGTTCAGGCCTATATTTTTTTGAATGGATATGAGCCTGAGTTATTTCAATCGCTAACAACGCTTTTTAGTAAAACAGCCCTTGAGGTTTGCGAAGGTCAACAATACGATGTTGATTTTGAATCTCGCAACGATGTACGTATTGAAGATTATTTAGAAATGATTCGTTTAAAAACAGCTGTTTTGGTGGGTTGCGCCATGCAAATGGGCGCGGCAGTTGGAGGTGCAACAAGCAAAGACGCACAGCAACTTTATCTTTTTGGCGAGCAACTTGGTATTGCCTTTCAATTGCAAGATGATTATCTCGACACTTTTGGCGATGTAGCCAGTTTTGGAAAGCGTATTGGTGGTGATATTGCAGAGAATAAAAAAACAGTGTTGGTGCATTTGGCGCTTCGCAATAGTACTGTAAATCAACAAAATGAATTGGAAAAGTGGTTGACTGAAACACCTAAAGATGAGACAAAAAAAATAGCTGCCGTAACCCAACTTTTTAAAGACACGGGCGCTGATAAGGCAACGCTATCGCTTGTTCAGCAATACACGCAACAGGCGTTTGATTCCCTTGAAAAAGTAGATCTCAATACAGAAATGAAGCAACGATTTGTTGCTTTTGGGAACTGGCTAATGCAACGAACGCATTAAACGACGTATAAGTTGCCATACAAATATACCCACAGGAAAACTTTGCATAATGCGAACTTCTTCTGAAAAAGTCGTTTCTTCGTCTAAGAAGCGAAGGATTGTTTTGGGGTTATTTCGTTGAAACATCCGAGAAAACAAGAAGCTTCCTTTGTGGTTATGTTGTGCCAATACATCCAAGAAAAGTAAATCATACCACCAAAAACGGGTGCGCTTTTCAAAAAGGCGCATATCACTTTCGTCATTCAAAAAATCCACAAGCTCAGTAGCTTTTCTTTCAATAAATTTAAATGTAAATCCTGTGCTGGCTTTTGTCCAACCACCAGCCGATCCAATGTGTAAAACCCGTTTGCTATTTTCTTTTGAAAATGGGTAGCAAGTCATGGGAATATTCCCTTGCTCGGTTTCTGTAATGTTGTAGTTTCGGATATTTTTTTGAGTCAAATACTGGCGAATTTCACGCTCATACTCCGCATAATTTAACAAGTGTTCAGAAAATAAGGTGTATTCAATCAAGGCTTTATTTTTGCTTATTGGTAAAACATACATAAACCGCGTATTGCCTTTTTGCTCCACGCTAAAATCCATAAAAGTAGCTGTATTTGGGTCAAAACAGTCGTCTTCTGTTTTGATAAACCAACCTACAAAATGCTGTTGTAAAACAGGGAATTTGGATTGTTGCTGCACGGTATTCCAATCAAAAATACTATTAAAAAAATAGCTGCATGTATAGGTGTTTTTATCCGTTGATACACAAACAACCTCCCCTTGAGTTTCAAAAGTTTCCACTTTTTCATATCTCAAATTCATGTTATTGTTTTTCCCAATGAGCTCATGTATATGCGTGTAAAATGCATTGCTTCGAATCATTTTATATGCATAAGGCAATATGGGTTCTTGAAGTTTAGCGGTATCTGACGAGAATGTTATATTTTCCCATTGACATTGTACAAAAGGAAGCCAATCTTCTTTAGACTTTTCTTCCCAGAAGCACCAAGTACGATCATTGGTTTTATTCCTGTTTTCTTCTAAAATGAGGATAGACTTATTTTTAAAACGCTCATCTTGTAGCATTTGCTTTACAATTTGCAGGGTTGATGCGCCCGCACCTGCAAAAATATAATCGTAAATCTCTTTCTTTTTCACCCTTCCAAACCTACAAAAATCATCGTAATAACGGAATAATTATATTTGCTCCTATGTTTGACACCATTATTCACTTTTTTGAAAACACGCCACCAGTCCTTGGCGCTCTTTACGCTACGCTATTTACATGGGGACTAACGGCCCTTGGCGCGTCTTTTGTGTTCTTTTTTAAGAATATGAGCCGCGCTGTTTTGGATGGTATGTTGGGTTTTACAGGAGGTGTTATGGTTGCTGCAAGTTTTTGGAGCTTGCTTGCGCCGGGTATTGACATGAGCCCAGGCGAAGGTTTTATAAAAGTGATTCCTGCTGCTGTTGGGTTTACTCTTGGGGCGCTTTTTATTTTCGGACTTGACAAAATATTACCCCACATCCACATCAATTTTAAGGAGTCTGAAGGGATAAAAACGCCATGGCATCGCACCACGCTTATGGTTCTTGCCATTACATTACACAACATTCCAGAAGGACTTGCCGTAGGTGTATTGTTTGGAGGTGTTGCTGCGGGCTTGCCCGAAGCTTCCATTGCCGGAGCAGTGGTGCTTGCCATTGGGATTGGAATTCAAAACTTTCCCGAGGGAATTGCCGTTTCCATGCCTATGCGACGATTGGGGCTTAGCAGACGAAAAAGCTTTTTTTACGGACAGGCTTCGGCAATTGTTGAACCGATTGCAGGGGTAATTGGCGCAGTTGCGGTTACATTTTTCACTCCCATTTTACCTTATGCACTTGCTTTTGCTGCCGGTGCCATGATTTTTGTGGTGGTAGAAGAAGTAATTCCCGAAACCCAACAAGACAAATATACAGATATAGCCACGCTTGGATTTATTGGCGGATTTGTAGTAATGATGACGTTAGACGTTGCACTAGGCGGTTAGTGGCATCCACAGTCTTTACTGGAAGCACAACCTCCCCCAACAACTTTTTTACGCGGGCGAAATCGTTGCACCAAATAATACAACGCCCACAATACAGCTAAAGTGATGATTAGGTTTTCCATATCAAAGGCTAAAATATTGAAATGTTATCAATGCGCATATATAGGCCACAATTGTCATTGTGATAAGTTGAATTGCAGGCCAACGCCAACTGTTGGTCTCCTTTCGGACAATGGCTAAAGTACTCATACACTGCATGGCAAAAGCATAAAACATCATTAATGATAATCCTGACGCCAATGTAAATACGGGGCTGCCATCTGCGTAGGTTTCTGCTGCCATTCGTTCTTTTATGGTTTCTTCTTTGTCTTCACCAACGTTATAAATGGTGGCAAGCGTTCCCACAAAAACCTCACGGGCAGCGAAAGAACTTACAATGGCAATTCCAATTTTCCAATCGTAACCCAATGGCTTAATGGCAGGCTCAATCCCTTTTCCAATAATCCCCAAATAAGAGTGTTCGAGTTTGTATGCGCTAAGTTGTTGGTCAAAAGTTGCGTCAGTAACCGATACAGATTTGGCTACTTCTTGTGGTGCATTTTTAAATGTTTCGCCAGGACCATTCGATGCCAAAACCCACAATAAAATAGAGATGGCTAAAATCACTTTTCCTGCCTCTAACACAAAAGACTTCGTTTTTTCTAATATGGTTAGTACTACATTTTTAAGTAGTGGAATACGGTAATTTGGCATTTCAACCACAAAATAACTGGTTTGGTTTTGTGGTAAAATTTTGTGTAACACAAATGCCGCTAATAGCGCCATACCAAAGCCGAGAAGGTAAAAAATCATGAGTACTAAACCTTGCAGATTTGCACCTAAAATACGCTCATCTGGAATTATCAGACTGATTAGAATAAGGTAAACGGGCAATCGTGCAGAGCAGGTCGTGAAGGGCGTTACTAAGATAGTAACCAATCGCTCTTTCCAATTTTCGATATTCCTTGTCGCCATAATGGCGGGAATAGCACATGCTGTTCCAGATATCAGTGGAATCACACTTTTTCCACTGAGTCCAAACCGCCGCATGACGCGATCCATAATAAATACGACGCGACTCATATATCCTGTTTCTTCCAAAATAGCGATAAACAGAAAAAGCATAGCAATTTGCGGCACAAAAATCACAATTCCTCCAAGCCCAGGTATAATGCCTTCGGCAATTAAATTGGGCGCCATCCACGATGGAATGGATGTTTTTGCCCATTCGCTAAGTTGTACAAAAGAGGCGTCTATAAAGTCCATAGGGACGCTGCTCCAGTCGTATAAAGCTTGAAAAATGGAAAGCAAAACCACAAAGAAAATGACAAACCCCCAGACCTTGTGCGTCAGTACACGGTCTAGTTTTCCACGAAGATCGGTGGCTTTACTGCTGTCTTTTTCGTAGCATTCTTTCAAAACATTATTGATAAACTGATAGCGCTTGATGGTTTCTTTTTGCTGTAATCTTTTTAGGTATGAGGGGGTTCGCATATGATTGGCATTTTCCGCCTCCATCTTTTTACGTTCCACTTTAGCAAAATTCACATCTTGGGTAATTACCAACCACAGCTTGTATAGCGATTGGTTGCTAAACGTACGTTCTAAAGACTCAAAATAATCTTGATCGATTTTCTTGATATCCAAACAGGCTTGGGTTGATAGTGTTTTGTATGCGGCAATGTGTTCTTTAACCACACCTATCCCTTCATTTTTTCTTGCGCTAACAAGCGCTACTTTGGTGTGAAGCAGCTGCTCCATTTTGTGGGTATCGATGCTAATTCCTTTTCGGCGCATTCGGTCCGACATATTAATGACCAAAATAGTGGGGATATTTAAATCTTTAATTTGGGTAAAAAGCAGTAGGTTTCGCTTGAGGTTTTCAACGTCTGAAACCACAACAGCTACGTCAGGAAAGTCTTTGTCTTTTTTATTGAGCAATAACTCCACTACCACATTTTCGTCAAGTGAAGAAGCGTTTAGGCTGTAGGTACCAGGCAAATCTAAAATACGCGCCTTGACACCTCTAGGGAGTCGGCAAACGCCTTGTCTTTTTTCTACTGTGATGCCGGGATAGTTGCCTGTTTTTTGATTTAGCCCCGTGAGGTGATTAAACACCGATGACTTACCCGTATTCGGATTTCCAATTAGCGCAACGTTGATGTTTTTACTCACCTTTTTTACGGATAAAGATATGTGTGGCTGTCTCTCGGCGAATGGCTAAATGCGAACCCGAGATGTTGAGATATAAAGGGTCTTTGTTGGGCGCAAGCTGAAGTAAACCCACTTCATTTCCGGGAAGACAACCCATTTCTACTAATTTCATAGGCAGCTGTTCCACATCAAAAGAATCAATGATGGCGGTTTCTCCAACCTTTAAATCAGCAAGGGTTAAATCCATTTATTTAGACTAATTTTAAAGAGCAAATGTACGTTAAAGTACGTAACATTTTTATGACGATTATCATTTTTCTGAAACCAACAGTTCAATGTCATGAAGGATGTCGTCCATAGCTTCTAGTTGGGTTCCGTCGTAAAAACCACGAATGCGTTTTTGTTTGTCAACAAGCACAAAATTTTCAGTGTGAATCATGTCGTAGGGGCCGCCATCTCCATCGTCTTTTACTACCAAATACGACTTACGTGCCAGCTCATAAATTTCTTTTTTCTTGCCTGTAACCAAGTTCCACCGCGTATCATCTACCTTGTTTTTTAGGGCATAACGCTTTAGTTGCGCTACCGAGTCAATTTGAGGTGTTACACTAAATGAAAGGAGTTTTACTTGTGGAAGATCGACTAACTTTTCTTGCAGTGTATGCATGTTTTTGGTCATGATGGGACAGATGCTTGGGCAGGTTGTAAAAAAGAAATCGGCAACATAAATGGTGTTGTCATATTCTTTTTCGGTAATCGTTTCTCCATTTTGATTGGTCATGGAAAAAGGGGCAATGGTGTGGTATTTTTTTACAAACTGAATGCTTTCATCTACCAATTCGGGGGTTACCATAGCTGGTTGAAAGACCGGAAGCACTTCTTTTGGCTTTAAGGCCGTATAAAACAATCCAACAATGATGATGGAAAGCACCAATAACACCAAAGCTAGTTTCCGAAACCGACGAAAGAATGTATTCAATTCCATAGCACAAAGATACAACCTATACCGTTTTATAGGTCGTTCAAATCCCGTACATTTGACGTCTAATTTTTTCCCATGGAACTTTTTCTTATAAAAGGCGGACAGCTTATTTTAAGTCTATCACTACTCATTGTACTTCACGAGTTGGGACATTTTATCCCTGCAAAACTTTTTAAAACACGTGTTGAGAAGTTTTACCTCTTTTTCGACGTTAAATTTTCGTTGTTTAAAAAGAAAATAGGCGAGACCGTTTACGGAATCGGTTGGCTTCCTTTGGGGGGTTATGTGAAAATATCGGGAATGATAGACGAAAGCATGGACACCGAGCAAATGGCACAACCTGCCCAGCCTTGGGAATTCCGTGCAAAACCTACATGGCAACGCCTTATTATCATGCTTGGTGGGGTTACCGTGAATTTGGTGCTTGGTTTTTTGATTTACATGGCCGTCATGTTTGTTTGGGGCAAAACCGTAATTACGGATGAGGCATTGACGTATGGTTTAGACCCTACACCACAAGCGCAGGCCATAGGTTTTGAACAAGGAGATCACGTTTTAAATGTTGATGGTGTTTCCCTAGATGCGGCTATGGATGTCAACAAATGGCTGTTTTTACGTGACGCAAAAACTGTTACGGTTTCTCATGCAAATGGAACAAAAGAAACAATTTCAGTTCCTGAAGGATTTGGCAAGCAACTTTTTGCTGCAGGGGAGATGTTCCCACTTATTCCATACATGCCTGCCATTATTGAGAAAGTAACCGAAAACTCGGCAGCAGAAGCCGCTGGAATTTTAGCTAACGATCGCATAGTTGGTGTAAACGGCACTGCTTTTAGTTCGATGCGTCAAGTGCAAAACGCAATAGAAACACGCGAAGGCGAATCGGTTGTATTATCTGTTTTACGCAATGGTGAATTCCAACAAATAACGACTGCAGTTGACGAGGATGAGGTTTTGGGAATATATTTTAAAGATACGCGCCCACAAACAACGGATGTTAGTTATACGGCAGCGGAGAGTATCAAACAAGGTTTTGATTACGGCTACTGGACGCTTTACGATTATGTAGCGGGGTTTAAATTTATTTTCACAAAAAAAGGAGCCAGTCAATTGGGAGGTTTTGGCACCATTGCAAGTTTGTTTCCTGCAAAGTGGGACTGGCGCACATTTTGGGAGCGTACGGCTTTTATATCGATTATTCTAGCCTTTATGAACGTATTGCCTATTCCGGCTTTAGACGGTGGCCATGTGGTGTTTTTGACCTATGAAATGCTCACGGGTCGTAAGCCACATCAAAAAATATTGGAATATGCTCAAATGGTTGGTATCATTTTATTGCTTGGTTTATTTGTTTATGCCAACGGGAATGATATATACCGATTTATCATGAATTGATTTTCTTATAAAAGTCATTTGATAGCAAGTAAATAAAAATTATATTTGCGCACATTTTCCTCCTTAGCTCAGTTGGTTAGAGCATCTGACTGTTAATCAGAGGGTCCTTGGTTCGAGCCCAAGAGGGGGAGCTGGTAGTAACCGCTACATCACACATTTTTAACCAAAGCCCACCCTATAAGGTGGGTTTTTTATTTAGACGACTTAGCAAAGAACTTGATGTAAAGCTACTAATTCTTGGCAACTATTTGGCAACTGTAAGATTTGTTGATGAAAGTTCTTCAATAGTTCCACCTGTTAAGTCTACAAGCTTACACTATAATTGTGTAGTTATCTTGTTGGGAGTGCATTTAGTTCTGCCTACGCACTTCTTGCCCGTATTATTTGCCATACTATTTTAAACTATAATAGGTTAAGTTAATGATAGGAGAGGGGATTAGTTCTTCACAACCTTATAGGTTAATTCCTCATTATTTGACTTGTCTGTTGCTTTTACAATGTAAGTAGCAGTTGACAGGTGTTCCATATTTACAGTGTTTCCTGTAAGCGCCATTAGCTTGTTACCTAACATATCGTATACCTCTATATCGTATTGTTTGTCGCTGTTTAGTGCTAATAAAGATGATGTAGGGTTGGGGAATAGGACAGGATTATTAGAATTGTTTTGAATGGCTTCAGTTTCGTTGAAAGAAAGTGAATTTTGTGATTTAGTTGTTTCGTATTTAAAAACTCGTACAATACAATCATCGCAATTTTCAAATGTAGTAGGAACATCTGAAGGATCCGAATTGTCATAAAAGTAAAACTTTGTTCCCCCACTTAGTAAATTCATTTCAGGGTTGAAAATGTTATAATCGCCTATAACTTCTGAATAAAACTCAAATCCATAGCCAAATTGTTCTAAACCCACAAGTTTAGCATCAACTTCGGCTTCACGTAAAAATAGGTACCAATATTCACCCTCAGGAACTGTTATGTGCTCTGCTTCAGATTGGTGTTCATAGGTTAAAAAATACTCATCTCCTATGAAGTTTAAACCATTTATGTTTATATTGTATACATCGTTTGAATGTTGAGAAAATCCAATAATTGGAATAATTAATAATAATATTGCTTTTTTCATTGTTTTAAATTTTAATAAATATAAAAATCTATTGTTAACTGAACATTAGCAAAACAAGGCTTGGGCGGATACTATACACATTTGTAGTTATGCTAACCTATCAATAACCTCAACTGTAAAGTGCTTCTGCTCTTTTGTTTCGTTATCTATTTTTGGTTTAGGAAGCGTATATGCGAGCAGTATTCTTAGTAATGCTAACTTTTCATTAGTATCTAAGTCTTGTATGTTTAAGTCTTGTATTAAGTAGTCTGTTAAGTTGTTTAGCTTATCTCGTACCTCAGTAGTATACTTAGCTTTACCTCTCTTACTCTTTTGTCCTGCTACTCTTGCTGTATTACTATTAAAGGGCATATAGTTAAATTATGTTTCTATAACATATAACGTAAACAAATATATATTGGTTGTTTATTAGATAGTTTTATCCTGTATACAACTCTATATATAAAAGCTATTTGTAATAAGAAGTATTTAAGTAGTAGGAAACTATATATTATCTAAATACATAAACATCTTACAATATATTGTTAAAGTAGAATAGTTGTTAATGATATATAGCAAGTATGATTTATTGTAATGCATTCCCACTACCCACCAAAATTACAACCCATAAGATGTTAAATCAAGTGATACTTTTCCACAGATATGGATATTTATGAACGCATATGTAATCTTTTCCTACAAGGACTAAACCATAGGCATATCTTCTTCTTTTAGTTCTGCTACTTCTAATCCTCTTAAATAGGTTAAGGATACGTTTAAACTTGAATGTCCCATTGCTCTTTGTAGCTTGTGTAGTGAACCTGTACGCTTGAATATTTCTATAGCTCCTGTGTGTCTAAATGAGTAAAGCGTAACATCTCTATCAATTTCTTTATATAACCTCTTAAATCGCTTCCAAATGAGTGAGAAATAGCTTCTATTATAAGGCTCGTTGCTTCCTGAGAATATATTGTCATTACTTTTGCCTTTTACAAGCTGTTTACGGACATATAATGGCACGGGAACTACTCTGTTGCGTTTAGACTTTACTCTGCCGCCTGAGAGCCTTATATGGCTTAAATCATTACTAAAATCTCCCCACTTTAATAGTCTTATTTCTTGGTGGGGTCTGAGTAAACATCCATACGTAAGTAAGCAACATATGTGGAGGTTATTATTATATGACTTTACTAATTCTAATACACCGCTAACATTACTTATTGGCTTATGCAATACCTCCTCCTGCTTTCTTGTCTTTAGCTTAGACTTATGTATGGGAAAGCCATTATCATACAGATAATTGACAAGTACATTTAAGTGTCTTCTTGTAGTATTATAGCTTGTATTGTTTTTGTGTCTTAGTATTATACCATCTAAGAAGCGAGTACTTATTTCTCCTTTACTTATAAATTCACATCTTAGTTTATCAGATAAGTCTTTTAAGGTCTTGTAGTATGTTGTACTAAGTGGCTCAGACAGCTTACTACATATTAGACTGTCATATAGCTCTATGCTATTTAGTTTCTTTTTAAAGCTGTAGTTGTTTCTTACTAAGTAATTATACACCTCTTTAGCAAGCAGCTCTGTCTTAGGTCTTTTTAACTTAGCAGGATACGAGTTAGGACTAAGAGACGAATTTATCTTAGCACCACTAAACATCCTGTAACGCTTATTATTTAACTTAAAATCTATATAATACAGACCATCATAACGTCTGCATACTTTTGGATAGGAAAGGCTATTATTTGGCAACTATATGGCAATTAACTTAAACATCTATTTCTAAGTTATCGCTAAGTGTCTAAGGATCAGTGGTTAGTAAATTGCGTAGCAATTAGATAGCATCTGACTGTTAATCAGAGGGTCCTTGGTTCGAGCCCAAGAGGGACGGCCGAGCGTAAAGAAAATGTCCAGTGGACATTTTTAGTGAAGGAGCGAACTGGCGCGTTGGCCGAAATGATAAAACTGTTATACTATTTTAGTATAGCGGTTTTTTTTGTCTTATAATATTTTGTAAATAAAACTTGACATTTAAAATAAATGATTTATTTTTGTCAAATAAACTTTACATAAAATGAAAGAAGAAAGAAAAAAACATCTACAAAACTTAGGGTTATGGACATGGTCTTGGGTTGCCACTTTGGCAATTGCCACATTTGGACCAAAATTTATTTGGGATGATCATATGGCACTAACAACCTTTGCAATACTTACAAACCTTGTTAATGGTGTACTTATGATCTTGGCAAATAGAAAGTTATTTAACCATTATGATGAATTGGAGCGGAAGATTCATTTGGAGTCTTTGGCATTAACCCTTGGACTTACTGTTATTGTAGGACTTACCTATTCGCTATTGGATCAAACCAATACTATTCCATTTGATGCTGAAATAGGCATTCTGGTAGGATTTGTGGGGCTAACCTATATGATAACTTTATTTATCAATAGAAAAAGATATTCATGAAGAATCGGGTTAGAGAATTAAGAAAACTTAAAGGCCTAACGCAAGAACAATTGGCTGAAGTGATTGGCGTTTCGCGACAAACCATAAATGCTATCGAAAAGGAGAAGTTCGATCCAAGCTTACCCACAGCATTTAAAATGTCAAAACTATTTGATCTTCCAATTGAAGACTTCTTTCTTTTTAATGAAATAGAATAGATTATGTGCTGCAACTTTGAATAATAGGGTAGCTGGTAGTAACCGCTACATCACACACTTCTAACCAAAGCCCACCCTATAAGGTGGGTTTTTTCTTTAATGGTACTTTGTTGATGTTATTTAAGAAAAACATCAAAATTATTTGTGAATTTTCTTTTTCAGTTTTGCTACTTCTAATTCTCTTAAGTAGTCTATAAATACATTTTTCTCATTTTCAGCTATTTGTATTAAAAATTAACTATATTTAAGAATAAATCATGCTATGAAATTTTTAGAAAAATACTATCCACTTCTTTTAGCTTTCTTTAGTTTCTTGTACTCGATATATCTTTGGTTTACAGGAAATGAACTAGAAGGAATATATGTAGGTCTTTGGCCAATAACAATCTTGGGTTTTGCCATAGCAATTAGGCAAAGAAGAAAAGATTCAAACTAGAAATCATGAATAATAAATTGATGTTTATTATCGGATGTATCATTTTTGTGATTTATAATTTCTTCTATTTTAAAATTGTATTAAAGCAAAAGTTTGGAAAAAAAAATGATAAAGAAATCTAAACCATAGGGATATCTTATTTTAGTTCTGCTATTTCTGAACACTTTTAGAACTTTACAAACTTACATATATTTGAGTTCGAAGAAATTAAAAGATATAGATGAATAAATTATTTTTAATAGCAGTATTCTTCCTTATGGCTTGTAGTAGTGATGATGTCTCAAATGACAATCTTACAGCACTCACAATAGAAGGTAAGTGGGTTTATCCAGAAAATAGTCTGAATACCATGTATATCTACGAAGCGGGCATGCGTTACACGTATTATTGTGTGGGTAGTGATTGTGAATCTCAATATGAGTCATTCCAAGCCGCTGATGGGAATCACTTACCAGCAATCCATCCTTACACATTTGAAAATAATATACTAACAGTGGATTTGCATTTTGGTAATACATGGGAGGCTCCGCTTACATTTGAATGCGATGGGGATAAAGTAATTTTTAATTCTCCTGATCCATATTACCTAAACAGATTAGGTTCAGATTGCAACTAAACCATTTGCGATATTCCGCTTTCATTCTTATGCTTTATTTCACGTAGCGGGTTTTATTTATTCTTAACATACCGCATCCCCTCAACGCCTTTACTTAGGATGACATCAACCTTAACATCAGTATTATTTTCATTTTTAAAATAGACTGTTTCGTATTTGCTTATATACACCTTTGTTTTTCCCTTTGGTGCCAATCCAAAACCCTGTGTTACCGTTCCAGATTCTTTGTCAACTGCTTGAAACGCAACAGTAAAATTTGATCTATTAATCAACTTGGCGGAATAGTTTTTGTCGTTAAACTCTCCTAACAAAAAAGTTTGATTTGCTGGAATAGTAAGCCCTGATTTAAATGTTGAACACGCATTTAAGATTGCCATAGCGACACCCACAAACATTAATTTTTTCATGAATTGGATTAAAAAAACGAATATAAAATATTTTTAGAAACGGCTTTCCTCAATTTTTTAATAGAGTCTTTTTTAGTAAAAAACCCTGCCAAATATTGACAGGGTATGTTTAAAAAGAAAGCTTAAACAAACTTACCTGCTAATCCACCCTTCATCAAGGCTTTTCCTTACGGCATATATGCTATCTCCAGTATGAACTATTTTCCATGGTTCTGTAAACATTGTGGGGTCATTGGCTGCAAAATAAGACTCCGCATCCACAGCCATTTTGTTGAGATTGTCCCATGTGTCTGAAAAAGCCAAAATCTTAAAGTCCATTCGGTCACCCGTGTGGTGCTGTAATACGATTACGTTTGTAGCGTATTCACTTTGCTTAAAACCGTCTGCAAAAGTAAAAAACTGTTTTTGAGCGTCTGCAACAGACGAATTCTCGCTAATTTCAAATCTAAGTTCATATACAAACCTATCCTCATTTTGATTTTTCTGGGAGAACATTAAAAAGGGTATTGCCAGCGTAAAAAGTATTTTTTTCATTGTATTTATTATTAAAATTTAAACAATATAAAAAATGTATCCGAGCTTGTGTTTAATTTATTGTTAAGATCAAACCGTAAGTCTTCCTCCACTAGGATTGTATTTCTACAGTACACTTGTAACAAGTAAAATCCGAAATGACATTAACTGCAGTACTTTACAATACGTTTGTTGGATGCAATTTTTAAAGTAAACAACCTGTATAAAATATATTATTTGCAAAACTAATAGTATTACTATTATATTTGCATTTAATTTATTTAACTATGAATAAAATACTTTCAAACTTTAAAATTGTAGTCCAGGAATCTATTTACAATAAAGACCCAGAATCGTCTGATTTGGGCAAACGAATTATTGAACATAGTATAGAATTAATTGATAAAATAGGTTTTGATTGTTTCACTTTTAAAAAATTAGGAGAAGAAATAGGCTCTAATGAAAGTTCTATTTATCGTTATTTTGAGAATAAGCACAAACTATTAATTTATCTGTCGAGTTGGTATTGGGCTTGGCTAGAGTATCAACTTGTTATTGAAACGCATAGCATTCAAAATCCTATTGATAAATTAAAAAAATCAATTGAGGTAACTACAAAAACGACTGAGGAAGACTCAAAGTATACGCATATAAATGAAGTATTACTTAATCGAATTATAATTGAAGAAAATTCTAAATCGTTCTTGACTAGGGAAGTAGATAGAGAAAATCAAGACGGTTATTTTAAGATTCACAAACGCTTAGTTACTCGAATAAAAGAAATGATTTTGCACGTTGATGCAGATTATGAGTATCCAGCAAGTTTAGCAAGTACAATTATTGAAACTAGCTTACATCAACATTTTTTAAAAGCCCACTTTCCAAGTATAACAGATTGCAAAAAAGACATAACCCCCACTCAATTTTTAACCGATTTAGTTTTTAAAACCTTAGATATTAAAGCATGATGAGTAACGATAAATTAACTCCGTGGAAGCGGTTTTTAAGGCTACTTGCACTTGAAAGAAAAGATATATCGCAAATATTTTTATATGCTATTTTTTCGGGCTTAGTGGCACTTTCACTTCCTTTAGGGATACAGGCGATTGTAAACCTTATTCAAGGGGCACAAATATCAACTTCTTGGATAATTTTAGTAATCTTAGTAACCATTGGGGTTATTTTTGTTGGTATTCTAAACTTAATGCAGCTTCGCATTATTGAGACGATACAACAGCGTATTTTTGTAAAGGCTTCTTTTGAACTGAGCTATCGCTTTCCAAAAATTAAAATGGAAGCATTAAGGAATGAATACCCTCCGGAGTTAGCGAATCGTTTTTTTGACACCCTTTCTATTCAAAAAGGATTGTCTAAGGCACTTATTGATGTGCCTTCAGCACTGTTACAAATTATATTTGCTCTGATATTGTTGTCCTTTTATCATCCTTCATTTATCGTTTTCGGCATTGTTTTATTAGGCACGGTTTATTTAGTTTTTCAATACACTGCCAAAAAAGGGTTAACGACAAGTTTAGAAGAATCCAAACACAAATATAAAGTGGCTCATTGGATTCAGGAAGTGGCACGCTCTATTGTCAGTTTTAAATTATCAGGGAAAACAAGCTTGGCTTTGAGCAAGAATGATATTTTGGTTGAGAATTACTTAAATGCAAGAGAACGTCATTTTAGCATTATAAGATTTCAATACATTAAAATGATAGGTTTTAAAGCCATCATAACTGCTGGACTTTTAATCATTGGAGGTGTTTTAGTTTTAAATCAGAAAATGAATATTGGTCAGTTTGTTGCTGCTGAAATCATCATTTTATTGGTAATTACATCCATAGAAAAACTCATCTTAGGCTTAGAGACTTTATACGACATGCTTACTTCTATAGAGAAGATAGGCTCAATTGTGGACAAACCGTTGGAATCACAAGAAGGAAAAAAAATAGATTTTAACGATGGTATTTATATAGAACTAGATAATGTAGCTTACCATGTTCTAGGTAGAGAAGCCCCAGTTTTAGAGAACATTTCTCTACAATTAAACCCAAAAAGTAGAATTATTATTCAAGGAGAGAGCGGTTCAGGTAAGTCAAGTTTGTTACGTATTCTTTCAGGGATAATAAATCCTAACTCAGGGAGTATGTATATAAATGGCTTCAATATTAAAGGATTAAATATTAATCATTATAGAGAGGTTTTAGGCTTATCTCTTTCAGAAGAATTTCCCTTTGAAGGAACACTGAGAGAGAATTTGACTTTTGGAGATGCATCTATTTCGGACGCAAGTATTTTGGAGGTGTTAGAGGAAATTGGGCTTTCAAATTTTTTAAAAGAATTGCTTAGAGGATTAAATACTGTTTTGTATCCCGAAGGCAAACAAATGTCTAACACTATTGCAAAAAAAATAGTCTTGGCAAGAGCTATTTTAAAGAAACCTAAACTCTTGATTTTAGAAGATGCATTAGACCAATTTAGTGAAGAAGAAACGAAGTCTATCATTGATTTTTTATCTAGACCATCCAATACTTGGGCACTGGTTGTTGTTAGTAGTAATCCTTATTGGGAAACATATTGCAAAGAGGTTATAAACCTAAAAAGAGGAACCATACAATCAAAATAATTTGGTATGCTGAATATTTCAAAAAAATCTATTCATAATAAAATAAGTTTATACGATTACAAATCTGGGAAGTATGTAATCGATAAAAAGTACTACAGGGATTTTAACAAACTGTCCATTATTTTTTTGGTGTTCGTTATTATTGTTTTGTTTTTGCCTTGGACGCAAAACATCACAGGTAACGGCAATGTCACTACTTTAAAGCCCAATCAAAGACCGCAAAACATTCAATCCCAAATCTCTGGTCGTATTGAGGAGTGGTTTATTCAAGAGGGTAATTACGTAAAAAAAGGAGATACGATTTTAAGAATCTCTGAAATTAAAAGTGAGTATTTTGATGATAAGTTAGTAGAAAGGACAGGCGACCAAATTCAATCAATAACACAATCAATACAAGCTTATAAGGATAAGGCAAATGCGCTTCAAAGTCAAGTTATTGCCTTACAAGAAGAACAAAAGCTCAAATTACAACAGGCAGAGCTGAAAGTAAAAAGCAACCAAATAGATATGGAAGTAGCCAAGACGAATCAATCTATTGCACAAACACAATACGAACGTGCTATTGCCCTGCAAAGTGAAGGGCTAAAAGCAACAAAGGATGTAGAAGAAAAGCGAATTAAATTAAGAGCTACACAAGCAAAATATATTTCTCAACAAAACAATTTGAGCAATGCCGAAATTGAAATATTTCGTATAAAGACCACCTATGCAGACAAAATTGCTAAAGCGCAAAGCAACTTATACACAGCACAATCGTTACAATTTAATGCCCAAGCCGAAGTATCTAAATTAGAGAATAGCCGTTCTAACTACACAAAACGGAATACCCTTCAATTTGTTACAGCTCCTCAAAATGGGTATATAAATAAAACCTTAAAAGGAGGGATAGGCGAAACCTTTAAACAAGGGGAAAGCTTAGTAACAATTATGCCTGCTGATTATGAACTAGCAGTAGAAACTTTTGTACGACCAATCGACCTGCCCTTAATACATATTGATGAAAAAGTACGTGTCCAATTTGACGGATGGCCAGCTATTGTATTCAGTGGCTGGGAAAATGTATCCTATGGAACTTATGGTGCAAAGGTAGTAGCTATAGAAAACTTTATTAGCAAAAACGGAATGTATAGGATATTACTTGCACCTGATAAAGAAGATCACAAGTGGCCTGATGGCATCAGAGCAGGTTCAGGAGCTAAGACGATAGCATTATTAGATAATGTCCCTATTTGGTATGAATTATGGCGCCAATTGAATGGATTTCCACCAAACTTTTATAAACCAAATACAACACAATCAGTAATAAAATAACAATAATGAAGAAGTGTATTTTATACATATTATGCGTTCTGATGGTTCAAATTGGATTTAGTCAAAAAACAGATATATTGGCATTTTCAGAATATTTAGGCTATGTAAAAAAATACCACCCTATTGTAAAACAAGCGAACCTCATTATTAGTGAAAGTGAAGCCAAACTTTTGAAAGCAAGAGGTTCTTTTGATCCTAAATTGGAAATAGATTATGATCGAAAGAATTTTAAAAACACCGCCTATTTTGACAAACTAAATGCTGCTTTTAAAATCCCTACTTGGTATGGCGTAGCGTTAAAAGGGAATTTTGAGCAAAACACAGGGGCATTTTTAAGCCCAGAAGACAATGTCCCTATTAACGGTTTATATAATTTGGGGTTGTCTGTTTCATTAGCTAGAGACTTACTTATTAATGAACGAATGGCTACGCTAAAACAAGCAAAATTATTCCAAAAACAAGCAGAAGTTGACAATCAATTATTGGTTAACGATATTCTTTATGAGGCTTCAAAATCATACTTTCAATGGTTAAAAGCTTATCAAGAAAAAAAGGTTTATGAAGAGTTTCTGAGTAATGCAGCCTTAAGACTGCAAGGGGTAATAAGAAGTTATGAATTTGGCGAAAAACCTACTATTGACACTACCGAAGCCCGAATTGCAGTTAATAACAGAAAGTTACATTTAGAAAAGGCCAAATTACATTTTACAAAGGCATCCTTAGCACTATCAAATTATTTATGGATTGAGGATATACCTGTTGAAATCAAAACGAACATAGTTCCAGATACTGAAATTAAAAATTATATTGATGAGGTATTACTATTAAACAGCAATGCTTTAAACCTAGATTTAGAGAACCATCCAAAATTGCAATCCTTAGACTACAAGTATAAAGGTTTGGGTATAGAAAGACGCTTGATGCAAAATAATTTACTTCCAAAAATTGATATGCAATACAATTTTTTAAGTGACACGCCTGAAATTGTAAACTCCTTTAATACAGCTAATTATAAAGCAGGGGTAAGTGTTCGTATTCCTTTGTTTTTAAGAAAAGAAAGAGCTGATTTAAAACTAACCAATTATAAATTACAAGCCGTTGATTTTGACATACAATCAACATCATGGGTTTTAAAAAATAAGTTAAACGCAGTTCAGCAAGAAATCAATTCCCTTCAAAATCAAATCACCCTTGCAGACGGTATTGTTTCTGATTATGTGAGTTTGTTAAAAGGGGAAGAAAGAAAATTTGAAATTGGAGAAAGCTCTTTATTCCTAATAAATTCAAGGGAATCTAGTCTGATTGAGAATAAGTTGAAAGTCATAGAACTAGAAACCGCTTTGCTAAACTCTAAAGGAAAATTATTTAACACATTTGGTATAGAGTTGTAAAATGATCTAAAAAGCAATACTGTAATTATAACTAAAATGGAAAGCTAGAAATTTTACACGGCGCTTATTGAATTAAACCACTATTTCCAAGTCTCTTTTTAACTTTATAGTTGCTCATAAAGAATTATTGCACACAACAGGACATAAGCAATGGCAGGTAAAATATCAGAGATATTATCTCTAATTTGAATCCTTACAAGAATGGCAACCAGCATCATGATAATGATAAAAACGGCGCTTATAGTAATGGCTATGTTAAACTCAAAACCGAGAAGTAATCCAAAACCTCCAATGCATTGACACACCCCAATTGCTTTGCGCTTATCTGCGAGTCCCCAGCGTTTAAATTCACGGATCATTCTTTTTGAAATAAAGGAATTGATTCCGTAAGCGATAAAAGATATTCCTGTAAATGCAGTTATAATTGTGATTGGCGCCATGAACTAGATTAGACCATAGTTAAAAGCAGCAATAAATAAGGACATCAAAAGAAACACCAAAGAAGGCAGACGTTGTATAAACGGATTTTTAACCTTAAGGTGCGTCAACTGTGCACTCAACATAAAAAAGGCCATTCCAAGTGCAGCATAAAGCGTTATTTCGTTATGGCAAAGCCCCAAAAGAAGTAGTGCCGAAATAGACATTTTAGCTGCTCCAACAAAATTTCTAAATACATCTGAATAGCCAAACTGTGTGAATTCTGCGAGTACGTTGTGATATCTAAAAATCCACACGTAGTACACCGAAACCGCGACTACAACTTGAAAGATTAAAGCAATATGTTCCATGATCGTGTTTTGTCTAAAGTTACAAAATATTACTACGTGTAATCAATTTAACTAAATCAATCGGCAGAAGCTCCACTAAATTGCCGTTGAGCCTGAAGTAAGTTTGTTTGGTAATCAAGTATTCGGGCATGTGCTAAGCCATCAATAAATAGGATCACACCCAACATCAGAAGTGCAGCAATCATGCTGGCGCGCCAAATAGGAATCATACAGGCCCTAGCTAAATCCGTTTTTCTATACTGCCAAAATCCAAAGCTTGTCCGTTTAAACACAAAAACCTCCCCCACTAAACGGAACATAACTTTTAAAATTCTTCAAAGCATCATGTTAGCCAACAGTATTTTAACTATTGTATAGTTGTGAGTTATTCATACGTACAAGTCGGATATTACCAATAATCCGTATATATTGTAAAAAATTTCATTTAAAATCATGGTCCATAAATCAAAATTCTTTCTAGTTACACTTGTCTGTTTTAGTATCAAACTGGGGGTTGTACAGGCACAAACAAACAATTATGTAGAACGTATTAACCCCAAACTTGATTTATATATAGATAAGGATGCTACCGTTGAAGTTATTGCCGAGGGATTTAAATGGTCTGAAGGCCCTGTTTGGGTAGATGCATTAGATGCTCTGTTGTTTTCAGATGTGCCAAATAACAAAGTGTATCGTTGGAGCGAAGCAAATGGATTGCAGCTTTTTCTTTCGCCAAGTGGCTATACGGGAATTACGGCAAGTACCAAAAAAGGGGGTTCAAATGGTTTAATATTAGACTCAAACGGAAATTTGGTGCTTTGTATGCACGGAGATAGGCGAATTGCCAAGCTTAGCAGTTGGAACGAAAAAAGTTTTTCTACAGTGGTGGATTCGTTTGATGGAAAACGATTTAATAGTCCTAACGATCTTGTATATGCCCAGAACGGAGATTTGTATTTCACAGACCCTCCTTATGGGCTAAAAGGATCAGATGATCCGCTAAGAGAGTTGTCTTTTAATGGGGTATTTAAATACACACCTTCTGGTGAACTTTCATTGCTTATCGATGACCTAACGGCACCCAACGGGATTGCCATTTCAAACAATCAAAAAACGCTATACGTCACGATTTCTGATCGCAGTTACCCGCGCATCATGGCCTATGACATTACTGATACGGGTGTTTCAAACCCTCGTGTATTTTTTGACGGAACAGCATTAATGTCAAAAGAAAAAGGGAATTTTGATGGGTTAAAAATTCATCCCTCTGGCGCTATTTTTTCAACAGGTCCGGGCGGCGTTTTGGTATTTAGCCCCGATGGAACGCATTTAGGCACTGTTCATACAAATCAACGCACAGCAAACTGTGCATTTGACGCAGACTTTACCTATTTATACATGACTACACACAGACTTCTAACTCGGATTAAATTGGTGAAGCCATAATCGTATAATAATTTTTCAATTTCCTTTAGTTTGAAAACATATATATAAACATTAAATTTATACCATGAAAAGACACAAATTCTTCCTTAGTGTAGTTCTTTTTTTTGCTGCTTCTCTATCTATTTCAGCCCAAGACTACAAGCAAATAAAAGGGATGGTTACAGATGGTTTCAACGATCCAATTCCTTTTGCTGCTGTAACGGTATTAAATCAAAATATTGGCATTTCAACTACTGAAGACGGAGAGTTCTCACTTTTCGTAAGCGGTACAAATTTGCAAGATACCTTGACGGTTTCTTCATTGGGTTTTAAAACATTTTCTATTTCCATAGGGGATTATATAGCACAAACTGAAGATAAAATCACTTTAGAGGAGGACGTTTTTGAAATGGACGAAGTAGTCTTACTATCGCCCAAATTATATGTTTTGGAAGCCTTAAAGCGATTAAAAGAAAATACGATTAGCACAACACATGTGACAGAAATGCTCTACAGAAGAGCCGCAACTGAAAACGATAAATCAAAGTTCTTTGTAGAAAATTATATCAAGGTTCGAGATCGTGGACCTGCACATCTTTCTGGCACCATTCAGGTTGTTCAAGCAAGAAAATCAGCAGATTATAGAACTTGGAAAAGAACACAATGGCGCCATTCCTTTTTTAACATGAATGATGTTAATCCATTACGCCCCGGCGACTCTCAACACAATAGAAACCTAAAAAAGTTTCTTTGGAACAAAATTGGTGAGTCAACGTATGAGGGTGAAGATGTATTAATTCTAGAGGGAAAGAATCCCAAAAAGAAGTGGGAAACCATGATATTTTATTTGGGTATTGACTCCTATAAAATTTATAGGATTGAAAGATCGAATGCCATTTTTGTGTACAAAAACCACAAAAGCGGTAAGCTTGTATTGAACTATTTTAAGAACGAGTGGAATTTTCCAAAATGGAATATGCCTTCTGAAATTCTTGGCACAGATGGTGAAACCCTAAACTATAAAATTGAGGTTTTTGTTTATAATGTTGAAACAGACAAAAAGAAAATGAAATTCAAAAGTTTTGGGGGCGACCAAGACATGGGAAGTATAAAATTACCCTACAACCCTTCTTTTTGGGAAAACCTAAATACACCACCCGATACCAAATTTTATAAGAAACTCAAAAAAGAACAAGGCGAAATATTTGGGGTGCCCCTAGACGTTCAGTATGCTTTGGTAAATGAGTAATACGGCCCAAGCAGAAAGGTTTTCGTACTTTTTTTCTTTTATGACCACATCAAAACTTGCTATAAATGAGTTTAATTATAAAACAAATGATTTTCAAATTAGTGGCAGTTTTAATAACAGTTGGTAAAACTTGCTGAATTTCAGGTTAAAAACAGCAAATATTTAAATCACCAAAACCACCTATTTTTTTTGCTCTTTTTTTAGGGGTTCAAGCTTTTAGCACATTGCTTATATTTGTTAAAATGCTTATTTCTTGATGGTTAGGTCATATAAATTTATTTTTTTGTTTTTCCTGTCTATTACAGTCCTATCATGTGGTGGACCTAATATTCCAGACGACGTATATGTTGCCTATGAAAAACTACCTGAGACCTTAAATTTTAATCAACATGTTAAGCCCATTCTCTCTGATAAGTGTTATTTGTGTCACGGTCCAGATGCAGGTAATATAAAAGCGGGACTACAATTACACACTGCCGAATATGCATTTGCAGCGCTCCCCGAAAGCCCTGGTGATGTTGCTATCAAACCTGGGAACCTTAATAAAAGTGAGGTGTATCATCGAATTATTTCAGATGACCCCAACTTAGTGATGCCACAACCGGAGTCTCACCTGACATTGAGTAATTATGAAAAGGCAGTTCTTATTAAATGGATTGAAGATGGTGCAGAGTATAAAGATCACTGGGCCTTTATAAAACCTCAAGAAAGTACAATTCCTGATGTTCAAAACAAAGATTTAATCGCTAATCCGATTGATAATTTCGTCTTATCAAATTTGGAACGACAAGGATTGAGCTTTTCACAAAAAGCGGATAAAGAATTGCTTTTAAGACGCGCTTCTTTGGACTTGACAGGGCTGCCTCCAACTATTGAAGAAA
>Ga0209654_1001040_pt1 | contig 23499 bp, 19 predicted proteins | sample SaaInl1SG_22_DNA_FD_184646 | JGI IMG/M metagenome (GOLD analysis project Ga0209654, IMG submission 184646) | Marine microbial communities from expanding oxygen minimum zones in the Saanich Inlet - ESP_161SG_22_DNA (SPAdes) (version 2) | ecosystem: Environmental > Aquatic > Marine > Intertidal... | reverse complement strand
GATAAATCACTGTCTTGGTAGCCTGCTATTTTTAACAAATGCCTAATACTCAAATAGGCCCTTCTATGCAGTTCAGATTTCATATGAGCCAGCCGGTCTTTACTGTACCCTGCTAGCGAAATACCTGCTTGCAAAGTGGCCTCAGATTCTGTGACCTCCCATAGGTATACCATACCATTTGAATCTATTGGAATTGTCTTTTGGAGCGGCATTTAATTCTGAGCTATGTTGTATATTTGCAACTTAATAATAATACGAAAGTAAAAATAAAAAAAGACTATGAGTGCAAATCCCCTACCCTATGTACCTTATAAGGTAAAAGATATTGGATTGGCCAACTGGGGCCGTAAAGAAATTACCTTAGCAGAAGCAGAAATGCCTGGACTAATGGCATTGAGAGAAGAATACGGTCCTTCTCAACCTTTAAAAGGTTCTAGGATTGCTGGTTGCCTGCACATGACCATTCAAACAGCAGTACTCATCGAGACCTTAGTAGCCCTAGGGGCAGAGGTGACTTGGAGTTCTTGTAATATTTTTTCTACTCAAGACCACGCAGCTGCAGCTATTGCAGCAGCAGGCATAGCGGTTTACGCCTGGAAAGGAATGAATGAAGAAGAATTTGACTGGTGTATTGAGCAAACCCTTTTCTTTGGGGAATCTCGCGAGCCGCTGAATATGATCTTAGACGACGGTGGAGATTTAACCAATATGGTACTAGACCAATACCCTGCCTTAGCAGCAGCCATTAAGGGGCTTTCAGAAGAAACTACCACTGGAGTGCATAGATTGTATGAGCGTGTTAAAAAGGGTACCTTACCCATGCCAGCCATAAACGTAAATGACTCGGTAACCAAATCTAAATTCGACAATAAATACGGCTGTAGAGAATCTGCTGTAGACGCCATTAGACGTGCCACAGATACCATGCTTGCTGGTAAAAGAGTCGTGGTAGCAGGATACGGAGACGTTGGAAAAGGAACTGCTGCCTCATTTAAAGGCGCTGGTTCAATAGTAACTGTGACTGAAATAGATCCTATTTGTGCCCTTCAGGCGGCTATGGATGGTTTTGAAGTAAAGAAAATGGCTTCTGTCATTGGAAATGCAGACATAGTGATCACCACTACTGGAAACAAAGACATTATTCGTGGAGAGCACTTTGAAGCCTTAAAAGACAAAGCTATTGTTTGTAATATTGGTCATTTTGACAATGAAATAGACATGGCCTGGCTCAATAATAACCATGGCAATACAAAAGAGGAAATTAAGCCTCAAGTAGACATGTACACCATTAATGGTAAAAACGTGATTGTATTGGCAGAAGGAAGATTGGTAAACTTAGGCTGTGCTACTGGGCACCCAAGTTTTGTAATGAGCAACTCTTTTACCAACCAAACATTGGCACAAATAGAGCTTTGGACCAATTCAAGTGCTTATGAAAACAAAGTGTATATGCTCCCTAAACACTTAGATGAAAAAGTAGCTGCATTACACCTGTCTAGACTGGGTGTAGAGTTAGAAACACTCAACGAAGAACAAGCAGATTATATAGGGGTAACTGTTCAGGGGCCTTTCAAACCTGAGTATTACAGATACTAAATACAAGCGCTCAATAATAAAAAAACCCGCCATTGGCGGGTTTTTTTATACATCAATACTATTGATGTATGTGCTTAAAGAAATAGTTAAGACAAAAAAATCCTATGCTGCGTGAGCAACATAGGATTTTAATTATTATTTAAAGCGCACTACTAAGCCTCGAATGGCTCAATAGAAACAAAAGACTTACCGTCTACTTTTTTAGTGAATTTCACTAATCCATCTACTCTTGCATGTAATGTATGGTCTTTACCAGCATATACATTTTCGCCTGGATTGTGCTTTGTTCCACGTTGTCTCACGATGATGTTCCCTGCAATAGCAGCTTGGCCACCAAAAATCTTAACTCCTAAGCGTTTTGATTCTGATTCTCTACCGTTTTTAGAACTACCTACACCTTTTTTATGTGCCATGATCTATCTATTTTTAACTTTATTATTTAGCTTAAAGCAGCAATTAAATCTGCTTTCTTCATTGTTGAAATTCCTTCAACACCTTTAGCTTTAGCCATTTCTTTTAATTCTGCAACCGTCTTAGAAGATAAATCTTCCGCAACTTTTGGAGCAGCTTTCTTAGCAGCAGCTGGTTTAGCTTCTACTGGTTTGGCAGCTTTAGTTGCCGCTTTCTTAGCAGGCGCTTTAGCACCAGAAGCAACAATTCCTTCAATTACAATTTCAGAAAGGTATTGTCTGTGACCGTTTTTAACACGGTATCCTTTTCTTCTTTTCTTTTTGAAAACAATGACTTTGTCTCCTTTAAGATGTTTAATTACTTTGGCCTCTACTGCGGCTCCTTCTATAGCTGGGGCGCCAATGGTAATGTTTTTACCGTCTTCTAAAAGCATTACGTTAGAGAAATGAACTTTCTCTCCTTCTGCTTCTGGCAAACGATGAACAAAAACCTTCTGGTCTTTTGCAACTTTAAATTGCTGCCCTGCTATCTCTACAATTGCGTACATAGCTAATGATTAATAGTTAATTAACGCCCAAATAAGTTTAGGCGGGTGCAAATATACGCTTTCTCGTTTGATATGCAAATCCTTTTTTTAAAGAAAACAACTGAAATATTTCAAACATAATTGACCGATAATCTATAAAAAGATACCGATAATCTTAATTTGAACCTCAAATTTCATTTTAAGTGCCATAATGACCTATCTTAGTGTAACATTTTTAGGTTTTAATACACCTATAATTAATTATAAATTTAAAGAAGCATGAAAAAGAATCTTTTCGTTGGGCTTTGCATGGGAATGCTCGCCTTTTCAGTACAAGGACAAGAGGTAGCGTATGAAGAGTACGACCTAGACAATGGCCTTCACGTAATTTTACATCAAGACAATGGTGCGCCTGTAGTGACCACATCTGTCATGTACCATGTAGGTGGGAAAGACAGAAGTGAAGGTCGTACTGGTTTTGCCCATTTTTTCGAACATTTATTGTTTGAGGGAACTGAAAACATAGACAGAGGTCAGTGGTTTGACATTGTTTCTTCTAAAGGAGGTAAGAACAATGCCAATACGTCACAAGACAGGACGTATTATTACGAGGTCTTTCCTTCTAACAATTTAGAGTTAGGTCTTTGGTTAGAGTCAGAAAGAATGTTACACCCTGTAATTGATCAAGTAGGTGTAGACACTCAAAACGAAGTAGTTAAAGAGGAGAAAAGACTTAGAGTAGACAATTCTCCTTATGGGAATCTTTTAAATGTAGTGGGAGAGAACTTATTTAAAGTACATCCTTATAAGGATCCAAATATTGGATACATGGAAGATTTAGACGCGGCTACTTTAGAAGAATTTATTGACTATAAAAACACTTACTACGGACCAAACAATGCTGTGCTTGTTGTAGCAGGAGATATAGATGTAGCCAAAACAAAGAAAATGATTCAGGACTACTTTGGCCCAATTCCTGCTGGAAAAGAAGTCGTTAGAAACTATCCAAAAGAAGCGCCAATCACCGAGGAGATAAAAGCCCAAGCATTTGACAATAATATTCAAATTCCTGCAGCGGTGGTAGCATATAGAACACCAGGTTTTGCCACTAGAGAGGCGTATGTATTAGATATGATTTCTTCCTATTTAAGTGATGGGAAAAGCTCCAAACTCTATAAAAAAATGGTCGACGATCAAAAGCAAGCACTTCAGGTAGGCGCTTTTAATGTGGGTCAAGAAGACTACGGAATGTATTTGGTATTTGGTCTGCCACTAGGAGATGTTAGCTTAGAGACCCTAGTCAGTGAAATGGAGGCAGAAATTTCTGCTGTGAGGTCTAGATTAATTTCAGAAAGTGATTACCAAAAGCTTCAAAATAAATTTGAAAACCAATTTGTAAACTCAAACTCAAGTGTAGAGGGAATTGCCAACTCATTGGCTAGAAACTTCATGCTTTATGGAGACACCTCTTTAATCAATAAAGAGATTGACATTTACAGATCTGTGACCCGAGAGGAAATTCAAAAAGTGGCAGAAGCTTATTTAAAGCCCAACCAAAGAGTTGTGATTGATTACCTACCTACCCCTAAAGAAGAAACCAAATAGTTATGAAAAAAATTATACTGAGTTTAGTCATTGCGCTTACAACTGTGAGCCTTTACGCACAAATAGATAGAACTACAATGCCTGAGGCTGGACCAGCCCCAACAATCAATTTAGAGGAACCCACCCGTTTTGATCTTAAAAATGGATTAACTGTGATGGTGGTAGAAAACCACAAATTACCCAGAGTGTCCATCCAATTAAGCATAGATAATCCGCCGAGTTTAGAAGGAGAAAAAGCAGGTGTTTCAAGTTTGGCTGCGGGATTATTAGGCAATGGAAGCACCAATATATCCAAGGATGCTTTTAACGAAGAGGTAGATTTTTTAGGTGCTAGCTTAAATTTTGGTGCGTCTTCTGCTTTTGCTAGCTCACTGTCTAAATATTTTCCTAGGATATTAGAGCTTATGGCAGACGCTGCTATTAACCCTAATTTTACGGAAGAGGAATTTCAAAAAGAAAAAGAAAAACTGCTGACCGGTTTAAAATCACAAGAAAAAGATGTTTCTGCTATGGCTGGTAGGGTTCAAAGTGCTATTGCCTATGGTAAAGAGCATCCTTATGGAGAGTTTGCTACAGAAGAAACCGTGAACAAAGTAAGCCTTGAAGATGCTAAAAAATTCTACCAAACTTACTTTAATCCAAACAATGCGTATTTGGTGATCATTGGTGATGTAGACACAAAAGCGGTTAAAAAATTAGTGAAGAAGCATTTTAATTCTTGGGAGAAAGGTGCTCAAGTATTGACCAATTGGAAAAACCCTGTAGCATCTAACGAAGCGACCATTAACTTTATAGACATGCCCAATGCAGTGCAGTCTGAAGTGAGTGTTCAGAATGTAGTAAATCTTCAAATGAAAGATCCAGACTACCTTCCTACCTTAATGGCCAATAGGATATTAGGTGGTGGGGGTTCTGCCAGATTATTTCAAAATTTAAGAGAAGACAAAGCATACACTTACGGCTCGTATTCAAGCATTGGAAACAGTAAATATGTTCCTTCAAGGTTCAGAGCGTATGCCAGTGTTAGAAATGCTGTGACTGATTCAGCTGCGGTACAGATATTAGAAGAGATTCAAAAAATCACGGCTGAGCCAGTAACCCAAAAAGAATTAGATGCTGCAAAAGCCACTTACGTGGGAAATTTTGTCATGGCGTTGGAAAGACCTAGCACAATTGCTAATTACGCATTAAATATTGAAACAGAAGGGTTGCCAAAAGACTTTTACAAAACCTATTTAGAGCGCATTAACGCCATTACTGTGGCAGATGTTCAACAGGCTGCAGGAAAGTATTTTAGCACAGAAAATACCCAAGTGGTCGTAACAGGAAAAGGTAAAGAAGTCTTGGAGAATTTGGAAAAAATGACTTTCCAAGGGAAAAAACTTCCTGTGAAATATTTCAACACCAATGCAGACCAAGTAGAAAAGCCAGAATATAAAATGGAGCTTCCAGCTGGAGTAACTGCTCAAAGTGTTATTGAAAATTACCTAGATGCTATTGGAGGAAGGGCTGTTTTGGAAAAGGTAAAAACAGTCTCTATTTTTGCTTCAGGTGAAGTTCAAGGTATGGCATTAAACTTTCAATTGATCAGAACCTCAGACAATCAATTCATGCAAAACATTGAAATGATGGGAAGATCAATGAGCAAGCAAGTATTTAATGGAGAGAATGGCTACGCTATGATGCAAGGGCAAAAAATGGATTTAAATCCCCAACAAGCTGCAATGATTAAAGATGAGGCACAACCTTTTTACGAGCTACACTTAAACCCAGAAGCTATTTCCCTAGAGGGAATAGAAAAAGTAGATGGTGAAAACGCTTACAAAGTAAAGGTATCTGGTAATAGAGTGGCTTTTTACAATGTAGCCAGCGGTCAAAAAATCCAAGAGATTACCACCACAGAAATGATGGGACAAACCATTGAGAGTACTATGAAATTTGGCGACTACAAAGAAGCCTCTGGAATTATGTTCCCTTTTTACCTCGGACAAATGATGGGACCTCAACTCATAGAATTTACCATTGAAAAAATTGACGTAAACAGTGGCGTAACTGCTGAAGATTTCAACTAAAAAAGAGTCCAATTTCAGTGTTAAATTGCATTGATATATTAAAAACAGCGCCCTTAGGGCGCTGTTTTTTTTTACCTTTGTATTAGATCTGTAACCCACTTACCAATGATAAAAAAAATAGCCCTTTGTAGTCTTGTTTTAATTAGCTTATACGCTTGTAAAACAGAGGAGAAAAAAGACACCCCTTCACTGATGAAAGAGGTAATGTCGGTACATGACGCAGTCATGCCAAAAATGGGCACCATTGGAAAATTAGTTAAAGTGCTCAACCAGCAAAAGGACAGTCTTTTAGAAATAAGCCCTACAGAAGAAATAGCATTAAAAATGGACACGCTTTCCAAGGGTGTGGACAGCCTTCAAAGTGCCCATAAAAAAATGATGACATGGATGAAGGATTTTGGCAGTAATTTCACGGCAGAAGAAATCTTAAAAGGCAAAGCCTTGAGTCCTGAAAAGCAGTTAATTCTTGAGCAAGAAGCCATAAAAGTAAACGAAATGGAGGCATCTATTATTGGAAGCATTCAATATGCGGAGCAGATTTCAAAACAATAAACCAAACTAGTCACATCTTCTATGGAGTCTTCCAAGACACCTGAGAAATCATTTCCCTTAAATCCTCAATAATATATTGGGCTGTAGGGTAAATAGAATCGTAATTGGGTTTAATATTGAAATACAAGGCTCCATTTAAAAAATGGCGCTTCTTGTCTGTAACATAAAACTGAGCTGCAGAAGCTGCATTCCCTTTAATTTCATAAAGCACTCCAACCTTTGAGTCACGAACTTCTTCATAAGGATACGCCACAATAGCTGTAGCTTTTGTTTGGTGCTCGGAGAGTTTTTGTTCAATTCCACGAACCATTTCTTCTAAAGAAGGAGTTACTGGTGCGTAGTTAATATACACACTGGCATTTAGTTCAGGATAAAACAGCTCTATACTTTTAGACGTCTCATTTAAAATCTGGGCCTTAGACGGAATAGGTAAAGTGTAGTAATCATTCTCAAACAAGCTGTAGTGCGCTTTTTGATAAGAGAGGGATAAAAAAGCTTTGGGTTTTGGATATATGGGCGCATTACTGCAAGAAGCAATAATAAATACCATAAGCAAAACCATACTTTTACAAAAAAACCTCACAATAGTTTCTCTTTTACACCTCTTTTTGGGGGAGCGTCACCTTAATTTGACGCAGCCTTTTTTTATCCAGGCTCTCCACATTAAAAACGTAATCATTAAATACAATTTTCGCGCCTCTTTTCGGAAAACCTTGGGCAATCTCTAACACAAATCCCGCGATGGTTTCTGACTCCCCTTTGTGGCTTTCAAAAAGTGCGTCTTCCTCAATTTTTGTAACCCTGTAGAAATCTTTTAAGGTTGTTTTGCCCTCAAAAACAAAATTGTAGGCGTCTAATTTGGAGTAAATTAAATCTTCGTCGTCAAATTCATCACTAATATCTCCTACTATTTCTTCAATAATATCCTCTAAAGTAACAATCCCAGAGGTGCCTCCAAACTCGTCTACTACAACTGCTAGGTGCATTTTCTTTTCTTGAAATTCCAATAATAAGTTATCTAGTTTTTTATTTTCAGGAACAAAGTAAGTTGGCCGCACCAAAGTATTCCAATTAAAGGTCTTACGATCTATATAAGGCAGTAAATCTTTCACATACAACACCCCTATAATTTGATCCATATGATCTTTGTAAACCGGAATTCTTGAATAACCCTGACTGGTTATAGACTCTAAGACCTCAGAAAACTTTAGATGGTCAGATAAGGCAAAAATGTCTATCCTTGGCCGCATGACTTGCTTTGTGTCAGTGTTTCCAAAGGAGACAATTCCTTCAAGAATTTTCTGCTCTTCTTTGGTGGTGTCTCCTTCTGATGTTAATTCTAACGCCTGCGATAGATGATCTATACTTAGGGTAGATTTTTGCTTGCCCAGCTTATCGTGCAAACTAATACTAATCCATCTCATTGGCATGCTCAGAGGCGTAAAGAGCAGGTCCAATAATTTTAAGGGTACCGCCATTAATTGCGCAAAAGAACGTCTATTCCTATTGGCATACACCTTAGGAAGAATCTCCCCGAAGAGTAGGATCAAAAAAGTCACCAAGACTACTTCAGTTAAAAATTTTAAAGAGACAAAACCAAATAAACGATACGTAATCGATGAGAAAAACACCGATCCAAGATTACTAAAGAGTAAAACGATCCCAATATTAATGGCATTGTTCGCTATTAATATAGTCGCTAATAATTTTTTAGGCTTATCTAAAAGCTTTACTACAAGAGCGGCCTTTGCATTAGTCTCCTTTTCCAGTTCGGATAAATCAGTCGATGAAAGGCCAAAAAAAGCCACTTCTGCCCCAGAAATTAAAGCAGAACAACAAATTAAAAAAAGTAATACACCAATCTTAATGGAAAAAAAAGAGGGGTCTATTGAGAGTAAATAATTGCTTAAAAAAAGGGGGTCAGGATCCAATCTTTACAGTTTAAATGATTTAAAATGGCAGGTCGTCTGAAGGGTCAGAATGGGCTGAATCCATATTTGGTGCATGCACTGGATTAGGATCAGCAGCTACAGCTCCTGAATTCATTGCTTGTGCTCCCTGACTGGTGCCTCCATCTGATTTAGTAGAAAGAAATGTAAAGTCCTGCACATGAACCTCTGTGGTGTATTTTGTAGTGCCATCTTCTGCTTGCCATTGCCTATTTTTCAGGCGACCCTCTACATATACTTTATCGCCCTTGCTCAGGTATTTTTCACAGATCTCAGCTGCTTTGTTACGCACCACAATATTATGCCAATCCGTATTGGTCACTTTTTCACCAGTCTGTTTGTTGGTATAACTTTCATTGGTGGCGATAGGAAATCTCCCTATGCAATTACCTCCCTCGAAGTAATGGATTTTGACATCGTCACCTAGGTGACCTATTAACATCACTTTATTTAATGTTCCGCTCATAATTATTGTGGTATGGTATCAAAAATACGAATTTTTAAATGCATTTATAAAATCTGAAATCAAAACTGCTGTTGGAAATTCATCAATTGACACAAAAGGCACGCTATCTTGCAAAGTAACGGGGGTTTCTACAACAATAAAAGTGGCATAAATATGCCTATGGGTCAGTTTGTGAATAACAAAACTGTCGTGAAATACAAACTGTTTTGCGTTTTCAAACAACGAAATATCTAAACCTGTTTCGCTAGAAGCCAAAAGCCCTTCAATTTCTAAAGGCGATGAAGAGGTCATTAAAGGAAATTGATACAGTCCCTCCCAAATTCCTCTTCCAGCTCTTTTTTCATAAATTGTATTTCCTGAAGGATCAACCAGAACAAAGTAATAATGGTAGACTTTAACCGCTTTTTGTTTGGGCAATTTCACGGGTAGCAAACTTACTTTTTGGGTTTGATAGGCCACACATGTTTGCAATAAAGGGCATGAGGTACAATCCGTAAGCTTAGGCGTGCATTGCAAAGCGCCAAACTCCATAATACCCTGATTGTAATCTGACGGATGAGCCGTAACCAATTGATCCATTGCAATCCTTTTAAACAATCGAGCACCCTCTGTGGTATTTACGGGTACATCTATGCCAAAATAACGCGACAACACCCTGTAAACATTCCCGTCGAGCACTGCCTCTGGGGCGTTAAAACAAATAGAAGCAATAGCGCTGGCGGTATAGTCTCCCACCCCTTTTAAGGCAAATAATTCCTTATAAGTAGAAGGGAAAACACCATTTAACTCAAAAGCGACATATTTAGCTGCTGTATGAAGGTTTCGCGCCCTAGAGTAATACCCCAATCCTTGCCATAATTTTAGTACCGCTTCTTCAGAGGCATTTGCTAAATCAAAAACCGTAGGAAATGTGTCTATAAACTTAAGATAATAAGGAGTCCCTTGCGCTACTCGGGTCTGTTGCAGTATAATTTCTGAAAGCCAAATACAGTATGGATCTTTCGTTTCCCGCCAAGGAAGTGATCGCTTATTTGCATGGTACCAGTGTATAATTTCCTGAGAAAAGGACATAAAGGCGTAATGAATGTCAAAAGTAGGCCTTTATTAACTTAAAATTAAGTCCATTAGAATAAAAGATTGAATTTAATTTATATATTTGCAACCCGAAAAAAATAGTACAGATTATATATCATACAACATGACAAAAGCAGATATCGTTACAAAAATCTCAGAAAAACTTGGTATTGAAAAAGGAGACGTACAAGCTACAGTAGAAGCTTTTATGGAAGAAGTAAAAACTTCTTTGGAATCTGGAGATAATGTTTACCTTAGAGGCTTTGGTAGCTTTATAATAAAAACAAGAGCAGAAAAAACTGGTAGAAACATTTCAAAGAACACTACTATCAAGATTCCTGCACACAATATTCCCGCTTTTAAACCTGCAAAAGTATTTGTTGAAGGTGTAAAAAGCAATGTAACAGTTAAATAAAATATTAATCAATTAAAGGATAGTCATATGCCTAGTGGTAAGAAAAGAAAAAGACATAAGGTAGCTACCCACAAACGCAAGAAGCGTAGGAGAGCTAACAGACACAAGAAAAAGTAGTTTTTTAAACTACTTTTTCTGTTTCATACGTTCATTGACATAAACCCTACAAACAAAGGGGTTGACGGGTATTTACCCGTTTAATTAGTAAATTTTAACACACACTTCAATTCATTGAAGTGTCAATATATAAATCATGGTAAAAAGAGAATTAATCATTAGATCTAATTCCACTGCTGTTGATTTTGCCTTGTTAAAAGATGGAAAACTCACTGAGTTAAGCAAAGAAGAAGACAATAATAAGTTTTCTGTTGGCGATATCTTTATTGCCAAAGTAAGAAAACCAATCACGGGATTGAATGCGGCTTTTGTAAATGTTGGCTATGAAAAAGATGCCTTTTTACACTACCACGACTTAGGACCCCAGTTGTCAACGATGCTAAAATTTATCAAAAGAGCTAGCACAGGAAAAATGCGCGATTTCTCTTTGAAAAATGTAGCCTTTGAGCCAGATATAGATAAAGATGGTACTATTAATGACGCCATTAAAGCCAATCAATCTATTCTTGTTCAAATTGTAAAAGAACCCATCTCAACCAAAGGACCAAGAATTAGCTCTGAATTGTCCATAGCTGGACGATACTTAGTGATGGTTCCTTTCTCTGATCGTGTATCTGTCTCACAAAAGATAGAGAGCAAAGAAGAAAAAGACCGCTTAAAAAGACTTGTGAAAAGCATTAAACCAAAAGGATTTGGGGTAATCATTCGCACCGTTGCAGAAGGCAAAAAAGTAGCAGAATTAGATAGAGATTTACAGAACTTACTGAACAAATGGACAGTAATGTGTAAAAAACTGCACAAAGCACCACACCCATCAAAGGTATTGGTTGAACTCAACAGAGCCTCATCCATATTAAGAGACGTTTTTAATGACAGTTTCTCAGGAATACACGTAGATGATGAAACTTTGTACACGCAGGTAAAAGATTATGTGCAGGAAATTGCACCAGAAAAAGAATCCATTGTAAAATTGTATGACGCCACTGAGCCCATTTTTGAAAAATTTGGTATTGAACGCCAGATAAAAACATCTTTTGGGAAAACAGCCACAATGAGTAAAGGAGCCTATTTAGTGATTGAACACACTGAAGCATTGCACGTAATAGACGTGAATAGCGGAAACCGTTCCAATAAAGCTAAAAATCAAGAGGACACCGCTCTAGATGTTAATCTATCTGCCGCCACAGAAATAGCCAGGCAGTTACGCCTGAGAGATATGGGTGGTATTATTGTAGTAGATTTCATTGATATGGCCAAAGGAGATCACCGAAAAAAATTGTTTGATCACCTGAGTGAAGAAATGAAAGAAGACAGAGCAAAACACAAAATTTTGCCTCCTAGTAAATTCGGACTCATACAAATTACAAGACAGAGAGTAAGACCTGAAATGAATATTAAAACAACTGAGCCACTACCCACCATTACAGGTAAAGAAGTAGAAGCGCCTATTGTTTTGCTAGATAAAATTACAGCAGATTTACAAAAACTTTTAGCTGGTCCTTCTAAAGACCACAAAGTAACTTTAAATGTACATCCATTCATTGCAGCTTACCTTACCCAAGGTATTCCTTCCATTAGACAAAAATGGTTTTTGGAATATAAAAAATGGGTCAAAATTCAATCTCGAGATGCCTATCAGTATCTTGAGTACCGTTTTAAAAACAATGACGGAAAAACTATATATTAAAAAAAGCGGTCCTAACGGACCGCTTTTTTTTTACCTTTTTTTTAGGGTTTTACGTACCTTTAAAATTCAAAATCACTCCATGAATCCCAGCTATACTTTAGCAGAAGCGAAGAAAAAAATCGCGCGTTACTGCGCCTATCAGGAACGTTGTCACAAAGAAGTAAACGACAAGCTTAGAGAAATGGGGATGATACCAGCTGCTATAGACGAGATTATTAGCGAATTAATTACGAATAATTTTTTAAATGAACTCCGGTTTGCAGAAGCATTTGCCAGAGGAAAATTTAGAATAAAAAAATGGGGGAAGTCAAGGATCATAGCAGAACTAAAACAGCGAAACATCTCCGAATATTGTATTAAAAAAGCGCTCAAAGAGATCCCTGCAGACGAATATTTAAATACATTTGACGAGTTGGCTTATAAAAAAGGGCTTTCTTTAAGGGACAATTCTCTAGAAATACAGAAAAGAAAACTCATGCAATACTTATTTTATAGGGGCTGGGAATCTCATTTGATTTACGATAAAATCAAAGCATTGCCTTTTAGTGAAACAGGGGCGTAAACCAAAATCACTGCTGCCAAAAGGAATCCAAATTACTTTTATAAATACAACAGCAACTACACAAACAAAGTGCTTCTAAATAAACTAAGTGTTTCTTAATAAAACAATTGCCATTATTTAAAACCAAGTGCTACTATAAACTAAGTACAAATAGAAAAACTAACGGCTATTATTAAATATTTAAATGTCCTACTTTTTTAAAAACCCTAAAGACAAGATTAAATCAAAAGCCCTTTTGATTTTTATAGGGCTCTTTATAGTGGCTTTTGCGATCAGATTTCCCTTTTTTTTTAGAGACTATATAGACAAAGACGAGAGTACTTTTATCTTGATGGGTCAAGCTTGGGCAGACGGCAACCTACCGTACCTAGCTTTATGGGACCTTAAGCCTCCTGTGACATTTGCTTATTTTGGTCTAATGATCACTGTTTTTGGAAAGTCCCTTTGGTGGATTAGAATGGGCGGAGTGCTAATGGTTAGCACCACCTCTTTTATGGTGTATATTTTTCTTCGCAACAACAATAAACCCTTTAATCAATCCATTGTATTAGCTGTATTATCTCTTTATTTCTCCAGTCTTTTCGGAAGCGTTCAAGGGGTTATGTCTGAACACATATCCATGATTTTTTATCTAGGCGGCTTACTGGTTTGGAGCTATACCCACAAAAACGCTTATCCTAAAGAATGGGTGCTGTGGGGTATTGGCGGGTTCTTATTCGGGCTCAGCGCCATGTCTAAACTAAATTTAGCCTATCCTATTTTGCTCTGTGTAAGTTACATTTCGCTAAAGTCTTTGTTAGAGAAAGGGGTCAAAAACGCCCTAATAACATCCTTTAGCTCTGGACTAGGCGTGTTATTAGGAATAGGTATTACCGCTGTTCCATACCTCAAAGAAAATGCCTTTCAAGATTGGTGGAAAGCCGTGTTTTTAGCCCCAAGAGCCTATGCCGTATTTCATTGGGAAATAGCCCTTTTTATACTGCCAATTGTTGGGTTTTTATTGTTTTTATTGGTCAAAAGTATTTCAACAAGTCGGCACAAAACATCCGGTAAGATTAACTACCCCCTGGTACTACTGAGTTTAATTGGCGTACTAGGATCCTTTGTAATCGCAGGAAAAATAAACGGCCATTATTTGTTGCAATGCTACCCACTTGTTTTTATACTCTTCGGCTGGCTCCAACCAAAGCAAAGTTATACTTCAAAAAAAGCCATGGGTATATTTTCCATAATTTTCCTGCTCCTGCCTTTTGAATCCTATAAAGAATACAGAGCTATATTCAAAAACAAACAAGTGCATGGAACCTATTATAACGGAGAAGGTATTGAAGTACCTGCCTATTTAAAGAAAAAACAACACCCTTTAGATAATATCTTATTTTTAGAATACCATATTGGTTATTGGATGCTAAATAAAAGGCCTCCTACAATGGCTGTAACCCATCCAAGCAATTTATTTAGAACCAACCTTTTTCCTTTCTACAACAAAAGAGAAACAACCCAGCAAGAGTTGGCTTTTATTTTAGATTCCTTAAAGCCTGCTGTGATTGTGATAGACCACAAAAACAGTTTATTCAAAGGCAGGAGCGTTCTAGAGGCTCAGTTTAACGAAAAAATATCCCAGCATTACACCAAAGACACCCTTATAGGGAAGGCCCAATTGTACAAGATACTACCCCTTAAAAAATAGTAGCCTTAGGAGTGTTTAGTTTACCCATAAGCTTAGTACGCCTATTTATGAATTAGTACTGATAGGTCATAGAAAACAACACATTCGCGCCAGGAGCAGGCACTAGATTGGTTTCAGAAAATTGAGCGTTTATAATATTATTCCCCACCAAAGACCAAGTAATCTTAGGGGTCTCATAACGCAAAGCAGCATCTAATACCTGGTAAGAAATACCGTTGGTTCGTTCCATATACCTATAGGACAAAGACATGGGCCACTGAGAAGCTAATCGTACTTGTGAGTTAGCTGTTAGCTGATGCTTTAAGGAATTAATCGCATACCTAGAAAAAGGCACTTGAGTGTCTTTAATAGCGTCGTCTATGTAGGTGTACCCCATAGATAAAGTTTGGTCTAAACCAAATAGGGTGAATTTTTGAGTCATGTTTATCTCCACACCAGAAGTGGCTAAAGCAGCAAAATTTTGTGCCTCCCAAAGGGCTGCCTCGTCAAACTTTACATAATCAATTAAATTGTCTGTATCTCTTCTAAAAAAAGCCCCCTGTGCGGTAAAATCATTCCGTACATAAGCAGCTCCTAACTCCCAAGAAAGTGCCTGCTCAGGATCTAAATCCTCATTTCCAATGGAAGTTCTATCTGCATAAAATAAATCTGTATAGGTTGGTATTCTGTAGGTGTACCCAAAATTAGCGTAGGTTTTAAAGTCGTTGTTAAATCGGTAGCCAATATCTATTCCTGGAAAAGCATGAAACTTAAAGTCTGAAAAATAATTTAAGGCCACCCCTGGAGTCACATCTAATTGATCTTCAAAGAAAGAAAAACGGTGCTCTACAAACCCATTGGCCTGAAATCGGTCTCTATTCCCTAAGTTATTACTTCTTATACTCACTTGGGCTACTTCTAAGCCAAAACCTGAGGTACCAAGCGCATTGAAATTTCTAGCCATTAGAGCAGCACCTACTTTGTTGGAAAGATGGAGGTTCCTATACACCCCCGGATTGTTTCTAATGTAAATATAAAGGTCTTGGTTGCGCTTCCAATAGACACTTGGAGTCACCACCCAATCCTCTGAAGCAAAGACTGTTTGTACAGAAACCAAACTCGCCTGAGTGCGCTCATACTGGTCTACAGCACTTGGTGTGGCATAAAAACCATTTGCACCAAAAGAGCGGTCCATAAAAGTTCCCATAAGCACTATGGCTTGCTGATCTTTATTAAAAGTACTTTTAGTGAAAAAATTATTGTTTTTGAAATCGGTATTGTACCGATATCCTTGAGAGCTGTTTCTAGAAAAATGAACAATCTGATCGCTATTATCTTGAGTGAACTGACTCGTAAAAGCCCCTTGAAACTGATTAAAAGACCCCACACTCAATCTGGCACTACCTGTACCGTCCAACGACTTCTTAGTCACAATGTTTATAGCGCCTGTAAAAGCGTTTTGACCAAAGATTCTAGCGGAAGGTCCTTTGACTATCTCAATTCGCTCTATGAGCTCAATAGGCAGTGCCATATTAAGGGTATGATGCCCTGTTTGAGGATCGTCTACTTTAATCCCGTCAATTAACAAGAGGGTCTGGTCAAAACTACCTCCCCTAATATATAAATCTGCTTGCTGGCCGCCTGCACCCCTTCTTCTTACATCTACACCTGCCACTGACTGGAGTAGGTCTGCCAAATTAGTCGCGGCTGCATTTCTAATTTCTGCCTTTCCAATAATGACCAATGTCCTTGAATTATCAGACAAAGGCACATCTATTCTTCCACTACTCACTACCACTTCCTTAAGGTTTTGAGTAGCAATAGTATCTTGTGAAAAAGCTGTTTTCCCTACAAACAACAGACTAAATATTAAAAGTGTTTTAAAAGTGTTTTTCATTGAATGATGTGTAAAAAAAAAGCTGCTAATAGTACTCAGCAGCTTTTCCATAAATATGAGATTGTATTAGTCTGCTAGGACTATAATCTTGTTGTTTTTGACCTCTAGAGTTCCGCTATTAATAGCTAGGGTATACACCCCTTTCTCTAGGGCAGAAAACTTGGCTGCATGGGCTTCAATTAAAGCTGAAACACCTTGTATTTTAAGTACACCCGCCTGTAATGAAGCTACTAAAGGAGCGTGGGCACTTAATACCTGAAAAGAACCATCTAAACCAGGGGCACTTACCGCTGTAATTTCTCCCGCATACAATGTGGCTTCCGGAGATACAATTTCTAAATACATAGTAGTTGTTTAAATTAAAAGCAATATTAAGCTTCTGCTAACATTTTTTCTCCAGCTTCAATAGCCTCTTCAATAGTCCCTTTTAAGTTAAAAGAAGATTCTGGTAAGTGATCTAATTCACCGTCCATAATCATATTAAATCCTTTAATGGTTTCCTTAATGTCTACCAATACTCCTGGGATTCCTGTAAACTGTTCTGCTACGTGGAATGGCTGAGACAAGAAACGTTGCACTCTTCTCGCTCTACCTACGGCTAATTTATCTTCTTCAGACAATTCTTCCATCCCTAAGATGGCAATAATATCTTGTAATTCTTTATAGCGTTGTAACAACTCTTTTACTCTTTGAGCACAAGCGTAATGATCTTTACCTAAGATTTCAGGGGTCAAAATTCTAGAAGTAGAATCCAATGGATCTACTGCTGGATAAATACCTAATTCTGCAATCTTACGAGACAATACTGTAGTTGCATCTAAGTGAGCAAAGGTTGTTGCTGGTGCTGGATCCGTTAAATCATCTGCAGGTACATAAACGGCTTGTACAGAAGTAATAGAACCTCTTTTAGTAGAAGTAATACGCTCTTGCATAGCACCCATTTCTGTAGCTAGTGTTGGCTGATACCCAACTGCAGATGGCATACGACCCAATAAGGCAGACACCTCAGATCCTGCTTGAGTGAAACGGAAAATGTTATCTACGAAAAACAATACATCTTTCCCTTGACCTTCTCCTGATCCATCTCGGAAGTATTCCGCAATAGTCAAACCAGATAAGGCCACACGAGCACGCGCTCCAGGAGGCTCATTCATTTGTCCAAAAACAAAAGTAGCTTTGGACTCTTTCATAGCAGACTTATCTACCTTTGTTAGGTCCCAACCGCCTTCTTCCATAGAGTGTAAGAAGTCATCTCCGTATTTGATAATTCCAGATTCTAACATCTCTCTTAACAAATCGTTTCCTTCTCTTGTACGTTCTCCTACGCCTGCAAACACAGATAAACCACCGTGTCCTTTGGCAATATTATTAATCAACTCTTGGATCAATACCGTTTTACCTACACCGGCTCCACCGAATAATCCAATTTTACCCCCTTTTGCATAAGGCTCAATGAGGTCAATTACTTTTATTCCTGTAAACAATACTTCAGTAGCAGTAGATAAGTCCTCAAATTTAGGAGCTTGTCTGTGTATAGGTAAACCGTCTTTTCCAGCTTTAGGTAAATTACCCAGTCCGTCAATAGCGTCTCCAATCACATTAAAAAGACGTCCATAGACATCTTCACCAACTGGCATTTGAATAGCGCTACCTGTAGCTGAAACCTCAGTCCCTCTACTTAAACCATCCGTAGAATCCATAGAGATCGTGCGAACTGTATTCTCTCCCACATGAGATTGAACTTCTAATACTAAAATAGTGCCGTCTGCCTTTTTAATTTCTAAGGAGTCGTAAATTTTAGGAAGTGCAGTTCCTGCGTTAAATTCTACATCTACTACAGGGCCAATAATTTGTGAAACTTTAGCGTTACCTTGAGCCATTGTTTTATTGTTTATAAAGATTTACATACTTTGTTTAAAATCAGCACACTATTTGTGCAGATTTTAGGGTGCAAATATAAGTCTTTCTATGGGAATTAAAAACGGCAAATACGAATTTTTATTAAAAGCAAAATCCCGCTATTTTCAGGTGAAAGAAAATAGCGGGATTTATATTTTAAATAAGACTCTTTTTACTGCATTGCAGGACTAAAATTCGTTGGATAATCTCCAATATCTAATAAATTTCCAGAAGCCTCAAAGTTAGAGCCAAAAGTAGCGTCTAAAGTTTTCATCATCAGGTTGCTCAATAGCGCATACCCCCTTGGATTTGGGTGAACCCCATCTAAAGAAAACACACCACCAGTCACAAGGTTTGACGTCACTGTGAATTTCCCATCAGTAATCCCTCCAGAGGCCAGTTGTTGCATATAAGCATTGGCGTCAAAATGAGCTAATCCAGCAGCTGTAGCTGCTGCTTTGATAATATTGTTATAACCATCAATAGCCGTTTTAATCTCCGCTTGCTCTTGAGGTGTTAAGACCCATTTGTCTGCTAAAGGAACCGCCACACCATTTACAGTGAGTGGGTTTCCTGGTACCGCTAATGTACCTATGAAAGCAGAGGCAGGTAGTACTAGTAAATCTTCTGCAGTAGCCTGTCTGTATTTAGGTAAGGCTGCAAAAGCTGGATTAATAGCTCCTAAGTCGGTTAATGACTCATCTACAATTACCACTGCATTTCCAGCTCCTGCTGAAAAAGAAATGGTTCTTTTAGCTACTTCATCGGCACTTAAAAGACCTGTTCCTTGTAAGGCCTGGTAAGCTGCTTGCAAACCACCGTTATAGGCGGCGTAAGCAGCATTAACCGCGCCTGCAGTAGCAGCGTCTAATGGTATTGGATTATGTGGGACCGTGGTAAAATGGGGAAGAGTTGTCAAATAAGGAATGTTAGCCACAATACCTTTAGCACCACCAGCGGTTAAAGTAGCTATTAATGCACCATAGGTACCGTCAAAACCAACTCCAGGGGCACCAGATATTGGCGTTAAAGGATTGGTTCCGTCGCCACCTGTTGTGGCGTAACCCAAAGCATCATTGTTTCCAATCCAAAGAGAAAAGAAAGTGGGTGCCTGTGCCATGGCATCTGCTAAAACAGATGCATTAGGCGTAGAAGCCATTCTCACAAAATACGGATTGGCTAAACCTAAAGCCACATTGGAAATATTACCGTATCCAGGGGCCAATAAGTGGTAACTCTTAGCACCTGGAACCCCCATATTGTTAAAAGGTCCAGTTGGATTATTTGTAGCAATATCAGTGGTAGGTGTCGCTGCAGGATTGGCTGTTAACAGAGAGGCTGGACCCGCTCCATTAAAAAACAATCTTGGACCTGCAATCACATTTCCAGCCAATAAAAGCCCTCCATTATTGTCGTTCATCATGGGTTGAGAAAAAGAACCTCCACCAGCTTTTGAGAATTTTTGGGCCAATAAATTTGGCATAGATAATTGTTGAGACGCCTTAAAAAGCGCGCCGTCTGTATAACCTGCAGTCAGTGAATTCCCAAGAGAAACATAGTTGCTTAAATCCAAACTTCCTGCGCTTAAAGCAGGTAATGGTGCCGCTGGAGCTGGTCCTTCAATAGCATCTTGCTCACAAGAAACCAATAGAGCCATTCCTAATACGTAAGGAATATATTTCTTTATATGTATAGATATCTTTTGCATGATTGATTAATTGTTAATGGTTAATGAAAGGTAGTACTGAGAACCTATAAGTCCAGTTCCAAAGGCTGTAAAGTAATCATAGCCGCCTAAATTAGCTGCGCCTAGTTTTAAAGTAGACTTTAAACTTGGTATGGTATAGTTTATTTGAGCATCTACTGTAGAAAAAGAAGGTACTTCTCCGTCTCCAAAGGTCGCTTCCCAGAAATAATCATCGCTCCATCTCCAAGCCACATTAAATCCGAAATTATCTACCAATTCCGTAGATCCAAAACTCGCTTTCACTTTGTGTTCTGGGGTGTTAAAATTGGTTCTAAAATCTGGATAAAGCGTTCTGTCAAAGTCTTGTTTGGTGTAGGTGTAGTTTGCTGTAAAGTCGAACTTTTTAAGCACTTTAGCCGTTAACATCGCTGAACCACCGTAAGAATTCACATCTACAGGAGAATTGGTGTAAGCTTGGTACACTTGGTAGTCTCCAGCAGCAATAGCGGCTACAGACAAACTGTTGTCTCCAACAGTTCCATAGAATGGGGCTATCACATTTTCGCCTGAGATAAAGTCGCTATATTGGTTGTAATATGCACTCATGTCTAATGTAACGCTTCCTATTTTACCTCTATAACCAACCTCCATTGAAGTCACCTGCTCTGGTTTCACTAGATCAGGATTAGACACTTGTAAAACTCCAGGGTTTCCAGTAGCAGCTAAGGCCGCTACAGAGCTGGCTGTATATGAATTTTCATAAGCCGCTCTAGCTGTTTGGTTTATAGTAGCTGGCTGGCCATATAAACTCTGAGCAGTACCACTCACAGCAAAATCTCTAGAGTAACGGTCTAAGTTGTCTGCTGCAGAACCCACCAAAATAGCCCTACCCGCGTCTAGACCTATAAATAAATCTTGGGTGGTTGGGTTTCTAAAACCTGTTTGTAAAGAAAAACGCAGGTTGTGGTTTCTATTTAAGAAATATGCGGCAGATAATCTAGGAGAAAAGAAGCCATCGTATAGTTCAGACTTGTCATAACGAACAGAGCCGGTAAGCTTTAAAGAAGCCTCGTCGCTCATTTCAAAACTCTCTTGAATTTGGGTATAAATACCCGCCTCATTATACGCTATAGGTCCATCGGTATCTGTATAAATAGTTCCTGAAGAATTTAAGTTATACCTTCTAAAAGACCCTCCAATTTGAATGTCTGCAAAGTCAATTAAATGACTAAAATTGTAGTTTGCGTCTGCATGGTAGTATTTAGAAGCATCTTGAAATTTAGAGCCCGTTCCTAAGTTTGGATCGTTCACGCTTTTGTCAAATGCCGCCTGAAAATCAGCCGTTCCTGGTTCAAAACGCCCTGTTTGAGCACGCCCCAAACCAGCAGCGTGAGCTGCTTCATTAGTAGCTCCTGCGAGTGTTGCTAAGGCATAGCCTCCAACGTATTCCCCAAACCAAGTATTGTCGTCTTTCCAAGCACGGTTAATGTTAATCCCCGTAAATACCATGTCGTAAGAATCTCCAGCGTCATCTGCAACAACATAGCCTCTTACAAAGAAGTTGTCGTTACGCACTTCAATTTTGTGCTGTTGTTGCATGAAGTTTTTAATGTTGTAACGGTTGGTTCCTTGGTAAATGGTATTACCTGTACCGTATTTACCCACATATTGAATTTCAAAGTCGTTGGCAAAGGGTCTAAAATACAATCCCCAGTCTGCCTTTAAACTCTCCGCATTATAGTTCGTAAGATCACTCTCCATATAACCTGGCCTTGAAACTACTACAGAAGGCACTAAAGCGTCTGCTCCTGCTGGAAGCACTCCCATACCTACTAAAGCAACGGCAACTCCTTTAATATTAGTAGAAACCTCATCTCCGTAGACGTTTATTCCGTCATAATCCAAGTTGTCTCTAGTAAAACCATTGTTTCTTTTATCTGTGATATTATTCGCTACCCAGTCCGTACCTTTTAAGTATCCTACATTTACTTTAGCGGCAAACTTGTCTGAGAATTTTTTACCCAAACGAATACTCACATCAGTGTATGGATTGGTTTCTGGATTTCCAAAAGACCCTGAAGCATTTTGTGAAGTAACCCCTCTTTTTAAAGAAACACTCACCCCTTCATAATCAAAAGGACTCTTAGAGCGCATGAATAAAATACCGTTAAAAGCGTTTGCTCCATACAAGGCAGAAGAAGCTCCTGGTAATAATTCCACACTCTGTACATCTGATTCAATCATCCCCACTAAGTTTCCAATGGGAAAGTTAAGGGCTGGTGTAGAGTTGTCCATTCCGTCTACCAATTGCATAAAACGCGTATTGGCAAAAGTGGCAAAACCTCTTGTGTTAATAGATTTAAACGTTAATGAATTCGTGTTAACATCTACTCCTTTTAAATTCTCCAAACCGTCGTAGAAATCTACAGAAGCGGTATTTTTGATCTCTTTGATACCGAAACGTTCCACGGTTACCGGAGATTCAAAAAGACGTTCTGGTGTACGTGAAGCAGAGATTACAATCTCATCCAACATGGTGTTGGCCTCTTCAAGTGTTACTGAAATGGTTTGGTTGTTTGAAGTAACCCTAGCAGTTGCCTGGGAATACCCAATACTAGATATTTTAAGGGTAAATGGTGGATTTTCAGAAGTTTCTAGTACGAAATTTCCATCGAAATCCGTTACCGTCCCAATGGGTTTTCCGTCTATTACAACGTTAGCTCCTGGTACCGGCATACTATTGCTATCTACTACAGTTCCCTTGATAGTAGTCTGTGAATATCCTGCAAATGCAAGGCACAGAGAAAGCACAAGTAAAAGATTTTTCATAAGTTTTTACAGTTTAGTTTATCAAAGCAAGATACTGCTTTTTTTATTTATTCCGAAAAAAACGTGTATGCACACTTTATTTTTCGAAATAAAGACTGGACTAAATTGTGAAATAAAGAAATTCTTACTCTACCGTGACGCTCTTTGCAAGGTTTCTGGGCTGGTCTACATTGCAGTCTCTGAGCACCGCAATATGATAGGAAAGCAATTGCAAAGGCAGGGTAGTAACCAGCGGGCTGAGCCAATCAAATGTTTCCGGAACCTCAATCACATGGTCTGCAAGTTCCCTTACCGTGACGTCTCCCTTGGTCACTATAGCGATAATTTTACCGCTTCTAGACTTAATCTCTTGGATATTGCTGACCACTTTTTCGTAATGACCTCGTTTGGTGGCAATCACAATCACTGGCATTTGCTCGTCTATTAGGGCAATAGGTCCGTGTTTCATTTCTGCAGCCGGATACCCTTCTGCATGAATATAACTGA